>ENA-OQOA01000616-OQOA01000616.1-human-gut-metagenome-genome-assembly--contig:-NODE-616-length-14620-cov-2.983095_pt1 | contig 14620 bp, 12 predicted proteins | sample MGYA00242633_ERZ504888 | MGnify/ENA primary metagenome ERZ504888 (study PRJEB26092, sample SAMD00036372) | human gut metagenome | host: Homo sapiens | study: EMG produced TPA metagenomics assembly of... | reverse complement strand
TTGCCACGCACGAAGTACGACCGGCCCGGCGTCCCGAGAAACTGCTGCTTTGGGTTGACAATGAAAACACCGACTTAAAAGCTGATGGCTCCGACTTTGTAACCGTAGTAGCCGCCATAGCCGATAAAAACGGGAATATCAAACGTCTGAACAACTATTATGTGAAATTCCATGTAGAAGGAGAAGGACGTATTTTAGGCGGAGCGAATATACTGGCCAATCCGGCTCCGGTAAAATGGGGGACAGCCCCCGTGCTGATACAATCCACCTTAAAGCCGGGTAAAATCAAAATCACTGCCAGCGTATTGTTCGAAGGCTCGCAAATGCCTGCCAGCGCAGTGTTGGAATTAGAAAGCAAGCCGGCAGCTCATCCTTTCATCTATACCGAAAGTGAAGCTGCGCTGATTCCCATGAGCAGCGACTCACCTTTTGGACAATCAGCCGCCAAATCGGCTTCCGAACTGGAACAAGAACGTCTGCTGAAAGAACGGAATGCACAAAGGCTGAAAGAGGTGGAAAAACAACAAGCCGACTTCGGTGAAAAGAAATAATCATCGCCATCCTGACAGGATGGACGGAAAGTGTTCGCTTCCCGTCCATCCACTTCTTTACATTTCACCTCAAATTTCCCCTTATTCCCCTAATTTATCGAAAAAAAACAGCTTTCGCCGAATAGATTAGAAAAATCGACCGAGAACATTTACCTTTGCTATCTAAAATTAAATAATAAATACCATTCAAGTTTTAATCATAAAACAGCAAAACGAAAACGATGATGAAAAAGACAACAACTATTCTCTGTTTGGGCATCGCTCTATGCATGTTGGGGTGTAGCGATGACGATGATCAAGTTACGACAACCTCCACCGTTCCTTTTCTCTCACAGCATCACTGTCCCCCGTTCTTCAGATGCAGAGGATACAGGCATCCTGCAAGGCAACTGGAACGCCAACAGCCAACTGGCCGTAATGAAAACCGGTTCCAGCGGTGTTCCCAAAACGATTCTCACAAGAGAAACTGACTCTTCTGATACCTTTACGGGCGATCTTTCGACACTAGTAAAGAATGAGAATGAAATTGCCGTATTCTACCCGGCGGCAGCCATCACCGCGACCAGCAGCGACACTCTGACTCAAACCCTCAACCTGAGCGGACAAGACGGAACACTGGCAGGTATAACAAATTATGATTACTCGTGGGCACTGTGTAAAGCCAGCATGAACGAAACTACAGGCTCTTCCGCCTGCGAAATGACTAGCTTGGTCACCATCGGTAAATTCCAGTTCACCGCCAACGGTGACAGTCCTTTGAACAACATCACAAGAATTACCGTAACCGCCACTGCCGGAAACCTCTACTCGAGTGCCGTTATGAAACTAAAAGACGGAGAGTTTAGCAGTACCCAAACAGGAAATATCACTATTAAAAACAAAACCGGTATTTCCGGAACCACTTACATCTCCTTCTTCCCTTCCGAAGCACAATTGCATTTCACCCTTGTTACCACCACCGGTGAAGTGTATGAGACAGCTACTTCGACAACCATCAAATTGGAGAAAGGCAAAGTATACGAAGCGCCGACACTCACTTGCACTCTTTTACCTTCTGCCAAGGTAGGCGATTATTACTATAGCGACGCTACCTTCTCCAGCGAGAGGAATGAGAATAAAACCTGCATCGGTATTGTCTATGCCCTGGATGATGCGGACGGCAATCTCTCGCCCACCCTGTCCACTTCTCCATTCGGACGCATCGTGGCATTAAGCGACAACCAGTCCAGTACCAAATGGATCAGCAAAGCAGAAGATATAGAAGGCATCGAAAACTATACCACCGCTGACGGTACATTGACAAGCGGTGTTCTCCCTTATTATGACGGAACCGCCGATTCTTTCTTCTCCGATAAGGACGAGGAACGCATCAAGGGAGCAACCATCCATGTTGAAACCGGACAACCTGCCACCTGGGTGTCAGAAGGAGCCATCAGCGACTTCAATGGAAAGGCTCACACCGCCTATCTTGGTAAAAGTTCTTCCAGTTACCCGGCAGGAGGTTACTGCTACCAATACAGTACCAGCGGCAAATCGGCAGGTGAATGGTATTTACCGTCGGCAGGCGAGTTGACTTTGTTGTGGGAACTTCAAAAAACCGGAGTCATTTGCAAAGACAAACAAGATTGTTTCAATGATTTCACACGCAAGGGGTACTGGTCTTCTTCCGAACACTCGGCAGAATCCGCCTGGTATCTGAATTTCGTTAGTGGTGCGATAGTTGCCAACAGCAAAGCCAGCAATTACGCCACGCGCCCTGTCGCACAGTTCTAAAGTTCCAATGGAGGTAGCAGCCCCATTGGTTATAAACGATTGACAAATTGATTGTAAAGCCCGGTCCGCTTACCACAAAATGGACCGGGCTTCTTTTTTTCATATTTTTCACTCTTTCCTTTATCAACCCGGAGATTTTCCGATCTTTGCAGCACACCAATTCTTACGCCTATGAAAATACGATCCACCCATGAATTGCATCAAATTGGGTAAATTGATGCTGGAAGTTGATATAAAGCATTTCCAAGTCAAGGCATTGGCTGACATCAACGGATTACAAACCCGAAACCTCCATCACTGCCAGGTATTTCAACCAAAAACAGCCCGAAAAATCTAAAGACCATATATGACAAAAGACAGAGAATCCTCACGAACTCCCTGCCCTTTTGCTATGTTAAAAATATTATCCCAAAAAACGAATACTTTTACTTCAGAATATTTATTGACCCAACCTTATGAAAAAATTATTTTTCAGCATGTCCGCCTGCCGTAGTGGGCCAATTTTATATTCTGATATATATTGCTATTGTTTATATCGCGGTCAGCAGAAGCTGTACGTATATCACTGATTCCTATCGGATACAAATAATATGCCTCATGCCAGTTATAACCATCACGCAGTTCGTTGGAACTCTCCAAATTACGGCTGTAAGGACGTAGATACTTGCCTTGCTCTTTACCAGAGACAACTGCATCCGATGTCCCGTCCGCCTTGATATCAGCATCATACAACAGATAAAGATTATCCCAAAAATTCACTCCTTCAGGAATCCACTTTGCAGTTATCATACGGTCAAAGGAGCGCCAACGAATCAAATCGGCAAAACGTTGTCCTTCACTGAAAAGCTCGTTCATACGTTCGCGACGAATATTATACAAGGTCACATCCACCATGGAAGTCCCTGAATACACCCCGAAATCCTTTTCTTTGGAAAGATCGGTAGCAGCAATTGTAGCGTCAATATCAGTGCTCACCCCGGCACGTTCACGCAATTGCATCCAATACTTTCTGGCATCAGCATCCAGTGTTCCATTCTTTTCATAACAAGCTTCCATATAGTTCAATAATGCCTCAGCTGTACGGAAAACAGGGCATGCGTTAGTACAGCGCAACTCATCATTCGGAGTCTGGGTATAATCATACGTATAATACTTACGTGGCTGATACCCTGTGATACAACGTATTTCTTGATTTGAATTATCGATACCGGGTTTCTTGAATGGCTGACTGTACTGAGGCGCACTAGGATCAGAATCAAGCAGCGTACTCTCACTCCAAACAAAAAGCTGAAGACGTTCGTCGCGACCGGCTTTCACATTATCAATGCTGACATCACCCTGATAGTCATTGCTGGCATAAATGGGTAATCCATTCTTCATCAGAAAAGACTCTGCAAAGGTACGGGTATATCCATCGGCACAACCAGTCTTCACACGATAAGCTGCATCGTGACTGATACTCAGGCTAAAGCTGTACTGTTTCCACAATAAGACTTCGGGGACATTAGCCAGTGAAGGCTGACTATACATTTCAAAATAGTCATTCCAACCTGTGATGACACCCGGTTGAGGTTCTATTACATGATTATTGGTAGTCAGTTGCGCATTATCGGCTACCTGTTTTGCAGCATTCATAGCTTCTGTCAAGAAAAAATCCACTTCACTATCAATACTGAAATTCTTTCCACTGTTATAAGGCATATTGGCTCCCGGCCAATTATTATCTCCCGGTACACGTCCGCTTCCTTTATGATACTTTTCAAAAGTGGCTTCAAACAAGGCTACTCTAGATTTAAACAGCAAAGCCGCCTCTCTATTGACACGCTGACCATTGAACTTGCCTCGACTTGCTAAATATGAAATAGCTTTGTCCAAATCTTCCAATATGAAACGTGCCACTTCATTACGCGGAGTACGCTTACTGTTTTCTACAATGACCTCATCATTATCTTCCAAGACCTTGGTAACTATGGGTAAATCACCATAATAGGCCAACATTCGGAAATAACACAATGCACGGAAGAAGTAACCCTCTCCGATATAGTTCTTAATCAGTTCCGCATCGCCGGTAATCGTTCCATTCTCATAACCGGTAACTGCCTTATCTAAAAAATAATTGTAAACGCGTACCCCTCCATAGTATCCCTGAAGGGCTTTTCCCGAAGAAACTTCCCAATGGTCATCGGCAAAAAGAGTCGTATTACCGTTCAACCCAGCCAACATGATATCGGTATTACCGTCAGAACGTGCCATACCATCACTATAACTCTGCGTATGATACATCTCTCCGCTATAGGGAGCAACCAAATAGGAACTATAATAATTATTCAAGTAAGTAGCCAGCTGATCGGCTGATGTATAGAATGACTCCGGTGTGATTTGGCTTACAGGATCAAGGTCGAGCAGATCGTTACACGAGGTGGTACTCATAGCAGCACCAACAAAAGACATAATCCGATGTGTTTTGTATTTATTTTCATAATATTCTTCTTTTTATTAGTTAAAAGCTAAAGATTTACACCCACAGAAACAGTACGTTGCAACGGATAAGTTTTACCACTGCCCCATCCTTCGTCACCATATCCTCCGAAAGCTTCGGGATCAAATATATCGGACAGACTAGTGATAGTGAATAAATTATCGCATGACAGATAAATGCGGCAATTACTGATTCCCGGCCGGTGACAACAGAGATTTCGGCAAAGTATACCCCCAACTGGATATTCTTGCAACGGAGATAGGCGGCACTTTGCAAATAACGCGTCTGTGTCTGCTGATTTTTCTGAATACCGCCAAAATAGGTTTCGGATAATATGCACCAGTATTGTTTTCCGTCCAATAGTCCAAATGATCTTCAAAGCAGGCGCTTTGCCACATATTTCCTTGCGCTCCCCAAAAGTATGCATCACCGGCACCGAAGAACCAATCGCGTTTCAACACTCCTTGAAAGAAAATAGAAAAATCAAATCCCTTGTATGCCGCATCTAAGTTCAAACCGATACGATAACGAGGAGTCGCATTACCAATACGTTTCAAATCACCGTGATCGTCCAAAGTATTTGCACCGGAACTGACAATGCCATCTCCATTCAAATCCTTATACATCACATCACCTGCACCCCAGTTGCTTCCCCAGTTGGGCTTATTGGTTGTCAGCCAATTGTCCATTTCTACTTTTGAAGAAGCCAGACCGACACTTTCATACCCCCAAATTTCATTTAAATACTTGCCATTATAATACCCTCCGATACTTTGATTGCTAAACTCCCCATCGTATGGATAGGTCAGAATTTTAGATCGATTATCCGAGAGATTGAACCGAACACCATATTTGAAATCATTAATCTGATCACGCCATCCGATTTCCAATTCCCACCCCGAAGTACGCATATCACAGTTGTTGGTTTTGGGAGCATTAGTACCCAATACAGAACCCAAGATAGGTGCCGGACCAATCATGTCTTTTGTAGTACGACTATACCAATCAAAAGTACCGGTCAGGCGATTATTAAAAGCGCCGAAATCAAAACCGAAATCCCATGTTTCCACCGTTTCCCAAGTCATGATAGCATTAACGATGCTGGGAAGGGAAGATGTATTTTGTTTTTCGCCATTAATCAGCCAGTTGCTGGATGCAGAACTGATGGCCTGCTGCTGATAGAACGGATACCAATCCCAGAAACTGTTATAATTGGAACTAGTGTTACCTAATTGTCCCCAAGAACCACGAAGTTTCAGCGTATTAACTGTTTCACTCAATTTCTCAAAGAACTCCTCACGGGCAATATTCCATCCCAAAGATACCGACGGGAACCATGCCCACCGCTTATCGGCTAGAAAACGTGAAGAACCGTCATAACGAATATTAAACTCCGCCAGATACTTACCGTCATAATCATAATTGAAACGTCCGAAATAACCTGCTGTAGCCCGATTCCAATAACCGTCACCATTCTTCTTGTTACTTTGTGTCTGGCTCAAGAAAGGTTTATCTTCAGTTGTTAAGTCTGTACCGCTTGCCCACATATTGTCTTGATTATAACGTTCATAGTTCAAGCCCAACAAAACTTTTCCATTATGTTTTCCAAAGCTGTGAGAATAATCGGTATAAACATTTACAGCATAATAGTTTTGCTTGTAGCGGTTATCATACACATAAGTCACTGTTCCGTATCCAGAATCACGTAACATCGGCTCATTGGCTACATTATAATTATAAATAGGAATTTTGTTTTGAGTAGTCTTATTATTGGTAAGACGCAGAGCACCTTCAGCATAGATGTTCCATCCTTTCAACGGCGTGAAGGTAAACTTTTAACTGTTGGGTGAACTCATCGTTGTTCTCCTTATATACCCCCCCGTCTTCCAATTCATAAATCTCCATTTCTGCCATCCAGTTTCCATTCGGATCGACTACCGGACAAGAAGGCCAGCGGCGTGCAATGTTATGGAAGAACAACCCTGTCAGATATTGAGGCTTCTCATAATCCTTGCGTGTCCATTTTGTTGAGTAATCCAGGCGTGCCCATGAAGCCAGTTCGGCTCCGATTTTACTATTCAACGTATAACGGTCCAGTTCGTCGTGCCCATGAGAAATCAGACCATTCTGTAGCAAGAAACTTCCACTGACCGACCAATTAAACTTCTCAGTTCCCCCACTCAGACTCAGATTATGCTGTGTAGAAGGCACATTCTTTTTATAGAATTCCTCAAACCAATCCGTATTGGCAAAAGCCGAGCCATAGTTGTTCCACTTCCCATTCTCCACATTGGCTGTTGTTCCCCAATATTCCGGCTGGCTAGGGTCTGTGAATTCGCCATTCATATACTTCTTGATATTCGCCATCGTTTCATCGCTGAATATATTTGAACCGCCAGCGTTAATATTCGCAGTATTGAAATAAGTGGCAAATTGCAATGAATTAGCCATCTTGGGCACCTGTGTCGCGGTACTGAAACGAATATCGCCGGAGTAATTAACCTTCACCTTACCGGCCTTCCCACTCTTAGTCGTAACCAAGATTACACCAAATGCAGCACGCGAACCATAGATAGAAGCCGAAGCGGCATCTTTCAGAACAGACACACTTTCTACATCATTAGGATTCAAAGAATTCAAATCTCCCTCTATACCATCAATTAAAATCAAAGGACTATCTACAGAACCGTCGCCGATAGAACCTGTACCACGAATATTGATATTCATGCTGGTATTAAGGTCACCCCCACTTGAACTGGTAGAAAGATTCAAACCGGGAACCGCCCCTTGTAATGCCTGACTTACGTTGGCAACAGGGCGTGACTCTATCACATCCGAACCGACCATACTTACCGCACCCGTCACATTCACTTTTTTTCTGCGTTCCATATCCCACTACCACCACTTCATCCAAGACTTTTGTATCATCACTCAAAATAACATTCAATGGCACTCCCGTCCACTTTATTTCCTGCGTCTGATACCCTACGAATGAAATGACAATCGTGCTTCCTTTGGGCACATTAGACAGGGAGAAATCTCCATCAATCCCTGTAATGGTTCCATTCGTGGAACCTTTTACTACCACAGATGCACCGATAATCGTTTCGCCTGTAGCATCTTTTACAACTCCGGTACAAGTACCATTTTGCTGAGTCACTCTCACGTCTGTTTTTCTTCCTTCTTGATTGGCGTAAACCGTTCCATTACAGACTGTTGACAAGAACAGTAAAACACCCACGGACTTTAGATACTTAATCATATAGTGATTTTAAAAGTTTTTAGAAAAAGCAAAAAACTCTTAAAGTACCAAGTACCATTAGAACTTATGCTTTTCGATAAAATTTAGATTAACGCTGCAAATATATAAAAAATGTTGTAGACGACAATTGAAATACTTATTTTTATTATAATCTTAATGAAATATATAAAATTACCTGTTATAAGATGCTGGGTATATGGAAAATATTTTATATATATGATTTTCAAAAATACACTCTAAATTGGTAGTAATAGTCTTTATACTAGACCTCAAGCACTTATTTTCAATAAGTAATAGTGAATGACGAAGTTCTAATGGAACTTTGCATATATCTCAATAATCTCTAATTATCAAGATATTACATTTTATAAATCCAATGATTATAGAAAAAGGGTAGATACTTCATTTTTATGGACATATAAAGCTTTTATTTTACCTAAATGGAAGTCTTCGCTGCTATAAACCCGTAAATCACTGAAATTAAGTTTATTCTTAAGAGCAAGAAATAACAAAAATAAGAGAACATAATTAAAACCACACAATAAAAATCGCAACTTAAACCGGAGCATATAAAACGAAAAAAACATGGACTCATGGAAATGTATAAAAACATCCATTTAAGTCCATGCTATTTTGTAATACAGCCCAGGCAAGTCATCTTATCCTTGCCTGCCGGAAGCCTTTCTATCCAAACTCTGCCTGCCTTGCCCTTGCCTGCTTTGAACCTGTTTCTTCCTACGCCAATAATCACCATTGCCCTTACTGCCCCGGTATGCCTTATTGGCTTTTGCTTTTTCCTTCAGTTCTTCCGTCTTACCGGCCTGCGCTTTCACTCCTTCCACAGTCACCCAAGGATGGTCTTTCACAACCGGAATCTGTAGTCCTATCAGTTTTTGGATATCTTTTAAATAAGGTAATTCTTCCGATTCACAAAAAGAGATGGCTATTCCGTCATGTCCGGCACGCCCGGTACGGCCGATGCGGTGCACATAAGTTTCCGATATATTGGGCAACTCATAGTTGATAACGTGAGAAAGCTGGTTCACATCAATACCTCTGGCTGCAATATCTGTGGCTATCAACACTCTTGTGGTGTGATCCTTGAAGTTCGTCAACGCCCTTTGGCGTGCGTTCTGCGATTTGTTTCCATGAATAGCTTCCGCCCCGATCTCACTCTTATTCAATATCTTCGCCAATTTATCCGCCCCATGCTTGGTACGGGTGAAAATCAATACAGATTCTATCTCCGGATTCTTCAACAAATGCAGCAGCAAGTCCTTCTTCTCTTTCTTCTCTACGAAATAAACACTTTGCTGAATAGTATCAACAGTAGACGAAACAGGAGTCACCTCTACCTTCTTCGGATTAGTCAGCATGGAATCTGCCAGCTTCTCTATTTCAGAAGGCATGGTAGCCGAGAAAAACAAAGTCTGTCGCCGGGCAGGAATCAGTTTCAATACTTTTTTGATATCGTGTATGAAGCCCATATCGAGCATACGGTCTGCCTCATCCAATACAAAATACTCCAATCCCTTCAATGAAATACAACCTTGCGACTGCAAGTCAAGCAAACGTCCGGGAGTGGCAATCAATACCTGCACGCCTCGTTTCAAAGCATCAACTTGCGCCTTTTGGGGCACTCCGCCGAAAATAACGGCATGTTTCACTCCGGTATATTTAGCATATTGATCAAAGTTCTCGCCTATCTGTATAGCAAGCTCACGCGTCGGGGTGAGTATCAATGCTTTGATACCTTTTTTATGGTCTGATTGATAAAGCCGTTGTATGAGGGGGATAGCAAACGCTGCTGTTTTTCCTGTTCCTGTCTGGGCGCATCCCAGCAAATCTTTACCTTTTAATAATACAGGAATTGCTTGTTCCTGAATGGGGGTCGGCGTTGTATAGCCGGTTTGTTGTAAAGCCTTCAAAATAGGCTCTATAAGATCTAATTCTTTAAATGTCATGTGAAATAATTAAATTAGGCCTCACGGCCTGTATATATTTTATGGGAACAAAGGTACAGTAATGATTCTGCCCGGAAGTATTTCCGGGCAGACTTTATGGTTATTTAACTAGATAGTTCCTGCTTAACTAATCGGACGGCTGCCCCAAAAGGAAGATATTTCACAATAACCATCCATATTATATCGTAATCAATGTAACTCTACTTACAGAACAAATAAACATTTCCACCAAAGTCCGAAACCACCAACGCATTGCCCGATAAGGCTACCGACCCGAAAACAGGAGCCCCAGTAGCGTGTTTCCATACCACTTTTCCATTCTCTTTATTAATTCCATACACTGTACCGTCCGAAGCAGCTACATAAACGATATCTCCCGCCCATACCGCACTGGTTTCAATGGTAGCGGAAGATTGACGACTATAGGGACAGGTATAAACCAAAGCATCCCCACCGGACAAGTCCATTTTTCTTCCAATGTTTCACTGTCCAAGGCTATCAGCCCTTTCTGTGCAGAGCCAAAGATAATCTCTTTGTCGGTGAGCAACGGAGTACGAAGTTACATCCACATTATAAGGCAAAGGCTTACGAACTATCACTTCTCCGGTAGCCGCCTCTAATATAAAGAAAGATTTATCCGAAATAAGATACAACAAAGCACCATGCATGGCAGGAGATGCCCCCCGATTACGCAACCCGTTGTCACTGGCCGCCCAAAGTTTCTCACCTGTTTGGGCATCATTGCCATAAAGTGCATTCCACTGTGCGGAACCAATCAGCAAACCATTCCCCAAAGTCAGCGTGCTCGTAGTCCCTTCTCCTTGTCCCCAACCTTCATTTCTCCAGAGTTGTTTGCCCGTCCGGGCTTCAAAAGCACAAAGTCCCTTTCCTGTTCCTGCATAAACCATTCCTTCATCGGCCACCAGTCCGTCGATGAGGGCTGGTAAACCATTTACAGGCAATTGCTTTTCCCAACATAACTTGCCGGTTTCGGTATCAATGGCATACAAAAACCTTGAGCATCTTGGGCAACACGATATCACCATCAATGGCAATGGAATTTTTAATGGAATTACGAACAGGGTAACTCCAAAGAGTTGAACCATCCTTCCGTTCAAAGCATATACATGCCCCGCACCTTTTAAATCTTCATCCACAGAGGCTACAATTATTTTTCCCTTGTGTATCATGGGGAAGTCATGTAAAGATTAGCTCCGACATTGTGGGTCCATGCCAGTTGCAAAGGCAGATTCAATGGACCGGAAGCGGGGGCGGAATGTTTCGCATTGCCTAACAGATTATCCCAATCAGCAGAAAACAAAGGAGCCACCTTTTCAGTCCGGCAGACAAAATTGCTTTCTGCCTTAGCTATCTCTCCGTTATTAAAACGAGCTGTTACCTGCAAAGTAAGTTCTTTGCCCACGTGTTTATCAGACAAAGGAAGCTCCCCGTTCCATGACCAGTCAGTGCTTTGCAGCAATCTCTTGTTTTTCAGCACAGGTTTTCCGTCGGCCAAACAGGTATAGAGCACTTCTTTCACCGGTGACACGGAAGAATACACATTGACAGCTACCGGAAGAACACCCGAAGCCATCACTCCGGCAGGCGAAGCGATACAGATATTCTTGTCCAAATAGGTATAACGGAGCTCGGAAGTGAAATCTCCCTTACTATCTACGTGCATCACACGAAAAGCGGTAGTGGAATGATCTATTCCTCCTTTATCCAATGAGGAAGTACAAACACTGTAAACATCTCCCTGTTTTTTCATATAGTTAATATGCCAATGACCATATACCCACGCTTTCAGGTTATGTTCATTCAAATTAATGCTTCCCGCATTCTTGCTTTTAAAAATAAAAGCATCCTCGTAGGTCAGTAAATCATGATTGAAAACAACAACGGGAGTTCCGGGGCGGATATGCGCCAAATCATTTTCAACCAACGGCAGACATCATCGGCGGTATAACCGGGAGCATGATCTCCTCCAGGCATCGGAGTGACAATATAGTGCACATTCCCTGCATCAAAAGAATAATATACCGGTCCGTAAATGCTTTCAAAGAGTTCTTCGCCATACTTCCCCTTTACCAAATCATGATTTCCGATGCAATAGAAGACAGGACAGTCCATATTTTCCGTATTCATCAGTTTGATATGAGCCTTCAAGCCTTTTTCATAGCAGATATCCCCGGTATGAATGATAAAAGCCGCCTGTTCATTCCTGGCATAGTCACGCACATTATTCACCCAGTCTTCATGGTTTTTCCCGTATTAAATATTTCAGTATCAGCAATATGAATGTACTTGTGAGAGCCATCCTTGCGAATCCGTCCACTATAAGGCATCAAGCAGAAATCATAACCGGACTGTTTCTCTTCTATTTTATGATAATGACGATTAAATGTTTTATATCCCGAAGGAGTAGTAATGAAAATAAAACGCTCACGTTCATGACCGGGTAAAGTAAAACTACCGTCGGCAGCCGTTTCCACCACATTCAAGCCATCGGAAACCTTGATGCCCGCCCATGTTTTTTCACCTGGGTCAAACATGCCATTCTTGTTTTTATCTACATATACACGACCTGTGTAAGCAGCCATAACGGGCATTGCCGCCAGCATCAGGCATGATAATAAAAAAGTCTTTTTCATGAATATTTATTTTAATCAATTCTTATTTAAGTTCGAATTTCGAGAGGACAAAACCATGATCTGAAGGATAGAAAAAGTCTTCTCCTTTTGAAAGTAAAAGTTTTACCCAAGCTATTGTCATAGCACTCAGACGCTATCGCTTGAATGGTTTTCCCCTGATAATAAATGAAATCAATGCGGTCCATACGACATTCGGTTTCCAACGAATCCGCATCTGCCAGCCACGTTACTCCCGGACTGGCCACCGGATCGGGATTCATCTCACGGAAGCTATCTTTAAATCCTGCCTCTTCCATAGCAATGGAAACGGGCCAATCCACCACAGCACCCCCATGATGGTACAAGTTACGGGTCGCTTCCGTCCAATCCAGATGAGAGTGCACATTAAAATCACCTCCCATTATAATTGGGATACTGTCTGTTTCTGCCAGTAAAGGCCGAAGAACAGTCAAAATCCTATGTATTTCCTCATCACGTGTCCCCTCCATCTCCCAAGCCAATATTTCCTCCTCAGATTTATCTGTCGGTACCAAACGCATATCAGGGAGGTAATGCAACCAAGTATCAAACACCCGGACAGGTTTCCCATTCACATCTATCATCACTCCGCCGAAATTAAAGGTACTTATGCTGTCGGCAAAAGCATATTTCCGGATAATGGGATAGCGGCTATAAATACAAAGATTATCAGAAATGAGATTGTATGAATATCCCAATGAATCGGCTACCATCGGAGCGGCTCCATAAGTTTCAACCATCAAGATCACATCAGCCTCACTTTTTTTCAGAATATCGATAGTTCCCTTACATCCCTTTTCGGGGTAAGTTTTTGAATGACCGCCATGCCATACATTCCATGAAAGAACAGTCAGTGTTTTTTCCGACTCTTTTGAAGGGGTACAAGCTGCCAATGCAAACAAGCAAAAGGCTATCATCCCAATAAGATTTCTTGTTTTCATCATAGGTTAGATTTGTTAATTCCGGACAAAGATACACAATTATTCAAGAGACAACACTATAAAATATACCATAAATAGGGTATTGTCATCATGAACATCTCCCCCTATCTTTGCATTATAACATTAGAATCCACTAAATGAAAAGATTATGGCAAGAATTAAAAAGAATTGACTGAGCTCATCGGAGGAACTCCTCTGTTGGAGCTGTCACGCCTCAGCCGAAAACACGACGCGAAAGCACAAGTAGTTGCCAAACTGGAATATTTCAATCCCGGCGGAAGTGTAAAAGACCGCATTGCCCTGGCAATGATAGAGGATGCGGAAACAAAAGGCATCTTGAAACCCGGAGCCGTTATCATTGAACCAACCAGCGGCAACACCGGCGTAGGATTGGCATGGGTTGCCAGTGTGAAAGGTTCAAAGCCATATTGACAATGCCCGAAACCATGAGCAAGGAACGCCAGAACCTGCTGAAAGCTATGGGAGCGCAATTAGTACTGACCGAAGGTGCAAAAGGTATGAAAGGAGCCATAGAAAAAGCGGAAGAACTGCGTGAACAGACTCCGGGAGCTGTCATTCTGGGACAATTCGAGAATCCGGCAAATCCTGCCGCCCATGTACGTACCACCGCGCAGGAAATATGGAATGACACGGACGGAAAGGTAGATATATTTGTTGCCGGAGTAGGCACAGGCGGCACTTTAAGCGGAGTAGCGGAAGGATTAAAAAAACAGAATCCCCATATACAGATTGTGGCTGTAGAGCCGGATAACTCCCCCGTCCTTTCGGGTGGAAATCCGGGGCTGCACAAGATACAAGGTATTGGAGCAGGATTTATCCCCCATACCTACAATGGAAAATTGGTAGACAAAATAATCCGGGTGAAAGATGATGACGCCATCCGCACAGGACGCGAACTTTCTCTGACAGAAGGGTTATTGGTTGGAATATCTTCGGGAGCAGCAGCTTATGCCGCTT
>ENA-OQOA01000615-OQOA01000615.1-human-gut-metagenome-genome-assembly--contig:-NODE-615-length-14632-cov-4.333264_pt1 | contig 14632 bp, 19 predicted proteins | sample MGYA00242633_ERZ504888 | MGnify/ENA primary metagenome ERZ504888 (study PRJEB26092, sample SAMD00036372) | human gut metagenome | host: Homo sapiens | study: EMG produced TPA metagenomics assembly of... | reverse complement strand
CATGGCAGCAATTTATGATTACAGAGATTTCAAGATCCCGAATAAGCTCAATGGGGCAGGAGCGTTGATCACGCTGGTTCTTGCAGGAGTCTCTGGGATGAAGGCAGCAGATATGATGATCGGAGTTTTGGTTGTGCTGATCAGCTGTGGATTATTATTCTATATTGGATGCCTTGGCGGTGGAGATGTGAAGCTGCTGATGGTATGTGCAATATCTATCGGACGGGCAATGCCCCGGTTTCTGATTTTGTCATTTATATGTAACGGTATTTATGCCGTGATCTTTTTATGGAAGAGGAAGAACTTCCATCTGCGATTATTTCGCTTATTTCAATATGTAACACAATGTAAGGATAACAAGAGATTATTGATGTACGAGACAGAGAATGGGGATTTGATGAAAGATGGAATGATACATTTTTCATTTGGGATCCTTGCAGCGTACATGATCTGCCTGTTAGGAGGTGGACTATGAAGGATATTTCAATCGGTATTTATCACAAAGACCATCAGTATGGAAAACGGCTGATGGAATACTTAAATCACCAGAAAGATTTCCCGATGACGGCATCATTTACGTCGGATGAGGAGATGTTTTTTAAACAGGAACAAGAGGGAGATTTTGAATGCCTGGTACTGGCAGAAGAGACGGATTATCATGGAGATTTTCCGGTTTGCCGAATTGGAGCAAATGAATCTATGGGTGGGATGTATTGCCAGAGTGCAAAAGAGATCGCAGCGGGAATCTATCATTGCCTGAATGTAAGTCCTCAGATTGAAAATGAACGGATTTTTGGAGTATATTCTCCGATTTCAAGACTGGAGATATCGGCATTTGCAAGGAATATGGCAGCTTCGAATGGGTGGATTTATTTTGGAATGCAACCATATGGACACTTTGAAGAAGATGAGACAGATGACCTTTTGTTGTTTTATATCAAAGAACACAAAGAAGATATTGTGCTATATTTTATGGAACATCAGAAGAAGTTTGATGGTTGTGTAGGATTTGCGGGAGCTTCATGTTATCTGGATTATCGAGAATTATCTATGCAGGATTATGAGTGGTTTTTTGAGAAATTAAGAGAAACAGGAATTTGTATTATTTTTGATATTGGCATCGCATCACCGCCAGATCTTAAGTTCTTTGGGTTGTTTGACCGGATTTTTCTTCCTCTTATGCGGCAAGATCTGGGGTGTATGGAATATAAGAAGTTTCAAAAACAGATGAGAAAACATGGAGTATGGAAATTGACAAACTGGGAAGAAGTGATGCTTGAGAGCTGGAAGAACAAAGGAGGAAGGGGGCAGTGGCCTTGAAGGAATTGCTGAAACAAAGAGTAATGGAGAAATTGAATTTTTCACAGGAGATTTCTGACGAACATTTAAAAGGTGTGATTCAGGAAGAGATCATGAAAATATCAGAAGAATATCCGTTGCTTTTGTCTGACAAGATTCGCTTGAATCAGGAAGTTTTTTATGCTCTTCGAAGATTGGATATTCTGCAAGATCTGTTAGAAGATGATTCTGTGACGGAGATCATGATCAATGGCTATAAAAATATTTTTATTGAGCGGCAAGGAAAACTGCACCGATATCCTGGGCATTTTTCGGATAATGAAAAATTATATCAGGTAATTCAGCAGGTTGCATCAGGAGCGAACCGTATGGTGAATGAACGAAATCCAATTGTGGATGCGAGACTTAACGATGGTTCGAGAGTAAATATCATTTTGCCGCCGATATCGATCGATGGGGCAACGATGACGATCCGAAAGTTTGCAAAGGAACCGATGACATTAGCATGGCTTTGTGAACGAGAAGCATTTTCGGAAGAAATTGCAAAGTTTTTGAAGATTCTTGTAAGGGCGCGCTATAACATTTTTATCTCGGGGGGAACAGGCAGCGGGAAGACGACGTTGCTTAATGGAATGTCAAATTGTATTCCGAAAGATGAGAGGATCATAACAATTGAGGATTCCGCAGAATTGAAACTTAATGGGATTGATAATCTGGTCCGGTTAGAGATGAGGAATGCGAATGCAGCAGGGGAAAATCAGGTTGATATGAAAGAACTGATCAAAGCGGCATTGCGTTCACGGCCAGACCGGATCATCGTCGGAGAAGTGCGAGGCGAAGAAGCCTTGTCTATGTTAAATGCAATGAATACAGGCCACGATGGAAGCATCTCGACAGGACATGCGAACAGCTGTAAAGATATGCTTAAGCGAATCGAAACGATGGTCTTGATGGGAGTCGATATGCCAGTAGAAGCGATCCGTGGGCAGATGGCATCTGCAATCGATGTGATCATTCATCTTGGAAGAAGCTTTGACGGAAGTCGAAAACTGATGGAGATTTCAGAGATTACTGGTATGGCGGCGAGTCAGGTAGCATTACATCCGTTGTTTGAGATGAATGAAGATGATGAACTTACAATGAGATCAGAATTATGTGATCAGAAGAAGTTAAAGGAGTATGGTCAGTATGAAGCATATCAGAAACTTATGGAATCTTTTAAAGCAAGAGATCAGCCTGTGGAAATATGAGAAGCAAGAGTTGGTTAAGGGAATTTGCTATATCGTGATGATCGCATGGCTGTTTTTTGACCGAATTGCATTTGCGATTCTTTTGATTCCATATTTGTTTGTTTTTATGAAACAACAAAGAATTCATAAGGTGCATCGGGAGAAGGAAAAGCTGCGAAAGGAATTCCGTGAAATGATGATTTCTATTGGAAATAGTTTATCTGCAGGATACTCTATTGAAAATGCATTGAAAACAGCAAAAATGATCTGGAGATGTATGAAGAACACAGTTTGTTGGCAAAAGAACTTCAATTGTTGATAAACAAGCTCAAAATGAACGAACCTGTGGATAATCTGCTCTTTGATATGGCAGAACATGTAGGTCTGGAAGAATTTTATCAGTTTGCACAGGTCATATCAATTGCGAAAAAAAGTGGTGGGAATCTGATTGAGATCACGGAAAATACAATAGAACATTTAAGTCAGGCAATCCAGACAAAAGAAGAGATTCACACGATGATCGCGGCAAAACAAATGGAGAAAAAGATCATGTCTGTCATGCCATATTTTATTCTCCTTTATGTAAGGATTGCAAATCCTGGATATTTCGACATACTGTATGAGAGTTTTGCCGGAGTTTTAGTCGCAGTGATTTCTCTTTTATGTTTGTGGATCGCAGATATATGGGCAGAGAGGGTGACTGAGATTGAAATTTAAGTTTCAATGGATTAATAAGATCGTGGAAAAACTTCCAGAAGAACTCAAAGAAAAAGAAAAGCAGAGATAGGATCCTGTTTCACAGGAACAAAGAAACAATTAGATGAGAAAGTAAGGAAGAGTCTGTATGAACAGGTGAAGATCATAAGCGTGGCGACTGTTATTTTCTTATCGTTCTTTTTCTGACCATAATCTTTTATATCAGTCAGGACCGTAGAATTCTGATCACGAGAGATGAAACGGGCGGTGAAGTTACAGAGCAACAGATTCGTATTAAAACAAAAAACGACGATGATATTTATACCTTGGAGATTCATCCCAAAGGATATACAAAATCCCAGATCACACAGGCATTTGACAGAGGAGAAGCTTATTTAAGGAAACATCTTGTGGCAAAAAATAAATCATTAAATGAAGTGGAACGAAATCTTGAAATGCCAGTAAAAATACCTGGGGAAAATATTGCGGTACAATGGCAGAGTGATGATCCTACAGTCATTGATGAAGAAGGCAATGTGTTTTCGAAGAATGTCAAAAAAGACTATCTGTTGAATCTTGATGCAAGGATGGAATGTCAAGGAGAAGTAAGGATCTTAAAGATTCCTGTCTGTGTAGTTCCTGGAAATTCAGGGAAAAAGGTATCAGAAAAACAAAAGATCATTGCAGATCTTAAGAAATTGGAAGAAAAACATATTACGAAGGAGCAGTTTTATCTTCCAGATGTGATCCGGCAGGGCAGACTTTTACCTGCGGAAAATGAAAGTCATATTCCTGCAATTTTATTTCTTGGGATTGCAGTGATCATATTTTTCTGGTATCACGAAAATGAAAAATATAAGGAACAAAGAATACAGACATTGGAACAATCTATGGTGGAGTATCCACAGATCATAGAACATCTGATCTTATTTCTGGGGACAGGAATGAGTGTGGTGGCTGCATTGGAAGCAGTAGCGACGGAATACGAGAAAGAACAAAGAAGAGGAAACAAAAAAGAAATCTTCGTATATGAACAGATCAAAAAAACATGCAGACAGATTTCATTTGGAGTTCCACAGACAAAAGCATTTGGTGAGATGGGCAAAAAGATTGGGTTGTCTTCTTATCAAAATTATCTGTTCTGCTCGTACAGAGTATTACAAGAGGTTCAACGGATCTGTTTCTAAGGTTAAAAGAAGAGGAAGAAGGAGCTTTTTTTGAGAAAAAAGAACATGCAAAAAGGAAAGGAGAACAAGCAAGCACAAAACTGCTCGCACCGATGATGGTAATGTTGGTTGTTATTTTAGTATTATTGATGTTTCCAGCACTATCTACATTTTCATAAAAGGTCAGGGGGTAAAACATATGAGAAATTTTCTAAAGCATTTTTTTAAAGATGAATCAGGAATGGGTGTTGTTGAGGTGATTTTGATTATTGTAGTTTTGATCGGACTCGTCATTATTTTCCAGACGCAGATTAAGAAAGTCGTTGATAGCATTTTTAAAACTATCACCAGTAAAACAGGACAAGTCAAATGATCCGGGATGAGCAAGGTAGTATGAGTGCATTTCTTGCAATGTTATTTCTTGTTTTTTACTGTTGATCAGCGTATGTGTGGAAGGAATCTATATGTATACAGCGAGGGGAAAGGCGATGGGTATTTATATGTCTGGGCTTTCTCATACAAAAGGAAATTATCAGAAAGAGCTTGCGGATATGTATCATATTTATGCGATGGATCCAAGATATCACAAGAAGATCGAAACAGATTTTTCAGACCGCATGAAAGAAAGTCTGGATCAGAATGGAGATCCTTTTCGCTTTCAAACAGGAAGTACAAAAATTTCAGATATACTTGATCTGTCGGCACAAAAAGGAGAAGTTTTAAAATATCAGATTCGGCAGCAGATGCAATATGAAGCAGCAGGGGATATTTTGAAAAACTTGACCAAGAAGATCAAGGCTGGAGAAGACCAGAAAAATGAGCTCTCAGGAATTAAGGATCAGATTCAAAAAGAGGAAGAAGAAGCAGAAGAAACGGAAAATGAAAAAACACTAACATCAGAACCAGTAAAAAAGATCCGAGAAAAGGATTTATGAAATTGTTAAAAGAAGGCTCGGTCCCATTGATCATGGGAGAGAAAAAAGTGTCAGATCTTCCAATTAATATTGTCTATGGCAAAAAAGACACAACAAAGCAGAGTGCATGGAATTTTATGAACCGAAAAGATGTGGAAAAAGAATTAGATGAATTCGAAAAAACAGCATCAACGGATTCCTTTGCAAGTGAATTACCGGTAGTTTTATATGCAACAAAATATTTTCATTTTCTGACAGATACAACAAAAAAAGACGGGATTAAATATGAGATTGAATACTTGATCGCAGGGAAAGATTCGGAAAAAAGAGAATCTTGGAATGGTTTTCTGGAGGATGATCGCACTTAGATTTGTGACAAATGCAGCTTGTGTATATCAAGATCCAGCCAAAGAAAAAGAAGCAGCATTGTTAGCAGCGTCAATTCTTGGAGTTACAGGATTTCCACTAGCAGTTGCGGTTGCAAAGAACCTGTTATTACTAGCACTTGCTTATGGGGAATCAGTGATCGATGTAAGAAATCTTGCAGATGGTAAAAAAATCCCAGCAGTAAAAACATCTGCAGACTGGCAGCTTTCTTTTGCAGGACTGGCAACGTTAAATTGCAAGAGAAAACCTGTGAAACAGGGAATGTCATACGAGGATTATTTGTTATTACTGTTGATATCACAAAAAGATAAACGTCAAAAATATTTCCGAATGATGGATCTGATGGAACAAAATATCCGAAGAAAAGTGCCAGATTTTAAATTGGATCAATGCATTTCTTCTTACAAGATCACGCAGAATCTGAAGTTGAAAAAACTCGGATTTGGTGGAATGATCTTGCCATTCGCAACATATACAGATCTTAAAATGTATCGATATGCAACGTATTAAAATTTAAATGATCAAAATGAAAGAAAGGGGGCAGAGAAAGATGTTCTCTTGTCAAAAACATTTCTCAAAAGTGAATCCGGTTCAAAATGATAACAATAACAACAAGATCGTCGTAAAAAAATCCAAGAGAGCATCTTCCTCTGCCTCAGATCTTTCTGGAGATGAGGAAGGTGCAATGACATTGGAAGCGAGTCTGATCGTCCCCATTTTTTTGATCGTTCTTTTGATGCTTACAAGTGCAGGAGAGATTTTGATGATCCACCAACAGATTTCTCATGGTGCTTGTGAGGCAGCAAAGAGGGCTGCAGTTAATGAATATCGCATCAGGCAGAAGAAAAAATCTGGAAGTGACTTATCAGGATTTAGTGCCAAGGCAGCTTTTCTGGCAGCGGTAAACCGTAAGTTTTTAGACCATTCGGCTTTGATCGGAGGAAGTGCAGGAGCGGCAGCGGCGTGTAGACTGACATTGACCTCTAAAGGGGAATATATCGTATCTGTGCGTTATTATATTCGCAAAACAATGCCGTTTTTATCAACACATACAGTATCCTATGAGCAAAGTGTAAGGCAAAAATCCATGACAGGATATGTACCAGACGGAGATGAATTAAAAAAAGGCTATGTCTATATCACACCGCATGAAGCGGTGTATCATAAAGATCTCTCCTGTACACATCTGTCATTGGATATTTCTGTTGACGAAGATGTAGAAAAATATAGAAACAAGCGGACACAATACAAGCCATGTGATAAATGCACCAAGCATGAAAAAGGTGATTTTTCCTGTGTATATATCGCAAAAGAAGGGGAATCTTATCACACGGATCTTGGCTGCAGTGGGTTAAAAAGAACAGTTAAACAAGTAGATCTAAGTACATTAAAGGGGATGAGGCCATGCACGAGATGCGCAAAACAGGGGGATACATGACGGTTGAAATCAGTGCGCTGCTTCCGATCATTTTGATGGTGCTATGGATGTTTTTTAGCTATCTGTTTTATTTTATGAATTGTGGGATCGCACAAGGAATTATGGAAGAAGCAGTGCAGAAAGCGGCAGATGTTAAAATTACAGGGGCAGAGTATGATACGGGAAAGTTGTCGTATCAGAAAGTAAATCAAAAGCTGATCACTGGAAATGTGATATCGTCAAACAAGTCAGGAAATACAAAAGCTGAAAAAGAGATGAAAGAACAATTGCGAAGGCATCTGTTTATGGCAGAAGTCAGTTCGGTTAGAGTATCGACAACACCGCTTAGAGTTTCAGCAAAAATAAAGACAAGATCAGCAGTTGTGGCAGGTGATTTCTTAAGTATGTTTGGAATCTGTTTGTTTGAATATGAAGGAAATGATCAGGCACAGGGAGATTTTGAGATCGATCAGATCAGGAGGTGGAATGCACTTGAAGGAGCAATGGATTAGAGAAGGTTTTTCCAGTTATTATGTTGTTAAAAAAGACAGAAATTAACATATGAAAAAAATATTCTTACAATCATACACTTCCGTGTCTTCTTCCATGTGAATTCCGGATCGAAGATGGAGAAGAATATTATTATTATGAAACAGGTATTTACACAAAGTTAAAAGACAGGATTTCTATGTTAGAACCGAAATTGTTTTTGCGTATCTTTTGGAAGTTTTTGAACAGGTAGCCTCCTATTTGTTAGAGCTGGATCATTTAAAATTAGATTTGGAATCTATGTTTCTGGATAAAGAAAATCGACCAGTTCTTTGTTATCTGCCTGAGTATGAAAAAAAGATTGATGAGCAGCTTCGTGACTTTATAGAAGAATGTATCGAGTATATTTCTGGAGATGATAAAAAGAGGGTTCGTTTTTATTATGAATTTCACAGCTTTCTTATTAAAGAAAAACCGAATATGGAGCAGATGAAAGATTATCTGGAAGTTCGGTCAGAGAAAATGAATGGTGAAATTTTAAGAGAAAAAATAAAAATGAAGAATCAAAATCAGCACAAAATATGCAGGAGAATCTATCGGATCTTATAAGAGATGAGAAAGATTCTCCTGAAAAAGATGAAATCAAAATTTATGAAAAAACACCGAAAAGAATTTTAATTCTGATTGGGAAAATAATAAGTGTTGTTGGTTGTTTTTGCAGCATATTGGGAATTGTTTATTTTGTATTAAAAATATTTGAATATGGATTTTATTATTGTTTTTGATCGGATTACTAGTTTCGATCGCAGGTCTTGGTGTCAGTGTGTATGGATGTTATAAATTGTGGAAAAAGAACAAAAATCCAAAAACCTTTGTGGATTCTTGGCAGAAAACAGAAAATGCTGCCGAATTATTGGATGAGAAAACAATTCTGTTAGAGGATGAGGATGACAGGACGGTTCTTTTACTGGAAGAACCGATTGGAAGACTGGTTCCGAAGAATCCAGAACAAAAAGAAATTGTATTAGATGACGATGGATTTGTTATTGGAAGGTCCACACAAGGAACAGATCATCAATTAGAAGGAACTGGGATCAGTCGGAGACATATAAGATTTTATAAAGAAGATGGAAATGTATGTTGTGAAGATCTCGATTCGACAAATGGTATAAAGATCAATGGTGTAAAATTAAATGGGAAAAAGATAAAAAAGCAGTATTAAAAGAAGGAGATTGCATAAAGATCGGACTTGAGGAGTTTTATTTTAAACAAGACTAGCCGCTGTGTTATAATAGTAGATACATAAATCAAAGCGGAGGAAATTATGTATCAGAAAATCATAGAATTGTTAAGGATTCATGGATATATGAAAAATGATACCGAAACAGGGCCATGTTATGTAAAGAATATCAATGGAAGAAATAAATGTGTGTTCGTGATATTTGATAAGAACCCGGATGGAAGTAGTATTTTAGAAGAAGATCTATATCATTTGGAAGACCATGCAAGACAGCTGTTTGGTATGGATTGTGCTGTGTTGATGCTTATCTTATCGCAGGATGATAAACCAGTATTTCTTGATCCAAAGGATCAGTTCGATGATCTGTATGGACCATTATCCATAGTATTAGCACAGAATCAGGTAAGTCAAGCAGGGCAAGGATCGGAAATAGAAGTGAAAGATAATAAAAGTGTCAAGGATTTCTGGAGATCGCTCTATCAATATAAAGCAACCCTTCTGATTTTTACAGCTAATTTAATCTGTTTTATTCTGACAGAAATTTATGGAGACAAGATCTATGATTCATTTGCCTGTAATGCATATAGGGTAAAGAAACTGCATGAATATTATAGACTATTTACGTCAAATTATCTGCATTTTGGATGGGATCATTTCTTTAATAATATGGCAGTTTTTTTGATCCTTGGATCTTCTTTGGAGAAAGTGATCAGAAGTGTACGATATGTCATTCTTTATACCGGAGCAGGCATTGCCGGAAGTATCATTTCTGTAGCATATTACAGCATGATAGGGCAAGATGTGTTGTCGGCAGGAGCTTCTGGTGCGATATTTGGATTAGTCGGTGCTCTTGCAGCAATATTTTTATTCTGCAAAGAACAACGACAGAGATTCGATGGATTTGGAATCTTTCTAATGATCGCAGGAAGCCTGTATCATGGATTCCAGAGTGGAACAACCGACAATGCAGCTCATATCGGAGGATGTATTGCTGGATTTATTTTGTCAATGCTTCTGTACGTGTTGGGCAGCTTAATTGCTGCTCATAAGCAGGGAAGATCAGTGTGAAAGTTGTTCCCTGATTCGGTGCAGAATCAATATGGATTTTAATATGAAGATCGCGAGCAATATTTTGTACAACGGATAATCCAATTCCGTTTCCGCCGGGATGGAAGGATACACCACGGTAGAAAGCTCTCGATTGCTGTTCTGTGGTCATTCCGATTCCAGTATCGGATAAATTTAATACAATATGTCCCTGTTCTTTGCTTAAGTGGACTGTAATATGTGTAATATGAGGAGATCGGCAGGTCTCCTTTTTTTGTTGGATCGCTTTGACGGCATTGGAGATCAGATTATGAAATAACTGAAAAAGTTTTGATCTTGCACCGTAAACATAAAAAGCGGTTCCGGGGTCTGCCTGAATAAAGAAGCGAATCTGTTCTTTATGGAGATAATAAGACCAGGAAGAACGGATTTCACTGATCACGCTGATCAGGTCGAGTGGTTCCATGGCGGCAGAAGATTCTTCTGCTGGTGCCAGAAATTGATGAATGAAATCAAATAAAGAAGAAAAATCATCTTTCATACGGTTCCAATGGTCATTTCTGGTAAGTGTATCATATGTTTTTTCAATGCACTGAATCTGTCCGTAGATGAGAGTCAGAGAATTGTTTATCTCATGTGAAAACGTAGAAAGTTCTTGTAAATCGTTCATTGTTGGCTCCTCTTGTAATTAAATTTCCTCTTTTATTATCGGAAAAATAAGATTAAGGGCAAGAAAAAGCGTTCAAAAAAGTTCGATGTTTTCTGTCAAAAAACAATCATTGAAAAAGGATAGATACTCATGGTAAAATATAATGAAGTATGGCTATATGTCATATTTCAAAATAGAAAGGGGCATATGATATGTCTTACATGGCTTTATATAGAAAGTTCCGGCCAACACGTTTCAGTGAAGTAAAAGGTCAGGATCATATTGTGAAGACGCTTGAGAATCAGATGAGGACTGGGCGGATTGGTCATGCATATCTGTTTTGTGGGACAAGAGGTACTGGTAAGACAACAGTAGCCAAGATCCTTGCGAAAGCAGTAAACTGTGAACATCCAGTCGATGGGGAACCATGTGGAGAATGTGAAGTTTGCAAAGCAATCGCAGAAGGAAGTTCCATGAATGTGATCGAGATCGATGCAGCATCCAATAATGGTGTTGATAATATCCGAGAGATCAAGGAACAGGTACAGTATTCACCTGCAACAGGAAAGTACAAAGTTTATATCATCGACGAGGTGCATATGTTGTCTATAGGTGCTTTTAATGCATTGTTAAAGACACTGGAAGAGCCGCCAGAATATGTTATATTTATTCTTGCGACAACAGAAGTTCACAAGATACCGATCACGATCTTATCCAGATGTCAGAGATATGATTTTCATCGTATCACGGCAGCAACGATCAAGAAGCAGCTATCAGATCTGATGGAACAAGAACATGTTGATACAGAAGATAAGGCGTTGGAATATGTGGCACGAATGGCAGACGGTTCCATGCGTGATGCGTTGAGTTTGCTGGATCAGTGTATTGCATTTTATCTCGGTGAGAAATTAACATATGATAATGTTTTGGAAGTGCTGGGAACTGTTGATATTCAAGTGTATAGTGATCTGTTGGACATGATTCTTTCGCAGGATATCAATGGCGTGATGGATCTTCTGGAAGATGTGGCGAGACAGGGAAGAGAATGGTCACAATTTATTACAGATTTCCTATGGTATTTAAGGAATCTGCTCTTAGTCGGTCAAGGAAATGCTGCAGAGGAGGCATTGGAAGTATCAACAGATCAGTTGAAATTGCTGCAGGAGAAAGCACAGCAGGTGGAAGAAAACACACTGATCCGTTATATCAGAATCTTATCCGAATTGTTAGAGCGTATACGTTATGCGACATCCAAGAGAGTCCTTGTGGAAGTTGAGATGATGAAGATGTGCAGGCCACAGATGGAAGCAGACACAAACAGTCTGGCCGACAGGGTGAGACAGTTAGAACAGCAGTTAGAACAGTTGCTACAGTCAGGAATCCCAGTACAGCAGGTGGCACAAGCAGGACAAAATCAAATAGCACTGCAACAGGAAGTAAAATCAGAACAAGATCCTGTCGAACAGTTAAATGAGAAGTTTCCACCAGCAAAAGTTGAGGAACTTATAGAACTTGTGAATCACTGGAGAGATGTCAAACGCAATCTGTCACCACAGATGAAGTATTGTTTACAAAGAGCAACACTTTCGGTCAACGAAGAAGGAACTGCGTTAAGAGTACTGTTCCCAAAAGAAATGAACGTGGAAAGTGGATATTTCTTAGAGGAACCAGAGCGTATTGAACAGCTTAAGCAGGAATTGTCAAGACAGTCTGGCAGAGATGTCGAACTGGAAGTTAGTGTGATGAATACAGATAATGATGACAGTGATATGATCAATTTAGACTGCATTCATATGGATGTAAAAATAGAAGATTAAAACGAAACTTATAAAAATGAATTTTCAGGAGGAATGAACAATGGCAAAAAGAAGTGGTGGATTTCCAGGTATGGGTGGAAATATGAATCAGCTGATGAAACAGGCACAGAAGATGCAGAAACAGATGGAGGAAACAACAAAAGCATTAGAAGAATCCACATATGAAGCAACAGCAGGCGGTGGAGTTGTAAAAGTTGTTGTATCTGGTAAAAAAGAAGTAGTTTCTGTACATTTAGAAGAAGAAGTTGTAGATCCAGATGACGTTGAAATGTTAGAAGATCTGATCGTAGCTGCTACAAATGAAGCACTTCGTAAGATGGAAGAAGATTCTCAGGAGAAGATGGGAAAAGTCACTGGTGGATTAGGAGGAATGGGTGGAGGATTCCCATTCTAGATAGAGTGAGAGACTATGGATTATTACAGTAATCAGATCACACAGTTGATTGAAGAACTCGGAAAACTTCCCGGAATTGGACCTAAATCCGCAGGAAGACTGGCATTTCACATTATCAATATGCCACAGGATCAGGTGCAGAAATTGTCAGATACGATCATTTCCGCAAAGACTAATGTACATTATTGCAAAGAATGTTGTACACTGACAGACAATGAGATCTGTCCGATCTGTGCGAGCGACAAGCGTGATCACAGCACGATCATGGTCGTTGAGAACACGAGGGACTTAATGGCGTATGAGAAAACAGGAAAATACGAAGGTGTTTACCATGTTCTCCATGGAGCAATTTCTCCGATGCTTGGAATTGGTCCAGATGATATTCGTCTGAAAGAGCTAATGGCGAGACTGCAGGGAGATGTCAAAGAATTGATCATAGCAACAAACTCCAGTCTGGAAGGTGAGACAACAGCGATGTATATCAGCAAACTTGTCAAACCAACAGGTATCAAAGTCAGTAAGATCGCAAGCGGAGTTCCGGTTGGAGGAGATCTGGAATATATAGATGAAGTAACGTTACTTCGGGCATTAGAAGGACGTACCGAAATATAAAAATAAAAAGAAGCTTTGGCTAAAGAAAAATGTTGATCAACGACATAAAACTTAAGTCAAGGCTTCTTTTTACATTATATAATCATAAAACAAAAAGAAAGAACCGACTAGCTAGGTCGGTTCTCTCTTTTAAAACAATAAGGAGAGGATTTTCATCCTCAAGAGGGGTAGGATTTGAAAGTATTAACTACTTTACGATTTTTATTATCACATAAAAATGTGTCCAAATTGTGAACAAAATACACATTTTTTGTGAGAATGGAATAATATGATATAAGTGTCAAAAGCATAATTGATCAGAGGTCTTTTCTTGAAAAACAATAGTAAATGGGATAAAATACATCTAAACAAAGTAATATGTAAACTCTCAAAATAAGAACACACAGGAAGGAAGATATATAATATGAAGAAAGAAGATTGTATTTTTTGTAAGATCGCAGGTGGAGAGATTCCATCAAACACAATTTATGAAAACTCTGAGTTTAAAGTGATCATGGATATTGCACCAGCATCCAAAGGGCATGTACTGATCATTCCGAAAGAACATTTTAAAGATATCTATGAGATTGATGCGATCACAGCAGGAAAATTATTCCAGTTAGCAACAGTTGTTGCGAGAGCATTAAAAGAAGTGCTTCACTGTGATGGATTAAATGTTTTACAGAACAACGGACTGATCGCAGGTCAGACAGTATATCATTTCCATATGCATTTGATCCCAAGATATGAAGGGGATGACGTGACGATCGGATGGAAAGAACATTCCACAGAAGATATCGATATGGAACAATTAAGACAGGATATTAAAAAGGCACTCTAGGAGAGAAATATGGCAAAAACTTCATGGAAACCTGGAAATATGATCTATCCTTTGCCAGCAGTTATGGTGACTTGCAGAGATAAAGGTCAGGATAACATCATTACGATCGCATGGACAGGGACGATCTGTACGAATCCGCCAATGACGTACATTTCTGTCCGCCCAGAGAGACATTCTTATGAAATGATCAAGAATAGTGGAGAATTTGTGATCAACCTGACAACAAAACAGTTAACAAGAGCAACGGATTTCTGCGGAGTACGTTCAGGAAGAGATGTTGATAAATTCAAAGAAGCAAGACTGACAAAAGAGAAGCACAGGTTGTGGATGCACCGATCATCGCAGAAAGTCCGGTAAATATCGAATGTAAAAGTAGAGAAGATCGTACCACTTGGCTCACATCATATGTTTATGGCGAAAAGTTGTCAATATTATGGTAGATGATGATTATATGGG
>ENA-OQOA01000614-OQOA01000614.1-human-gut-metagenome-genome-assembly--contig:-NODE-614-length-14634-cov-2.669194_pt1 | contig 14634 bp, 13 predicted proteins | sample MGYA00242633_ERZ504888 | MGnify/ENA primary metagenome ERZ504888 (study PRJEB26092, sample SAMD00036372) | human gut metagenome | host: Homo sapiens | study: EMG produced TPA metagenomics assembly of... | reverse complement strand
AAATAATCATCCATATGAATGGCATCCACATCATAACGAGTAACAATATCGCGCACAATCTTACAAATATATTTTCGGTTTTCGGGCAAAGCCGGATCAAAATAAAGCTGACCAGCATAATTCACGAAACGTTCCGGATTCTTATTATACGGATGAATGGGTGATAAGGCAGTAGTTCCCTTTGTCTTGGCACGGTAAGGGTTAATCCAGGCATGGAACTCCATTCCACGCTTATGGCATTCATCAATCATGAACTGCATCGGGTCCCAATAAGGTGAAGGCACTCTACCCTGCACTCCCGTAAGAAAGCGGCTCCACGGCTCATAAGAAGATTTATACAAGGCATCGGCTTCTGCACGTACCTGAAAAATTATCGCATTAATGCCTGCGCCTTGCAGACTGTTTAGTTGATTTATTAATAGCTGCTGCATCTTCTCTGCCGGCATCCCTTGGAACTGTCCATTCACACACTGAATCCATGCACCGCGGAACTCACGTTTAGGATAACGTGTCTGAGCACTGACAACAGAAGTAAAAAGTAGTGCTATCAATAAAAGAAGAATAGTTTTTGCTCTCATTTTGTTATTCTTGTTTAATACGCTTGCAAAGATAAGAAAACTTATAATTATCTTTGCATATTAAACCAAATTCAATAAAGAATGTCAGAAAGTAACTATATATCCATAAAAGGAGCAAAGGTAAACAACCTCAAAAACATCGATGTCAACATACCACGCAATAAGCTGGTCGTTATCACGGGCCTATCCGGTTCCGGAAAATCATCATTGGCTTTTGATACATTATACGCTGAAGGTCAGCGACGCTATGTAGAAAGCCTATCATCATACGCCCGCCAATTTCTGGGCCGTATGAGCAAACCTGAGTGTGATTTCATTAAAGGTATACCACCCGCTATCGCCATAGAGCAAAAAGTGAACAGCCGCAATCCACGTTCCACCGTGGGGACTTCCACCGAAATATATGAGTATCTGCGACTACTCTATGCACGCGTGGGGAAGACTTATTCTCCCATTAGCGGGCAACTGGTGAAAAAGCATAGTATTGAAGATATTGTAAGCTGTATGCTCTCCTTTCCTAAAGGAACGAAATACACGGTTCTCACTCCTATGATGCCTCGTGAAGGCCGTACACTGCGTCAACAGCTAGAAATGGACTTTAAACAAGGATTCACCCGTGTAGAGGTTAACCGTGAAATAGTTCGTATAGAAGATTTTCTGCAACAAACAGCTGCCGAAGATAAAAGACAAAACATCTATCTGCTGGTAGATCGCATGACAGCCGATGATAGCAAAGACAGTATCAGCCGCCTCACCGATTCTGCCGAAACAGCCATGTACGAGGGAGACGGAAATTGCCTCCTCCGCTTCTACTCTGCTGACGGAAGTACGCAGCTATTCTCTTTCAGCACTAAATTCGAAGCCGACGGAATTAAATTCGAAGAACCGAATGACCAAATGTTTTCATTCAATTCCCCTCTCGGAGCTTGTCCCGAATGCGAAGGCTTCGGTAAAGTGATAGGTATAGATGAACATCTGGTGATTCCAAACCGTGCTCTGAGTGTATATGACGGAGCTGTCCTCTGCTGGCGCGGAGAAAAGATGGGGGAATGGTTACAAGAATTCATTCATGAAGCTCCCGCCCACGATTTTCCCATCTTTGCCCCTTATTATGAACTGACACAGGAACAAAAAGATTATTTATGGCATGGACCTAGAAATAAGGCCTGTATAGATTCTTTCTTCAGAATGCTGGAAGAAAATCAATATAAAATACAATATCGTGTGATGCTGGCACGATACCGGGGAAAAACTATTTGTCCTGTCTGCCATGGAACACGCTTGAAAAAGAAGCCGGTTATGTAAAAGTAGGTGGAAAATCCATTTCTCAACTGGTTGACTTACCTATTCATGACTTAAAAGAATTCTTCCGCACTCTAGAACTAGATGCACATGATACAGCCATCGCCAAACGGATCTTAACGGAAATTACCAACCGCATCAACTTCCTCATGGATGTAGGTTTGGGATATCTTACACTGAACCGTCTCAGCAACTCACTCTCCGGCGGCGAAAGTCAGCGCATCAATCTGGCCACCTCATTAGGCAGCAGCTTGGTAGGCTCACTCTATATTCTAGACGAACCCAGTATCGGATTACACAGCCGTGACACTGACCGGCTGATAAAAGTACTTCGTCAGTTACAGGAACTGGGAAACACCGTAGTAGTGGTAGAACATGATGAAGAAATAATCCGTGCTGCCGATTATATCATTGATATCGGTCCTCAAGCAGGACGTTTAGGAGGACAGATAGTATATCAAGGCAGCATGAACGATCTTCAAAGAAACAGTAATAGTTATACGGTACGCTATTTGTTGGGAGAAGAAAACATAGAGATCCCCCGATGCCATCGTCCGTGGAACAATTATATAGAAATAAAAGGTGCACGTGAAAACACCTTAAAGGCATTGACGTAAAATTTCCACTGAATGTAATGACGGTAGTTACGGGGGTCAGCGGTTCGGGAAAGAGTACGTTGGTACGTGATGTCTTTTACAAGGCATTGAAACGCGAATATAGTGAAGCTAGCGAACGGCCGGGTGAGTTCATCTCTTTGGAAGGGGATGTACAGCTAGTGAAAGATATTGAATTTGTAGACCAGAATCCTATCGGAAAATCATCACGCAGCAATCCGGTGACCTATGTAAAAGCATACGACGAAATACGCAAACTCTTTGCCGAACAGCCTCTTGCCAAACAAATGGGATATACTGCCGGATATTTCTCATTCAATACCGAAGGCGGTCGTTGTGAGGAATGTAAAGGTGACGGTACGGTAACCGTTGAAATGCAATTTATGGCAGATTTGGTATTAGAATGTGAATCTTGTCATGGAAAACGTTTCAAGAGTGACACACTGGAAGTAAAATTTCAAGATAAGAACATCTATGATATTCTGGAAATGACAGTGAATCAAGCTATCGAATTCTTCACCGAATACAATCAAAAAAAGATAGTGAAAAAACTAACCCCATTACAAGAAGTGGGATTGGGATATATAAAGTTGGGACAAGCCTCCTCCACTCTTTCCGGTGGCGAGAATCAACGCGTAAAACTAGCCTATTTTCTGAGCATAGAGAAAGCACAACCCACTATTTTTGTATTCGATGAACCAACCACAGGTCTACATTTTCATGATATCAAGAAACTGCTGGAAGCATTTGAAGCCTTAATCAGCCGCGGACATACCATTATCATTATCGAGCATAATATGGATGTGATAAAATGTGCCGACCATGTGATTGACCTAGGGCCCGAAGGAGGAAATATGGGAGGAAATCTGGTAGTTGCGGGCACTCCGGAAGAGGTTGCAGCATGTGCGGCATCTTATACGGGACAGTTTTTGAAGGAAAAACTGGCGATGGATTCTCCTGATTGATTTTTTATTCACCGCTGATTGTCCAAACTGACACAAATTATTAAATATGATTATACGCAATATACCACTAGATGATAAATGGGAATTTAAAAGTGATTTATTCCGTTCTGTAAATTTAGCATTTTGTGGTATGATTGCAGAATCATTTTACTAAAAATTTTAATGTTTTCCGCATTGTCAATCTAAATCTAAACGAAAATATGAGTAAATTTAGAATTGAATTAATAACCTTATAAATCAACAGAATATGAAAAAACTTTTTTTACTACTCTTGCTGTTCCCTTTCCTATTGGGATGTTCACAAAAAGAGAAAGAATTCACCGTTCTTCAATGGAACATTTGGCAAGAAGGAACTGTAATTCCCGGTGGTTACGACGCTATTGTGAATGAAATAGCCCGTCTTCGTCCGGACTTCGTCACATTGAGCGAAGTACGTAATTACGAAAACACCAATTTCACTGCCCGCCTAGTGCAATCATTAAAGGAAAAGGAGAAACCTATTATTCCTTCTATACCTATGATACAGGTCTGTTAAGCCGATACCCCATCACTGATTCATTAACCGTTTTCCCCGAAAAGAATGACCACGGCAGTATCTATCGCCTTACAGCCGATATGAACGGACAGAAAATAGCAGTCTACACCGCTCATCTTGATTATTTGGATGACGCCTATTATAATGTACGCGGATATGATGGTTCTACTTGGGAAGAAATCCCTATCCCCACTACCGTAGAAGAAGTATTAAAGAGAAATGTAGCCTCACAACGCGATGACGCCATCAGACTATTCATTGAACAGGCAAAAAAGATCGTGCAGCCGGCTACACCATCATTTTAGGAGGAGATTTTAATGAACCTTCACATCAAGATTGGACTGAAGAGACCAAAGACCTGTATGACCATCATGGCTTTGTAATCCCCTGGACAGTTCCTGTCCTGTTAGACGAAGCCGGATTGAAAGACGCCTATCGAGAATTCTATCCAGATGTATTAAACTATCCCGGCTTCACTTATCCTTCGGATAATCCGGCAAAGCCCGCCGACAAAATAACCTGGGCTCCCAAAGCAGATGAACGCGACCGTATAGATTACATTTGGTATTATCCCGAAAAGGGGTTGAAAGTGAAAGACGCCGCCATTTTCGGTCCGAAAAATTCTATAGTCCGTGCACAGCGTGTTCAGGAAACATCTAAAGACAAGTTTATAGAACCATTGGGCGTATGGCCTACAGACCATAAAGGAGTACTGGTTACTTTCCAATATCCCGCCAAATAATATCGTTTTTCCCAATATTTCTGTTATCTTTGTCCAATAACCTAATTTATTATCCTATGACCAAATGTACACATAAACAGTTAATGACCGCCTGTATGTTAGCAGGCACATTGATGTTGGGAGCATGTACCGGTACTCCCCCTGTAACAAAAGAGGTATCCATTGTACCCATAACCAACCATCTGGAGGAAACAAACGGTGCTTTTGTATTGAAAAGTAATACCTCCATCGGTGTTATTGACGCCGAACTAATTCCCGCAGCCGAGTATTTGGCCGATATGCTTTCCAGAGCCACAGGCTACGACCTTAAAGTCAAAGAAGGCGAAGGAACCATCACCCTTGCCTTGGGTGATGTTCAAGGAAAAGAAGGAGCTTATACCCTGACAGCCGAGAGCGATAAGGTCAACATTACAGGTAACTCTTACGGAGGTGTCATTGCAGGTATCGAATCACTCAGACAGCTGTTTCCCCCGCAAATAGAATCTAAGGAAATTGTTAAAGGTACAGACTGGGCCATACCGGCCGTTAACATTCAAGATGCCCCCCGCTTTGAATGGAGAGGCATTATGCTGGACGTATCCCGCCATTTCTACACAATAGGTGAGGTGAAAGAATTACTGGATGTCATGGCCCTTTACAAGATGAATAAATTCCACTGGCATCTTACCGACGACCAAGGATGGCGTATTGAAATCAAGAAATATCCTTTACTGACGGAAAAAGGAGCATGGCGCAAATTCAATTCTCATGATCGCGAATGCATACGTCAGTCAAAGACTAATAACAACCCGGATATGGCAATTCCTGAAGACAAGATACGCATCGTAGAAGGTGACACCTTATATGGAGGCTACTACACTCAGGAAGATATCAAGGATGTCATAGCATACGCCAAAATACGAGGCATAGATATTATTCCCGAAATTGATATGCCGGGACACATGCTGGCAGCTGTAAGTAACTATGAAGGTGTTTCCTGTTTTAACGAAACCGGTTGGGGAAGTGTCTTCTCCTCACCTGTTTGTCCGGGGAAAGACTCCGCATTGGAATTCTGCAAGAATGTTTATACAGAACTGATAGCCCTTTTCCCCTATAAGTATGTACATATAGGAGGTGACGAAGTAGAAAAAACTAATTGGAAAAAATGTCCGGACTGTCAGAAACGTATGCATGACAATAATCTGAAAACTGAAGAAGAACTGCAATCATGGTTCATTCATGACATGGAGAGATTCTTTAACGAGAAAGGCAAAGAAATGATAGGCTGGGATGAAATCATTGAAGGCGGATTGTCTAAAACAGCTACCGTAATGTGGTGGCGCAGCTGGGTAAAAGATGCAGCAACCAAGACAACAGCACAAGGCAACCCTGTCATTTTCACTCCTAACGGACAATTTTATTTGGATTATGCAGAAGATAAGAACTCTATGGCAAGTATTTATAATCTGGATACGACAGACAACCTGACCTCCGAGCAGCAGTCGCTGATTTTAGGAGTGCAGGGAAATATTTGGTGCGAATGGATTCCTTCCAACGCACGTATGCAATATATGGCCATTCCACGTTTGCTGGCTATTGCCGAACTAGGTTGGAGCAAACCGGAGCAAAAAGATTGGAGTACCTTCCAACAACGCCTGTCTGATCAGTTTGAACGTCTCAATATCATGGGTATCAATTACCGTATACCCGATTTGGAAGGCTTTAATGCCGTCAACGCCTTTATCGGTGAAGGAGCCATCAATGTAACTTGCCTTGACCCCACTGCGGAAATTCACTATACCACTGATGGCAGTACTCCTACTTTACAATCTCCCATATATGAAGGTCCCATCAAAGTGACTGAAACCACAGACTTTACTTTCTGCACCTTCCGCCCTAATGGAAAGAAAGGTGACATAGTCAAGACCCGTTTCATCAAAAGTGAATATACTCCCTCTGTAACTGCCGCTCCTTCCAATCCGGGTTTGAAAGCTACATGGCACGAATTTAAAGGAAATAAATGCAGTGAAATAGAAAAAGCTCCGGTCAATGGTACTTATCCAGTGGAAGATGTTATGATTCCTAAAAAAGTAAAAGGAAATATCGGACTGATTATCAAAGGATATTTCAATGCTCCTCAAGACGATATCTACACTTTTGCACTCCTATCCGATGATGGTAGTACATTAACTATAGACAGTGAACAGATAGTAGACAATGACGGACCTCACGGGCCTAAAGAAATAGTGGGGCAAAAAGCATTGGCAAAAGGATATCATCCAATGGAATTACGTTATTTCGACCAGAACGGAGGACAACTGAAATTAAAAGTAACAGGGAGTGATGGTAAAGAAATTCCGTTCACGCATCTCTATGCGCATTAATCTTACATAAAAAGTTTTTCACCACAGATTATACAGATTTACATAGATTGAATTTCAATGAATTCTCCCATTCAATAATCTGCGTAATCTGTGGTGGAATTAAATCAATCAGAAATAAACCCCGAATCCTATCTTGAATCCTAATTTACTAAATTCTGAAGTATCACTAAAACTCAAGTCATAATATACAGACGGTTCAATAGTCACATTTCTACCCAAGAAAAAAGCATATCCGACTTCCGGTGTCAAACAAACCAAATTCTTTTTAAATCCTACACAAGAAAGGTGTTTATACGCCATTCCTAGTCCTCCATAAATACCGCAACTGGAAAAATAATAACGTCCCTGTGCACCAATACTGGTTTCATCCATTCCATGTTCTACATAATTGCCTTTAAAATTCAGCAACACAGCCACATTATCGGCTACAAATGCGCCGCCGGTTAAAGCAAAACCAAAATTTGTTCCTTCATTCTTGCTATGAGATAGGTCAAGCCCTGTCAATGAAGCATTCACATACCATACATCCTTCTCAAATTGAGCATGTGCACTCAGTACAGTCATTACCAACAGCATCAAGCTGACTAAAATTTTCTTCATAATGTTGTCGTTTAATAGTTATTTTTTGTTTTCCAAATCACGTTCACGTCTTTCCTCCGCCTTTTCTTTCTTACGAAGGACAATCCATAACAACGCTATAATCATATAGGATAAACCTACTGTGAGATACTTTTCCGTATCACTTATTTCCGTATTGCGCGGAATAAAATAAACGGCCATCGCTGTAGTATAGACCAATAAAGCTACAGGCAACCAAATCGATTTTCTATATTTTTTCATAAACTATGCTGTTTTGTTTCCTATACCAACTTGCAAACCCTATAGCGGCTACCAACGTACAAAGACTACCAATTATATAAGATACATAATCCGAAAACGCTAATCCTTCGGGGGCTATGCAAATATAAGTAGAACATACAGCCGTCATAAACAGGGCAGGAAACAAGGTGATATAATAATTCTTTTTCGCACGTACTAGAAAAACAGTGACCGCCCACAAAGTAAACACAGACAAAGCCTGATTACACCAGGCAAAATAACGCCATATCATATCAAATCCCGCCGCATCACGCTGACTGTACAATAATATACCGATAGTTACCGCAAAAATAGGAATACAAATCAATAAACGTTTCGCTATACTTTTTGTTCCAAATGCATAAAATCGGCAACAATCAAACGAGCTGAACGCAAAGCGGTATCTCCACTGGTAATAGGAGCGGCAATTACCCCCAGTACAGCCAATAAACCTCCTATCGTACCCAACCATTCCTTGGTTATGCTGTCCACAATAATCGAAGCATTACTCTCCTCCATACCATTTTGATGAAAAAAATAAGTAGCGGCAGCAGCCCAAATCAATGCCACTATCCCTTCGGTCACCATCGCTCCATAAAAAATAGGACGACCATACTTCTCATTCTTCATACAACGTGCCATCAGTGGAGATTGTGTGGCATGAAAGCCACTGATGGCCCCACAAGCAATAGAAACAAACATTATAGGAAAAATTGGTAATCCGGCAGGATGGGTATTATGTAGACCATCCGTAATTTCGGGCAATGCCGGATGATTCCATAACAACATCACCAAAATCCCCACTGCCATAAACAATAAAGCAATGGCAAACAATGGATATATTTTTCCTATAATCTTATCTACCGGCAACAATGTAGCCAACATATAATAGAAAAACACAACAATAATCCAAAAAGTAACATCCATATACTCCGGAGTAAGTTTGGCAAGCAATCCGGCTGGTCCTGCCACAAAAACCGCTCCGACTAATATCATCAGCACAACCGTAAAACCACGCATTAACTGCTTTGTGGGAAGCCCTAAATAACGACCGATAATTTCCGGCAAACTCTCGCCCTCATGCCGAATGGAAAGCATTCCGGACAAATAATCGTGTACCGCCCCGGCAAAAATGGTACCTAAAACAATCCACAAATAAGACGCCGTACCAAACTTCGCTCCCATTATAGCACCGAAAATAGGTCCTAAGCCGGCTATATTCAAAAATTGAATCATAAAAATCTTCCAAGTAGGAAGTGGAATAAAGTCAACACCATCCGCCATGGTCAGGGCAGGTGTCTTCCTAATCTTGTCAGGACCGAACACACGTTCCACATAACTTCCATACAAAAAGTATCCGCCTACAAGAACCAATAATGCAATAATAAAGGTTATCATATTCTATTTTTTGTTTTGTTGGGGCAAAAGTAACGAATTAATTGATTACTTCGTATCTTTGCCCTAAAATTAAAGTAAATGCGAACATTCTTTATAACTTTATTACTAGTCATAGTGAGTTTCTTATCAGTTTTCTCACAACCTAAATATGAAATCCGTGCCACCTGGCTCACTACGCTTGGAGGAATGGACTGGCCTCGTAACAAGGCAATAAACGCATCAGGCATCCGGCGTCAGCAAAAAGAATTATGTGATATACTGGATCGTCTGAAAGCCGCCAATTTCAATACGGTATTGTTGCAAACCCGTCTGCGCGGAGATATGATTTATCCTTCCGCCATAGAAACTTTCGCCGAATCACTGACAGGTAGCACAGGAGGGAATCCCGGATATGACCCTTTGGCTTTCGCCATCGGAGAATGCCACAAACGAGGCATGGAACTACATGCATGGATTGTTACGATTCCTGCCGGAAATACCCGTCAAGTACAATTGCAAGGACGTAGCTCCGTAGTACGGAAAAACCGGACAATTTGCAAACTTTATAAAGGTAACTGGTACTTGGACCCGGGAAATCCGGGAACCAAAGAATATCTGTCATGCATAGTAAAAGAAATAACTTCCCGTTATGATATAGACGGCATTCATTTCGATTACATCCGCTACCCCGAGCAAGCCGATAACTTTCCTGACAAGGACACCTACCGGAAATACGGTAAAGGTAAGGAGTTGAAACAATGGCGGCGTGATAATATCACAGATATTGTGCATAGGCTCTATACCGACATCAAGACTATCAAACCCTGGGTGAAAGTCAGCAGTTCCCCTATTGGCAAATACCGAGATACCAACCGATACCCCTCCCGTGGATGGAACGCTTATCATGTAGTTTACCAAGATGCTCAGAAATGGCTAAAAGAAGGTATTCATGATGCATTGTTCCCGATGATGTATTTTCAGGGAAATAATTTCTATCCTTTTGCTTTGGATTGGAAAGAGAATTGTGGTAACCGCTGGATAATACCTGGTTTGGGTATTTATTTCCTCTCTCCCAACGAACAAAATTGGCCGTTGGACGAAATAGTCCGCCAACTTTATTTCACCCGTCAGATAAAACTAAACGGACAAGCCTATTTCCGCAATCGTTTTCTATTAAACAACACCAAAGGCATTTGGGACGAACTCCAAGAGAATTTCTATACCACTCCGGCATTGATTCCCCCAATGACCTGGATGGACAGCATCCCCCCATCCACTCCGGCCATGCCTTCCCTGCAACTGTTGCCGGACGGAAAAAATGCACATGAGCTGGCAGATTTCCACAGATAACAACGGAGGTCTTGTCACCTATCATCTTTATGCCTCAGATACCTATCCAGTAGATATCACAGATGCCGGAAACTTACTGGAAACCTATCTCACCCATACGGAATACGAATATACCCCTATTTCACCTTGGCGACAAAAACGTTATTTTGCCGTAACTGCTGCCGACCGTTTCGGAAACGAAAGCGCTCCCTTGGAACTGAATGCAATTTCAGAAACAGACATGCCTTTACTAAATGACGGAGATATTCTCACCCTGCCTGAAATAAAAGAAGCAAAAACAGTAGAAAAATATTTACTGCTACCGGTGAAGAAATAAAATATTTGTTATGCACCCAAATGTCCATAGCCTCATTACCTGGCGGATTCTATACAGTATATATCTTGAATAATGCAGGAGCACAAACCTTTGTCGGAACAATCGTAAAATAAAAAATGCAAACTGTTTTTTTGGTATGACACATTATGTCGTTGCAGATGCCCGGCTCTCAAAAAGTTTGTCTGCCGGGAATCTCCATCTTTGTTGTTAAGTTATAATCTGATAAAACTTTACATACTGTTATTTTTCGTTTCCGCACTGCAATGTTTTTTGTCCCGTCACCGCATTATGCTGATATACAGCGATATATGGTGACGTAATTTTCTGTATCCCCACAAAGTGTTTTTTTCGTTTTCCTTGCGGAAGCCAGCTCGTCAGATGCCGGTTGTCATATTGGATACATAATCTTGATATATTTACGGCAGTATCCGTGCAAGAAGAGTGCACCATCTGTACCATCACTCAGGTGAACAGGCCCTGTCATTCGGGTGAAGAGCCGTTGTCACCTGTGTGAAACCGCCGCTTCACACAGGTGAAGCAATAAAGCCATAAAGCTGTTTTCATGGTAACATACTGCCGGCAAGGTACATCTGTTGGAATTTTGCCGCTATGGGTGCGATGATCGCAATGTTGTACATTGACCGCGATTACCTACCGTTTCGGGGTCTTTATAGATATTTTCACACCGGAACATACTGGTAATGAAGACGATGAAGTGACGGGGAAATTTTATATTTCACGTTAAATTAGGCTGTGTTTTCTTTTATAGTCTTTAAGATATTTGATATTAATAGAGGTGGTTGTACTATGCGTCTTTCTTTATGGCGTTATATTGATAAGGCATTGTAACATATAAATAATGTATGATATCAATGTCAGTTCGATATAAATATTAAATTTACTCGTCTAAAAAATAAGAGTATAGCAATAAATCTAAAACAGGAACGGCAATAATATGGAAACAGAATAAATCTCTTCTCCTCTTTTATTTTCATAAAACTCAAGGCTATAAGCAAAATAATAACTATTTTTGCACATTCAATTGAATAAAATATATAACTCATGAGCAATCAACGATACATGCAGCGCGGTGTGTCAGCATCCAAGGAAGATGTGCACAACGCCATTAAGAACATTGACAAAGGTATTTTTCCACAAGCTTTTTGTAAAATCATCCCCGATATTCTAGGCGGAGATCCTGAATATTGCAACATTATGCACGCTGACGGTGCAGGCACCAAATCATCACTGGCTTATTTGTATTGGAAAGAAACCGGCGATTTAAGCGTATGGAAAGGCATTGCACAAGATGCACTGATTATGAACATCGATGACTTGTTGTGTGTAGGTGCAGTAGATAATATTCTGGTTTCATCAACTATCGGCCGTAATAAGCTACTCGTTCCGGGTGAAGTAATTTCCGCTATCATCAACGGAACGGATGAACTGTTGGCCGAACTTCGCGAAATGGGTGTAGGCGTATACGCTACCGGAGGCGAGACTGCTGATGTAGGTGACTTGGTTCGTACCATCATCGTAGATTCTACCGTAACATGCCGCATGAAACGTACCGATGTCATTAACAATGCCAATATTCGCCCGGGTGACGTCATCATAGGTCTGGCATCTTACGGACAGGCTACTTATGAAAAAGAATACAACGGAGGCATGGGCAGCAATGGACTCACCAGCGCCCGCCACGACGTGTTCGCAAAATACTTGGCTGAGAAATATCCCGAAAGCTATGACAAGGCAGTACCTGAAGAACTAGTATACAGTGGCAATTTGAAGCTGACCGATACTGTAGAAGGAAGTCCTCTGGATGCAGGAAAGCTGGTACTCTCACCTACCCGTACCTATGCTCCGGTAGTGAAGAAATTACTGGATGCGCTCCGACCTGAAATTCACGGAATGGTTCACTGCTCAGGCGGTGCTCAAACCAAAGTCCTGCACTTTATAGGAAACAATTGCCGTGTAGTAAAGGACAACCTGTTCCCTGTCCCCCCTCTGTTCAAAACCATCAAGGAACAAAGCGGCACCGATTGGGAAGAAATGTACAAAGTATTTAATATGGGCCACCGACTGGAAGTTTACCTCTCACCCGAACATGCCGAAGAGGTGATCGCCATCAGCAAGTCATTCAATATTGACGCGAAGATTGTGGGACGTATAGAAGAAAGTGACAAGAAGGAACTAATTATCAAAAGTGAGTTTGGAGAATTCAAATACTGACAAGCAATATTATAATAACGCTTCCAAGCATGCTACATTAAAAAAAGATTTTTTTATGGCATGGGAGCAATAATATGCTCATTAGTTACAATTGATACAACACGCGAGTTGTATTTCATCTCTACCGCATGGGGTCATGAAGCAACTTGGCATGACATACTATATATAGTAAGAAAAGTACTTGCCATACTTGGGTGGATATTACTCACTTGGTATGTCGCAAATAAATGTTTAGAAAAGAATGGCAGAAAACAATAATACATTACTTGAGAAATTAGACGGGTTAGTGGCTCGCTTTGAGGAAGTTTCCACCCTCATTACAGACCCTAATGTCATAGCTGACCAAAAACGTTATGTCAAGCTCACCAAGGAATACAAGGACTTGAATGACATCATGAAAGCCCGTAGAGAATATATACAATGCCTGAATGGACTGGAAGAGGCCAAACAAATCATGACTAACGAATCCGACCCGGAGATGAAGAAATGGCACGCGAAGAGGCAAATCTCTGCGAAGTCCGCATTCCAGAACTGGAAGAGGAAAATCAAACTACTACTCGTTCCTGCGGATCCGCAAGATGACCGAAATGCTATTCTGGAAATACGCGGTGGTACGGGAGGTGATGAAGCCGCCATTTTTGCAGGTGACCTGTTCCGTATGTACTCCAAATACTGCGAGACAAAAGGTTGGAAACTGGAAGTATCCAGCGCCAATGAAGGAGCAGCAGGAGGTTTTAAGGAAATTATCTGCTCCGTAACCGGAGATAAAGTATATGGCACTTTGAAATATGAATCGGGCGTACATCGTGTACAACGTGTACCAGCCACCGAAACCCAAGGACGTGTACATACTTCAGCCGCATCAGTCGCCGTTTTACCCGAAGCAGAGCCTTTTGATGTGGAAATCAACGAAGGGGAAATCAAGTGGGACACTTTCCGAAGCGGTGGTGCCGGCGGACAGAACGTAAATAAGGTGGAATCCGGAGTACGCCTGCGCTACAACTGGAAGAATCCCAACACCGGGATAGTAGAGGAAATCCTGATAGAATGTACCGAAACCCGTGACCAGCCGAAGAATAAAGAACGAGCCCTTTCTCGCCTGCGTACCTTTATATATGATAAAGAACACCAAAGTACATTGACGACATTGCCAGCAAACGCAAAACGATGGTATCTACCGGAGACAGATCGGCAAAAATACGTACCTACAATTATCCACAAGGACGTATCACCGACCACCGCATCAACTATACCATTTACAATTTGGCCGCCTTTATGGATGGAGACATTCAAGACTGTATCGACCATTTGACTGTAGCCGAGAATGCAGAACGTTTGAAAGAGAGCGAATTATAATTAAAATATCGTAAACCATAAACTGTAAAATATAATAATGAACAAG
>ENA-OQOA01000612-OQOA01000612.1-human-gut-metagenome-genome-assembly--contig:-NODE-612-length-14668-cov-5.716388_pt1 | contig 14668 bp, 15 predicted proteins | sample MGYA00242633_ERZ504888 | MGnify/ENA primary metagenome ERZ504888 (study PRJEB26092, sample SAMD00036372) | human gut metagenome | host: Homo sapiens | study: EMG produced TPA metagenomics assembly of... | reverse complement strand
AGCGTTTTTTTGTGCATGGATCAAAAGAATATAGTTTGCAGGATATCGAAAGCAGCAAAAAGAAGCGCCATACGGAAAATCCCGCGGCGCTTCTTTTCTGCTCAAATAATTCTATTTACGCAAGGTTTGGCTAATCTTAGAATTTGCCAGCTTTTGCTGCCTCTTCAACAGCAACAGCTACAGCAACAGTCATACCAACCATTGGGTTGTTTCCTGCGCCGATGAGACCCATCATTTCTACGTGAGCCGGTACAGAAGAAGAACCTGCAAACTGAGCGTCAGAATGCATACGTCCCATAGTATCGGTCATACCGTAGGAAGCAGGACCTGCTGCCATGTTGTCCGGGTGAAGAGTACGTCCTGTACCACCGCCGGAAGCAACGGAGAAGTATTTTTTACCAGCTTCGATACGCTCTTTTTTGTAGGTACCTGCAACTGGATGCTGGAAACGAGTCGGGTTAGTGGAGTTTCCGGTGATGGAAACGTCAACGTTCTCTTTCCACATGATAGCAACGCCTTCGCGAACGTCGTTAGCGCCGTAGCAGTTAACTTTCGCACGCGGTCCATCGGAGTATGCTTTTCTGAATACTTCTTTCAGTTCTCCAGTGTAGTAGTCATACTCAGTCTCTACATAAGTAAAGCCGTTGATACGAGCGATGATCTGAGCAGCGTCTTTTCCAAGACCGTTCAGGATAACACGCAGAGGTTTCTGACGTACTTTGTTTGCTTTTTCAGCGATACCGATAGCACCCTCAGCAGCTGCGAAGGACTCATGTCCAGCCAGGAATGCGAAGCACTCGGTGTCCTCTTCCAGAAGCATTTTACCAAGGTTACCATGGCCAAGACCAACTTTACGCTGATCTGCTACAGAACCCGGGATACAGAAGGACTGAAGTCCCTCACCGATTGCTGCAGCAGCTTCAGAAGCTTTGCGGCATCCTTTTTTGATTGCGATTGCTGCGCCTACAGTGTAAGCCCATTTTGCATTCTCGAAGCAGATTGGCTGAATGCCTTCGATCATTTTGTATACATCAAGGCCAGCAGCTTTTGTAACTTCTGCAGCTTCTTCGATGGAGTTGATTCCGTACTCAGCAAGCTTAGCCAGAATCTGTTTCTCTCTTCTTTCATATGATTCAAATAAAGCCATTTTCCTATCCTCCTAAATTATCTGATTACTCTTTTCTCGGGTCAACGATCTTAACAGCATCAGCAACACGTCCGTACTGTCCGCTTGCTTTTTCGAAAGCTGTGTTTGCATCATCGCCGGCTTTGATGAAGTCCATCATCTTTCCGAAGTTGATGAATTTGTAACCGATAATCTCATCATCTGCATCCAGAGCGATACCTGTTACATAACCGTCGGTCATCTCCAGGTAACGAGGTCCTTTTGCAAGAGTTCCGTACATGGTACCAACCTGGGAACGAAGTCCTTTACCAAGGTCTTCCAGGCCTGCGCCTACAACCAGTCCGTCCTCGGAGAATGCACTCTGGCTTCTTCCGTAAACGATCTGCAGGAAGAGCTCTCTCATAGCAGTATTGATAGCATCACACACAAGGTCAGTATTCAGTGCCTCAAGGATGGTAAGTCCTGGCAGAATCTCAGATGCCATAGCTGCAGAATGAGTCATTCCTGAACATCCGATGGTCTCAACGAGAGCTTCCTGGATAACGCCCTCTTTTACGTTCAGAGTCAGTTTGCAGGTACCCTGCTGCGGTGCGCACCAGCCAATACCGTGAGTGAATCCGGAAATGTCTTTGATTTCTTTTGCTTTTACCCATTTTGCTTCCTCCGGAATCGGAGCTGCACCGTGATGCACGCCCTGGGCAACCGGACACATCATTTCTACTTCGTGTGAATAAGTCATTGTTAAACTCCTTTCAAATATGTACTTATTTGAGCTTTTGTCTTTCGAACGGACTGTTTCCAGCCTGTTCACAGACCTATGGTTATTGTCTCACAAAATTGGTCATTCGTCCAGCATATTTTGATAAAAAATTGCAAAGACCACCGGAAAACGATAAAATTTCCGGCGGTCTTTTAAATCAATCGGTTTGGTTTTCTCTCGATAAAAGAGAATTTTTTAATTATCAGATTTTTTGACAATTTCTTTCGCATTCTTAAAAATATGACCTGACGGGATCACACCGCGAACACAGGAGAGTGGATAAATGTTGGAATTTCTTCCGACAACCGTTCCCGGGTTCAATACGCTGTTACAGCCGACCTCAACTTCATCGCCGAGCATCGCACCGAATTTTTTCAGTCCGGTTTCGATCTGTTCATCTGCGCCTTTGACAACAACGAGCTTCTTATCGGATTTTACATTGGAAGTAATGGAACCGGCACCCATATGGGCTTTGTATCCAAGAACAGAGTCGCCGACATAGTTGTAATGCGGAACCTGTACTTTATTAAAGAGAATGACATTTTTCAGTTCGGTGGAGTTTCCAACGACAGCGCCTTCGCCGACGATGGCGTTTCCGCGGATAAAGGCACACTGACGGATCTCAGCGCCTTTTCCAATGATGCATGGGCCGTTAATGGAAGCGGTCGGTGCGATCACGGCATCTTTTGCGATCCAGACATTTTCGCCGCGTTTTTCGTATTCTGCCGGATCGAGTGTTTCGCCGAGTTCAAGAATAAAATCTTTAATGAGCGGAAGCACTTCCCATGGATACGTTTTGCCTTCAAAGATTTTTGCGGCAATGGTCTGGGTTAAATCATAAAGTTCAGAAATGGTTGCATCTTTCATGCGTGATTCATCCTTTCTTGTTTTAGTTCCTGTTTATCTTACCACATTTCAGGAGTTCTGTGCGCCTTTTTTTCCGGCGGTGGAATAGGACTTTGCTGAGGAGTCTTCTGCAGCGGTACGTTTCCCGGTACGGGAGCGCGTGGAAGAGGCTTTTTTGTAATACGGCGCGGACGCATCAAAGCTGCTCTTTAGCTGGAACTGATTCCGCAGCTGCTTCACATTTACCGTGTGGCGTGTCACAAAGTTTTCCAGTTTTCCCATATATTCCTCGGAGGTAATGGAGCCTTCCGCTACATAGGTAAGTCCCTTTTCCCAGCTTGCCGTCAGCTCCGGATTCAGAAGCGGGCGGATCGACTGGTGTACGACGTCGTAGATCATTTCGCCAAGCTGTGTCGGGGTGATAACCTGCGTCTTTTTGTTCAGAGCAAGATATTTGATAAAGACAAGCTTTTTCAGAATCTCAGCACGCGTCGCACTCGTTCCGATGCCGCTTCCCTTAATCTGTTCGCGCAGCTCCTCGTCTTCAATGAGCTGTCCGGCATTTTCCATTGCAAGGATCATCGAACCGGAGGTGTAGCGTTTTGGCGGAGAGGTTTCTCCTTCCTTGATAGAAAGGCCGAGAAGATTCAGCTCGCTGCCTTTCTGCAGCTGGGACAGCGCTGCAAGAAAAGAGGGATCGCAAGTCGTCTCGTCCTCCTTTCTGCCCTCGTCGTCCTCCTCTTTCTTACGGAAGAAAGAATACTGCATGGCTTTTAAATAGCCCTCCTGCACGAGAACGCGGAAGTTGGAGAAAAACTGCTCGCCGCCGATTTCGGTGACAAGAGCAACTTTCTGATAGACCGCCGGCGGATAGAAGATACCGAGAAAACGGCGGACAATTGTCTCATAAACTTTTGCGGAGAGTTCCGAGAGGTTCCGCAGATTGTTAAAGCCCTGTCCGGTCGGAATGATCGCATAGTGATCGGTAATCTGTTTATCGTTTGTATAGCGGGTGGAACCAATCTTTTTCCAGCTTTCACCCTGCAAAATTTCATTTGCAAGGCCGCTGCAGATGCCGTACTGCTGCAGGCCGCGCAGGTTTTTGCTGATTTCCCTGGCAACGGCAGAAGAAAGCACACGGGCATCGGTTCGCGGATAGGTAACCAGCTTTTTCTCGTAAAGCTCCTGAACAACTTTCAGCGTTTCATCCGGACTGATTTTGAAAAAGCGGGCACAGTCATTTTGCAGCTCTGCAAGGTTGTAAAGCAGTGGCGCATTTTTATTTTCCTTTTTTCGCTCCATTTTCAGGACATGCGGGATCAGAGGATTCTGCATGCTTAATTCCTCGATCAGTTTCTGTGCGTCCTCTTTTTTCTGGAAGCCGTTCTCCTTATAGAGAAGCGGAGAGTTGAAGTAGCGGCTGCCTTTTACGGCGCGCCATTCCCCCTCAAAATTGCGTCCATTTAAGGAAAGACCGGCGATGACACGGTAGAATGGTGTTTTCACAAAGCTGCGGATTTCGCGCTCCCGGCGTACGACCATGCCGAGCACACATGTCATAACACGGCCGACGGAAATAGACTGATATTTAGTGCCGAGATACGATGCGACAGCGCTTCCGTATTTGAGCGAGAGAAGACGGGAAAAGTTAATGCCCATCAGGTAATCTTCTTTGGCGCGGAGATAAGCGGATGCCGAAAGATTGTCGTATTCACTTTCGTCCTTCGCTTCGCGGATACCGCGCAGGATTTCTTCTTCTGTCTGCGAGTCGATCCAGACACGCTTCTGTTTCTTGTCTTTGATACCGGCCATCTGCGCGACGAGACGATAGATGTATTCTCCCTCACGCCCGGAGTCGGTACAGACATAAATGGTTTCAATATCCTCCCGGTGGAGCAGGTTACTCACAATGGTGAACTGCTTTTTACTTCCGGGATAATTTCATATTTGAAGTTTTCAGGCAAAAAAGGCAGGGTCTCGAGACTCCACCTTTTTAACGCAGGATCATATTTTTCCGGATAGCTCATCGTAACCAGGTGACCGACGCACCAGGTTACGACGGACTGATCCGACTCTAAGTATCCATCCCTGCGCTGCATATTCTGTTTTAACGCTTTTGCGAACTCCTGAGCAACGCTCGGTTTTTCCGCAATGTATAAAGATTTTGTCATTTATCTGCACTCATCATTCGAAGCGGCCAGGCAAGGAGCACACCGCCTCCTATTGCGTTTCCTATAGTTACAATGACCATACTTTTCAATGCGGCAGTCAGAGAAATGCCGCCTGGGACCAGAAGTGCAGCGGTAACAAAGGTGGCCATATTGGCAACGCAGTGTTCAAAACCGGCAACAACGAATCCGGTGATGCAAAGTATAATCATGAAAAATTTGGCAACTTCATTTTTGCATTTCATGCCGCAGGCAACGGCAAGGCAGACGAAGAAGTTGCAGAGAATGGCACGGAAAAACATTTCTCCGGCAGGAATGGAAAGTTTATTTCCAATAAATCCTGCGTAATAATCGGCAGTACCGGAAGCACCTGCCAGTACGAAAATTACGGAGAGAATCAGGCATCCGAAAAAGTTTCCGATGTAGCTTACCAGCCATACTTTTCCAACCTGTGCCCAGGAGACTTTTTTGTCATAGGCCCCAAATGCCATAACAAGATTGTTTCCGGTGAAAAAGCTCTGCACCGATAAAAACGATCAGCAGAACCGCAATGGCAAACACAATACCGCCAAGCAGTTTTCCCCAGGCAGGATCTGTACTCTGGAACGTATTGCCTACCACGTTGGAGAAAATCATGGCAACCACGATAAAGAAACCGGCCATGACTGCACGGAGAAAGTATTTCCCCGGGTGTTCTTTCAGCAGCCTTGCTTTGTTTACGGCTGCCTCTGAAAATTTTTGTACGTCATCATAAGGCATAGAATAACTCCTTTCTTATGTCCCGTAGGATGGACATATCCCCTCTCTTTTTGTCCGGGGATGGTCTTTTTTCCGAAGCAGCTTGCAAATGCTTCGGATTTCGCGCTTTCAACTTTGGCTATTATAGCATTTCCCGGAAAGATTCGCAATGAAGGAGGAAGAAAAAAGTATATTTCCACAGAAATGTCAGAAAATAAGGGGTGAAACGACAGATTGTATGATGAACTCAGAGGGATTGAAACAAGGATTGAAAGTTTTTTTTATGTTCTGTTTTACAAAGATCTCGGACACAGTGAAATTGTAAACCATGATGATCCGGCGTTTGTGAAACTGGTTTATCATCTGCACTGATGTTCATTCTTAGCAAAAACCTCATCTGCTGTTTTCATACAAAAGATAAAACGGCAGGTGAGGTTTTTGTAATGGGCCTCTGGAAAGGATAAACTAAAGCCGTATAGTATCCATTACACCGGATTTTTTCCGGTATTCTAAAGGAGTCATATGATACTGTTTTTTGAATAAACTCTGAAAATGAGGCTGGCTGGAAAAGCAGAGATAACTGCTGATTTCAGCCAGACTTTTTGTACTGTAGGTTAAAAGCATTTTAGCTTCTTCTAATTTACATCTTGTAATGAAAGCACCTATGGTAAAGCCGAGCTCAGTTTTGAATTTTTTCATCGTGTAGGAAGTACTTTTCTGAATGGAATCCGCGACATCATTCACAGAGATGGATTCGTTTGTATGTGTACGGATAAAATTCATACAGGTATAAACTTCTCTTGAGATTCCAGCAGGGATTTTGGTTTCACCTGCCTGCTGACAAAAATCCAGAATCATGGAGTATTGCAGTGCCTGGATTTTTTCCAGTGACTGCAGTGCCTCGCATTCCTGAATATAAAGATCCAGAAGCTGATATGTTTTTTCAATATCTACTCCTCCCCGGAAATGGCACCAAGAACAGCGGTTTTGATTGCTGTCACGATAAAAAGATTTTTGGCATGGCGAATCGGGGTTTTTGCAAGTCTGCCTTCTTCTAATTGTAATGTATTATTCTTCAAAAAATTCTGCAAAGCATTTACATTTCCGTTTTGAACAAACTGAAAAAGTTCGCATTCAAACTGGTAAGTGTTATGCATCTTTTTATTTTCCATATTTTCTGTAATGGATTTCAAATGCTGCTGGCTCTGCCGCAATTGCTGGGGTGCACGCTGTCCCAATAATTTCAACACACTGATTTCCTTGTGGTTCACACATTGATGCAGGAAAACAAGATGCTGACAAAATTGGATATGTGATAACCGGGGAATGGAGGCGAGAGCCTCAGCGATTACTTCCTTGTACTTCAGGGGCATGGCAGAGTCATGCATATAACTGCGGACGAGCTCATCTGTCACAGGAACGGAAAAAACCGGGCCTAAGATGATATATTCACCAGTAGCTTCAATTTGGACAGAGCCATATACAATGTCGGGAGATGCAAAACGAAATTCGGGATTATAATCGGATGGATAAAGCGGATAAGGGCTCTCTGTTGAGATGTGGAGCTGTTCTGATAAAGCAGAGTAAATAGCTCCTGCTTCAGTAATTAGATTCGTAGGAATTCCTGTAACGGCATAGTAATTTTTACAAAAAGTAACATAATTCATATGATATTCTCCTGGTATCTGTGGGATGCAGTGGATCAAATTTTCGTTTGAAAGTTTCTGCAAAGCAATTCACGATTCCTTCACTTCCAAATTTAAAGTATAAAATGGAAAAAGAAAAATAACAATACGAAAACATATAATTTTGTATGTTTTTATGTAATATCTTTTCTTTCATTTTTGATAAAGTGCGATTAGAAAAAAGGAAAGGCGGATCATACGTATGAGACAACCGATTAAAATTAATAAAACGAATCCAAATAAAGGTGTTCTCGATTATTCTTATCTTTTGGATGCACCAGCTGGAAAACATGGATTTGTAACGACAAGGAATGGCCATTTTTATTTTGAAGATGGTGTAAGGGCAAAATTTCTTGGGTTTAATGTGGCTGCAAGATCAAATACCCCGGATCATGAAACCGCAGAGAAACTGGCGGAACGTTTTGCGAGCCTGGGCGTGAATGTGATTCGGCTCCATGCAGCAGATGCCCCAATCGGCGAGGAACCGCGCAGCTGGTCCAGCTGTAAAGAAGCTCCACTTTTAGATTATGAAAAAGGAAACGGGAGAGAATTTCACCTGGAAGGTCTGGATCGATTTGACTATTTTGTCGCAAAATTGAAAGAGCGGGGTATTTACCTTCACATTGATCTTATCGTTGCAAGAGATTTTGTAGAAGGAGATGGACTGGATTACCCGGGGAATGCGGGATGCTGCATCAAACGTTTTCCCATGTACAATAAACGGATGATAGAGCTGCAAAAAGAATATGCCAGAAAGATTCTCTGTCATGTGAATCCTTATACAGGTCTTGCACTGATTGACGATCCGGCGGTGATCACGGTTCAGATCAATAATGAAGATTCTGCGATTAAAGGAACGATGGACACAGATCAGCGGGAAGAGATGCAGCCATATCGGGATGAGGTACAAAATCGTTTTAACAGCTTCCTCTTGATGAAATATGGAACAAGAGAGCGTCTGAAAGAAGCATGGACGTTTGAAGGAAAATGTGCGCTTGGCGAGGAAGAAGATCCGGAGAAAGGAACTGTGCAGGGAGCCGCAGGTAATTTCTATCAGCCGGAATGCGACCCTTTGGGAAAATGGGAAGAAAATGAAAGTCCGGCCCGCTATGCTGATTTTATGGAATTTGGCATTACGATGAATCGTAATTTTTATCAGGATATGAAAGATTATCTTCATTCCCTTGGAGTAAAAGTTCCGATCGTGACAAGCAATCTGGTTGCCGGTGCAGCGGATGTATATGGCCATACCGACGGGGATTTTATGGAAAATAACAGCTATTTTAATCACCCGCTGCTTCCGATCCAGGAGGCAAATACCTATCTGGTTGCAGGGCCGGCCGAATATGTGTCAACGAACCCGCTGACCATGCAGACAGGAGTTGGTTCTATGGCAACAACACTTTTAAATCTTGCTTCCGTTGCCATTGTAAAAGGAAAACCTTTCATGCTCAGTGAGTGGAACGAATATGGGGAACATCCTTTCCATTCGACAGCATATGTGCACACGGTTGCCTATGCATGCTTGAACGACTGGGACGGACTGATTTTATACAATTATCATACGTCGGAAAAGGCGGACGATCAGCCGGACGATGAAATCTGGAGTGTTTTTGATGTATATAATGATCCGGCGGTTATCTGTCAGTGGGGATTTATGGCATCTGTATTTCTCAAAGGGCTGGTATCGGCGGCTAAAAACCGTGTAGATGTCGTATATACACAGAACGATTTGAAAACACTGCCGAAAATGCACGCAATGCCAACTACTTTTTTACCTTACATCACATGTATGCGAAATGTATTCCTGGACGGAGGGGATACCTATCAGGGAGACGCGGCTGTTGCAGTGAACGCAGGATTTTTGAATGGGGCAGATCTCTCGGAGGCAGAACACGGTGTGTATTATGCATGGTCACCGTATCGTGACGCATGGCGGAAATATAAAGACCACAACAGGCTGAAACAGGCAGCAAAGAATGCAGAAGAGATACGAGAAGGCGTGTATCTGGGAGCACAGGCACTTGTCTTTGATGAAATTCAGAAAATCGCAGGCACAGGAGATTATCGTGAATTTGCTGCAATTCTTGACCGGGCAATGAAAGAATGGAAGATACTTTCGGAGGAATGTGGTCTGGTAGATGGAAAACTGATTTCTGATACAAAAGAGCTGGTGTTTGATCCGGCACATGCCCGGTTCGCAATTCATACACCGTATTGCGGATATTTCAGTGGAAGCCCAGCAGAAAGTCTGCGGCTGTCTGAAAAAATTGAGATCCAGTCAGAAAATGAGCGGATTACGCTGGCACTTCTTCCAGTGGGAAAGGAAAAACTGGAGCAGGCAGAGGAATTTGTGATCACTGCGATGGGAACAACGGGAATGGACAAGACAACGTATCAGGAAGGTGCACAGATGATGGGCTTTCCGTTTACAGCAGTACACTTTCAGGGAAAATTATATGCCGAAACGCTGGAAGGAAGAATCTACGTAAAAGCTAAGGAGGCCGTTCTTACAGCATTAGATCCGACGGGAAATGAAATTGGAAGAATAGAAGGAAAAGAGACAGAAAAAGGAGTATGTTTTCTTTTGTCAGGCAATCTTCCAAGTGTTCAATATAATTTAAAAATAAAAAAGAATGCCCAAATATATAATATTAAATTGCTATATGTAATAAAAGAAACAAAATACTTGATAGAATACAAGTATAAAACAGCGGCTGTAAAAAACGATGGGAGAAAAAGATATGGGAAAAAAGAAACAAAAAGTCCTCTATGATGCAGACGGGGCAAGAAGAGTTATGAGAAAAACAGATTATATGGCTGATATGGGAGGTCAGTTAGCATTAGGCGTGATGGCCAATCTGGTTGGCCAGCTTACTTACTTTTATACAGATAAAGTCGGCATGGCGGTAGGCGGAGTCGGAATTGCGATGATGATCGCTAAGATTATAGATGCACTGACGGACGTTCTGGTGGGAAATATGATTGACCACTCCAAAGGTGGGAATAAGAAATATTACTCCTGGATGCTGAAAATGGCGATTCCTGCAGCAGTCATCATCATTATGATGTTTACGGTCCCGATTCAGGCAGGACAGACAGCGGCATTGATTTATGTACTGGTTACCAATCTTCTTTTAACAGCAGTTATTTATACTATGATTGCCACACCGTTTTCAGCGGTTATGATTGTGCGTACCCACAGCCAGAGTGAGCGAAGCAATATGGGGCTGTTCCGTGCAGTCGGAAACTACGGTGCCGGAACAATCATTGCTATTATCACAATTCCGGTAACCAATATGCTGGGTGGTACACAGAGTGCATGGATCAAATATGGTGTTGCGCTTGCACTTGGCGTTTTATTACTTTTCCTGATCTGCTACAACAATGGAAGAAAAGCAAAATTTGCTTCGGATTATGAAAGCGAATCGGAAAACGCATCAGAAACAGCACCGGCAGAAACAGAAGAAGAGGAAGCAGTTCCATTTAAAGATGCTATAAAAATGTTATTGCAGAATAAATACTGGGTGATCGTCCTTCTGTTCAATTTGATTACCAATATTACCGCTGCAGTGGCAGCAGCCTCGGGTACATACTATGCAAAATGGATTTTTGGCAACGATAATCTTGTTGCAGTCATAGGAGCGGCAGGTATGCTGGCAACGGTAATCGGATTTGTGGTTTCCAAGCCGATCATTTCGAAGCTGGGTGTTACAAAAACAATTCAGCTTGGGTTAATGGGAGCTGCCATTCCATCCCTGATCCGCTGCTTTATTCCGGAAAACTTTATGGTTTATGCAGCAACCAGCCTTGTGGCGAGCTTTATCCAGATTCCACTGATGTGTCTGTACGGCGTATTAACAGCAATGACGGTAGATTATAACGAATGGAAATATGGAAAGAAATTAGTTGCAATGTCGGGCGGAGCCATAGGATTTGGAAGTAAAGTGGGAAGCGGCCTTGGATCTGTTATCTTATCCGCATTTCTTGCCATTGGCGGATATCAGGCATCTCTGGAAAGTGCAACTGCTTCCATGCGATATTCGATTTATGGATTTTCCAACTATCTTCCGCTGGTTGCAAACCTGGCTATGTTCCTGATTTTTACCAGATTTGATCTGGAAGAAAAATTACCAAAGATGCGGGAAGAAGTACTTGCGAGAAAAGAGAAAAATAAACGGAGAAACTACAAGGTCGGTACAGGAAAGACTGTACCGACTTTGCAGTTGTCATTCAATTTACAGAAACTGCCAGTGGCAGGCTCTGTAGGTTAAAAATAAGGAGAATTGAAAATGAGCGATACATTATGCAATGAAAAAAAGAAACCTTATACATTTTCAGAAGATGGAAATTCCTGCATTATAACAGAAACCAGAACACCAAGATACTGGTATAATTATCTGTGGAATGAAAATCATTACTGTGCGCAGATTTCCCAGACAGGACATGGGCGCAGCTATTACCTCAGTGAAAAAGCAGATATGTGTATGATGAATCAGGACGATGCAAGATATATCTATCTAAGAGACGAGAAAAGCAAAGAATGCTGGAATATCGGCGAAGGTCCATTAAATACGGAAGTAGAAAATTATCAGTGCGTACACAGCATTGGATCTTCCAGAATCCAGTCTTCTTATCAGAATATTGCAAGTTCCTGGCGGCTGTTTGTACCGGAAGACGGATACCAGGAAGTGTGGACTTTGAAAATAAAAATACAGGGGAAAGACAGCGCCATCTCAGCATATTTTCAGCAGTCAGCTTTTATCTGGAGGGCTTTTCTTATCCGCGATATTATGAAATGTATCGTTGTATGGAAACAGATTATGATGAAAAGTTAAAGGGTGTATATTGCAGATCCGCACATCCTTTCGCACCGCACAAAAGATACAACGCATTTCTGGCAGCATCAGAGCCGGCATACGCATATGATGGAAATCTGGAAGCATTTTGCGGGACAACCAGTACCATAACAAGGCTGGATGCATCAGCAAGCGCGCTCTTCCAGAGACCGGACATTGTCGTAAAGGGAAAAGACTGTACAAATTCCAAAGCGGCCCTTTTTATTCTGGGCGGTGTGCTGCAGCATAAAATTGTGCTACAGCCAGGAGAAGAAAAAGAATTACAGTTTGTATTTGGAATCAGTGAATCACTTGAAGAGGCAAGGGCGGTATCGGAAAAGTTTTCCAATTCTGCAGTTGTGGAAAAGGAACTTGAAAAAGCAGAAACGCATTATCTGGAAAAATATCGTTCGCTGACCGTGGAAACGCCGGATGAAAAAATCAATCACATGATGAATAACTGGGTGAAAAAACAGGTGGATTTTTGCATTGTCGGGAAAAAAGGAGTCCGCGATAATCTTCAGATTGCAGTTGGCCTGTTAAACTATCGGCAGGAAACAGCAAAAAAAGAGATTCTGGAATGTCTTCGCCATCAGTTTCGGGATGGTCATGGAGTTCTTACGTGGTATCCTTATGATGATACCCGGTATTCCGATCAGCCGTTCTGGATCATATGGGCTGTCTGCCAGCTGATAAAAGAAACGGGAGACTTTTCTATCCTGGATCTGGAGATTGAATGGCAGGATGGAGGGAAGGCGGCTGTTCTGGATCATGTGAAAGCGGCTGTGAATCGATTGCTGCAGGATAAAGGAAAGCATGGACTGGTACGGATTTATTTTGCGGACTGGAATGATGCACTCAATGTTACAACGGATGAATATGCGGAATCCGTAATGCTTTCCCATCAGTTCTGCCTGGCATTGAAGGAATTAGAAGCATTACTGAAGAAAAAAGGCGATCAGGTATATGCCGGAAAAATAGCAGAGGAATATCGTATCTTACGAAACAGCATTAATGCATATGCATGGGATGGAGCGTGGTACATGCGGGCGTTAAGTGATGTGGAGAATATTGGTTCCAAAAACAGCGAAGGAAGCAAAAATTTATCTGAACGCGCAGACATGGGCTGTTTTAGGAGATGTTGCAGATGCAGAGAAATTACCAACGATATTAAAAGCAGTGGATTCCATGGAGCATGATTTTGGATTTCCGTTAAATCTTCGCCGTATCAGAAGTATTCGCCCAATGTAGGGAGAATGTCCGGCATGCTGCCAGGATTGTTTGAAAATGGTGGTGTATACTGTCATGCTACAGGGTTTAAAATTCTGATGGACTGCAAGGTGGGAGAGGAAGCAAAGCATTCGAAACACTGAAAAAATTATGCCGGACAGTGATAAAAATCCATCCATGCAATCCGGAGCAGAACCATATGTTTTTACAAACTGTTATTCTACTAATCCCGGATATTATGGAAGATCCTACCAGTCCTGGACAACGGGAACTTCTGCGTGGTGCATGATGGGATTGTACGAAGGAATTCTCGGAATCAAACGGGATTACGATGGACTGCGGATCGATCCGTGTCTGCCGAAAGAATGGGAAAAGGCAGAAGTGACCAGACATTTTCGAGGTGCTGATTATCATGTAATCATCGAAAATCCAGATCATCTGGAAAAAGGAGTGCTTGAAATTAAGACAGACGGAGCAGTTTGCGATATGTCCGACAAAGCAGATGGGTTTGTGCTGCCTGATTTCAAGGATGGAAAAATGCATGAAGTCCATGTTATATTGCGTAAATAGACAAAAGAGGCTTGTTTATGAAGACATCAGCAGAAAGAAAGGAAAAGAGATGAAAAAAAGTATTTTTCAGGAACTTGTGGAAGAATCAATTGTTCTTTTGAAAAATGAAGAGCAGATCTTGCCATTAAAAGAAAAAAGGTGGCTTTTTTGGGACGGGCACAGATAGAAACCATTTTTTCGGGAAACGGTTCGGGAGCATCCAAATCCCTTGCAAACAAGAATCTCTTATGTGAATGTGAAAAAAGAGGAATCTGTGCAGAAGCAGGGTTAAAACAATTTTATACCAGCCATCAAAAAAACGAATCGGAAAAGTTTGTGATTGACGGTATTGATATCACAAATGTAGAAAATATGAACTGTGGTTTTATGTATGAGATCTTTGGAAAATATCAGCCGATGTGGACAGAGTATCACATTCCGGAGCAGCTGATGCAGAAAGCCAGGGAGTTTACCGATACCGCTGTTTTTGTGCTGGGAAGGAATGCTGGTGGGGAAGAATGTGACAGGCACATCAAAGGTGATTATGAACTTACCGAATCCGAAAAAGAACTGCTGGAACAGGTGTGCTGTGTTTTTCCACATGTGATCGTTGTACTGAATATTAATGGAATGATCGATATGCAGTGGGTGAACGCCTATTCCGCAATTAAGGCCGTGGTGTTTCTGGGAATTCCGGGCGAAGGAAGGCTGCGGAGCATTAGCTGATA
>ENA-OQOA01000611-OQOA01000611.1-human-gut-metagenome-genome-assembly--contig:-NODE-611-length-14682-cov-3.261766_pt1 | contig 14682 bp, 16 predicted proteins | sample MGYA00242633_ERZ504888 | MGnify/ENA primary metagenome ERZ504888 (study PRJEB26092, sample SAMD00036372) | human gut metagenome | host: Homo sapiens | study: EMG produced TPA metagenomics assembly of... | reverse complement strand
TATTGGCCGTAGAGAGCGCCTTCCAGGCCTCCTCGACGATGAGCTGTTTGCGTACCCCCTTGAGCCGTCTCATCTTGTTTATGAAAGCCTCCATGATGATAATGGTGACCACGGGAAAAAGCTCCTTGTTTTCCTTGATGGAATCCACCTCGAAGACCACGAAGCGCTTCGAGAGCAGGTCGATGTTGGCCCGGGAATTCAGAAGGAAGTCGTAGCGTCCGCCCTTATAATACTGCCGCAGGGTAATGAGCATGTTGTCGATGTTGAAATCCTCGCGGCTGACCCGGATCTCCCGCTCCTCCAGCTCGCGGCGGTAGTCGTCCCGCAGGTACTCGTAGAAACTGTCAAAACACGGCACGATATTCCGGTCGGCGCGGATACGCTCGATATAGGCGTTCACGGCACTGCCCAGCTCGCCGCTCTCGGTCTTCGTGATCTTGTCGTCCTCGGTTTTCCAGAGTGTCAGCAGCAGCGTCTTGATGCTGTCCTTCTTCTCCACGTCGAAAATAGTAGTCGTCGGTGTAGAACGGGTTGAAACTGATGGGATGTTCCTCGGTATAGGTAAAATCACGCCGTCCTCACCTTTGGTCTTACGCCGGATCAGCTCGCAAAGACCCTGGTAGCTGTTACCGGTATCCACCAGCACGACATGCGTGCCCTGCTCCCAGTATTGGCGGACTAAATGATTCATAAAGAATGACTTGCCTGACCCCGAGCCGCCTAACACGAATTTATTCCTATTCGTAATGATCCCTTTTTTTCATCGGTTCGTCCGAGATGTCCAGGTGCAGGGGCCTGCCGCTTACGCGATCGCACAGCTTGATGCCGAAAGGACTGGACGAGGATTTATAGTTGGTTTCCTCCGTGAAGAAACAGACCGCGGGCTCGATGAACGTGTAGAACGATTCCTCGGCGGGGAAATCCCCCGCATTGCCCGGCATACCCGCCCAGTAGAGCGTGGCGGCGTCCACGGTGTTGTGGCGCGGGCGGCACTCCATCAGAGCGAGCTGGCTGCCCACATCATTGCGGATATGCCGGAGCTCCTGCACGTCGTCCGACCAGGCCAGCACGTTGAAATGGGCCCGGACGGATTGAAGACCGAACGAGTGCGCCTCGTTGAGATACTGGTCGATCCACTCCTTGTTTATCTGGTTCCCGCGGGAGTAGCGGGAAAGGGACTGCATGTTACGCGCACGTTTCTCGAACATACGCAGGTTTTCGTCGCTGTCTTCCAGGAACACGTACTGGTTGTAAAGGTGGTCGCAGGAAAGCAGAAGCCCCACGGGGGCCGCGAACGACAGCAGGCAGTCCGAACGGTCGGTGGAAAGACGCTCGTAACGGGTGTCCGTACCCACGCGCCCCGGCAGGTCTTCCGTGTCCGAGAGCGTGTGCAGGCACACCCGTTTGTTGCCCACGCGCAGAACCTCGGCCCCCAGCTCGATGTCCTGAAGAGAAGTCGTCTCCGAGAGCGAGAGGGAAAAGTACCGCTCCAGCAGGCCCGGACAATCCGCCGTACCCGTGATCTCGTCCCCCGTGAGGCGGACAAGGGCCAAGAAACCCGAATCGTTCAGAATACGCTCGAACTGTTCCGCCGCCTCCAGGAATTTTGTCGCCGATTCCCGGTTTACCTCTTTGGGAATGATGTTGCCCCGGCAGAGGGTCGAGAAGTCTGAACGCATGTGCATACGCTCCCTCGTCGTTTTCGTCAGGTAGAGGAAGCAGGCGTGGGTCAGGAACGGACGCTCGTTGAAATGCCGCTCGTAACTGCGGGAGAGGAAACTCATGTCCCCCTCGCCCGTGGCCGGGCGGTAACGCTCGCGGATGAACCAGTCCTGCTTGTGTACCACGCTGTATTCGGGCAAGACCTTCAGGGCCTTGCACCAGGCGGCGTGGATCGCCTCGTACTCGGCGGACGTGACGGTGAACAGCTCCGGGAGTTCGACCCGATAGACGACCGTTATGTCCGCGTCCTTGCTGATGATACAACCGCCTTCCACGGCCAGGAGCGGGAACTTGCTTTCCAGCGTGGTGGCTTTCAAGATGTTTCTCATACGCGGCCCCCCTTTCTTTTCAGCAACCGGCGCAGGGACTTGCGGTTGAGCAGGTAGCGGGGATGCCGGCGCGCGGCGAGCAGCTTCATCAGCCCGTGTTCCCCGTAACGGGCGTTCAGGCGGAAGGTAAGCCAGACCAGCACCGAAGCCGCCGCAACGCCGAAAGCGATACATACCCACTGATCGACCCCTGCCATGTAGAGGATGACGAACACCACGAAGACGGCCAGCAGGCCGCCCGCGAAGATGAAGAGGTACTGCGCCTTCAGGCCCCGGAACTCCACGCTCTTGCCGATTCCCTTGTTGATTCCATATTCCATAATTATTTGCATGACAGGTTGGACTACAAGAAGAAAGAGCGTAGGATCGTCGCGGCGACAATCAGGAAAATACACGCGCCGAACCAGCTCGCGGCGGTCTTCGACGTGTCGGGGTCGCCGCTCGAAAACTTGTTATAGACCTTGATGCCCCCGATAAGGCCGACCACAGCCCCCACAGCGTACACGAGTTTCGTGCCGGGGTCGAAGTAGCTGGTTACCATGTTGGTAGCCTCCGTAATGCCGGCGATGCCGTTGCCCTGCGCGAAAGCGGAGGAGATGGCGGCAAAGAGAAATGCCGCCGGAAGAAGAATCTTGTTCTTTCTCATAACTCGATAATGTTTGAATTGTGGCGCGGGGATGGATAGGCCCCGCACCGGGTTAAACTTCTTGATTCGGATTTTTTCAGTGGTTCGAGGATAGCCTCACGCGCTACCCGTAGTCTTTTTCTTTCATCGTGATGTCATTATGGGGTTAAACAAACTCACGGACGTCGAAACCCGTGGGAACCGAACCCTGCGGAGATGGGCTTTCCGCAGACCTCTCGGACATACGCCGGTGAAAGGCCGAGAGGTAGGTGTCAATCAGGGATTTTACCCCTGTCGTTCCCGTCGGGGCGGCCCGAAACGATGACCTCGAACATGTCGGTCTGTTTCAGGCCCAGGAGGACACGTCCCGTTTCCTCCCTTTTGCTCGTCTGTTGAAGGTGGATCGTGTACCACGTGGCGGTAGGCTTCGCCCATCTGTTCAAAACTAACCCCCTGGGCAAGCGAGCGGCCCAAAAGGGGCAGCTCTTCGGTGTCGTCTTCATCCTCGTCATAATCCGGCTCCTCCGCGTCCGCATCCGGGAAAGATTCATCGTACAGCGGAAAGTCGATTTCCAGAGGTTCGTTAGGCTCCCACTCGGGAGCGACACCGAACACTTCATCCAGGTCTTCCGGCGGAATCTGCCGGGGGTGTTCGGGTACATTCGTGGGCACAAATATATCGGCTTTTTCCGTAACTTTTTCAGTTTCAGATTCTACGGCAGCTTGTGGCCGGGAGTGGCGCGGGTCGAGGACAAAGCAGCTCCTGCCGATGATCTCCTGCCGGCAGGGAGTGTCTTCGGCAACGATCCCGTCTGCCGGTTCGTTACGTTCCATCCGCCGCAGGCGGAAAAACGCCCACAAGGCATACCCCACGGCAAAGAGGGGCAGCAGCCACAACGCCCCGTTCATCGCTCCTCCGCTTTGGGTTGCCGGGAGGCCACGGCCTCACGCTCCTCGAAAAGCCGCTCGATGGTTTCCCGGTTATCGTCCAGGTGCGCCTTGAGAACCTTGTCCACGTAGGCCGTGATCGTCACGTCGCCACGACCGATGACACGGGTGATCTCGCGGATACGCTCGTGGTACGACGGACGTATCTTCACGTGCTTGTTACCGGCGAAAGGCAGCCGCAGCAGGCAGATGTAACGGGCCAGGTACTCGGCCTCGGGGGTGGGGACAGTCCCCACGGCGACCTCCCCCGAAGGGCCGTCGGGGACGATAAGGGTTTTCATCCTGCGCCGGTAGCGGCACACGCGGAAGATGAAGGGCACGGCGACGCAAAGGACGGCCGCCAGGATAACAGATAAAATAATTGCTTTGTCTGACATGATGGATTGTTTTTAATAGGTTGTAAATATTGGGTTCATAACTAAAAATATCGGAGTTCCGTTTCTTGTAGAGTTCCGAAATTTCCTCCTGATAGGTCGCGAAATGCTGCTCCAGCACATTGTCCAGGTAGCTATACAGCGAGAGTTCGTTCTTACCGATAACCTGCACTATCCGGGTTATACGCTCGTGAAACTCCTTGCGGATATACACCGTTTTGCCGCTTCGGGTATTGGAGGGGCGTTCCGGATAAAAAGACGCTCGTAATCCTGGCCTTTTCCTCTTCGGCGGCGTCCCTCCTCTTTCGTAGCCGACGAGGAGGCGGCCTCGCCGGACGGTTCCGATAGAGCCGATGCCTCCTCCTCTTTTTCCGGCGTGTAAGGATGTAATGGCCGGTTTCGGCTTTTGGCCTGGCTGATGATGAAGGAAGCGTCCAAACCGTCGTCATGTTCTTTTCCGCTCATAAGATCCTACTTTAACAGTTCGATCAATTCATCCACGAGTTTATCCAGGTTGCTGCCCCGGATCAAAGAACGGTCTGCCGGGAAGAGCGTGGAGCGGAAGACAGAGCGACGGCTGGCGTTCTGCTCACGACGAAAACGCTTGGTGTCAGGCAGGAAGGTCTTCAGGACAGGAAGATCCAACTCTTTCATTACCGCCTCGTAAACCTGATATAATTCTGTCTTTTCACGCCCGTCCACCATGTTCCATAGCATATACAGCCCTTTCATCCGGGACTTCTCGCGGCCCATGATATGCTCCTTTACCACAACCGCGTAATTCAGGGTGCTTTCCATGACAACCCGGTCGGCACTGATCGGGGCGACGAGATAATCCATTCCGGCCAGGGAATGAATCAGATCCTCGTTATTGATCGTACCGGGAAGGTCGAAGAACACATAATCGAAATCACCTTGCGGCAGGAGGTAGTCGGCATCGGCCAACGCCTCTTTCGTGTTGCTTTCCACGACAGGATAGGCTTTCTTTTGAAGCCGGGTGAATTGTTCGTAAGCTAACCTCTTGTAATGTTCGTCTTCGAGGGCAAGCTTCAGGTCACGTTCCCGCATCTCCACGATGGAGTGTTGGGGATAATCGCAGTCAATGACCGCGACATTGAAACCCTTTACATAGTGCAGGTAAGAGGCTGCCAGCACCGTGAGGGTGGTTTTGCCCGCTCCGCCTTTCTGGGTGGAGAAGGCCACGTAATTTCGTTTTCTCTTTCATTGTTCCATGCGTTTTTAGTTATACAATCGGGTAATCGTTCATCTCTTCACGTATCCGGGCAAGTGACGGCATGAGATTTTATGCAGGTATGCCGGCACGCATATATGCTGGTGCGCTGGCAGGCTGTTACGCCGGTATGCCGGTGCATGGGCGCGTGTCCGATTTTATACTCATGCGCAACCGCATTTGCTTATCCGGACAAAGACCCGCTTTTTCCTCTGCACACGATGTTTTCTGCATCCGTCCGCACGTGTGCGGACAGGGGGATGTGTCATTGCCCGTATCCGTTCTCACGTGCAAAGTAAACCCTTAAAAACACGGGTTGTATGCTCTTTTTCCGCTATGGCCGCGTGTGGCGTCAAAGTGGACGCAAGTGGCGTAATCGCTTATGGCACAAGTGATTGAATAGGTCGGTATCTTTGCCTCGTGAACGATCCCGACGCTAATGAAGCCGTCCTTGCCCCGTTTTACGGCGGCTCTTTCAATGTTCTGTCCGCGAGCGGGCAGAAGGTATTTGCAAAGGGCAAATAGCAAGCTGTGTTTTCTGCTGCACGATTCTCGTTTTGCAGCAGAAAACAGCTTGCCCGCAAGGGGGAGAAAGCACCTCCGGAGTCGGTGCTTTTCAGAAGGGCGGCAAGCCGCGAAGGGATCGGAATTTTCAGGAACCGGTGGGGCCCTGGCCTCTCCTTAAAATTTCGATGCGATGGAAAAGAACAGAAAGCCCCGAGGGGGCAAAGGGGGACGACCCGCGAAAAACGACCCGGCCGTTTACCGCTTTTCGGTAAACTTTTCAGCCGTGGAACATGCCCGTTTCCTCGACCTTTACGAGCAGTCCGGGCTATTGTCCAAAGCCGCTTTTATCAAAGCGAGAGTGTTCAACGAGGCGTTCCGGGTGGTAAAGACCGACCGGGGAACGCTCGAATACGTGGCGAAGCTGACCGCTTTCCACGCCCAATTCCGTGCCGTGGGAACGAATTACAACCAGGTGGTGAAGGAGCTGCACGCGCATTTTTCCGAGAAGAAAACACTCGCGCTGCTCTATAAACTGGAGAGAGCGACACGTGAACTGGCGGCCGTCGGGCAGCAGGTCGTGTCGCTCTCCGAAGAGTTCAAACAGCGATGGTAGCCAATATCACCACCGGAAAAGACGTGTACGGCGCGCTGGCGTACAACCAGGAGAAAGTCGATCGGGGCGACGGGAAGGTGCTGCTGACCCACATCGTGAGGGAGCCGGCGGATGGGCGCTTCAACGTGGCCGCGACGGCAGAAGACCTCCTGCGCTGGATGCCCTCGCACTACCGGACGGAAAAACCCGTCGTGCACGTGTCGCTCAACCCGGCTCCCGAAGACCGCCTCGACGACGGGCAACTCGCGGAGATAGCCGGGGCCTACATGGAGCGCATGGGCTGGGGAGGACAACCTTATATCGTATTCAAGCATACCGACATCGGACGGGAGCATATCCATATCGTGTCGGTGCAGGTGGCCCAGGACGGGCGCAAGATAAACGACAGCAGGCGCAACGAACGCAGCGTGGCCGTTACCGAGGAACTGGAACGGGAGTACGGACTGCATCCCGCCAAAGGGAGAAGGCGGGAGAAAGGGCAAGGGATCGTCCCCGCCGATTACACGCGGGGCGACCTGAAACGCCAGGTGGCAGCGGTAATAAAACCGGCCGTGGCGACATACCGCTTCCAGACCCTCGGCGAGTTCCGGGCATTGTTGTCCTTATATAATATAGGTATAGAGGAAGTCCGGGGAGAGCGGAACGGAACCCCCTACCGGGGATTGCTCTACACGCTGCTGGACGAGAACGGGGACAAGGCAGTGGCCGCGCCGCTCAAATCCTCACTGTTCGGTAAAGAGGTCGGGTATGACGGGCTGGAACGGCACATGGAGCGCAACGCCGAACGGTTCGGGAAGGACGACACGAGGAGGCAAATCCGTGGCCGGGTCGATAAAGCGCTTCGGGGAGAACCCACGGAGGAAGAACTGCGCGAACGCCTGCGGGGAGCCCGGGTGGATCTCTACATACGACGCAACGAAAACGGCCGCATCGTGGGAGTGACGTTCATTGACCACGAAACACGGACGGTCGTGAACGGATCACGGCTGGGAAAGGCATACTCGGCCAACGCCTTCGAGCTGCGCTTCGGCGGGAAACGGAATCCCGGGGAAAACACGAGGGACTTGTCCCCGAAACAAGCGCCTGCCGGACGGGACGGGCAACGGAAGCGGAATACCTCACGACGGAGGAAAGTATAACATCTCAATTATCATTCATTTATTAAATTTTACGGTTATGCAACAGGAAGACGACCTTCGGGTCTTGCAAAACAATGGATTTCATGCGGGCATTGAGTATCTTGTTCGTGGTTATCAACATCTACTGGTTCTGTTACGGGCAGATACGGAAATGGGGAATCAATATCGGCGTGGTCGATAGGATTCTGCTGAACTTCGACCGCACCGCGGGGCTGTTCCGGAATATACTATGGACGAAACTTTTCGCCGTCGTGTTCCTCGCCCTTTCATGCCTCGGGACAAAAGGAGTAAAAGAGGAGAAAATTACCTGGCGGAAAATCACGGCATCGCTGGCCACGGGAGGCGTGCTGTTCTTCTTCAACTGGTGGCTGCTGGACTTGCCGCTGACGGCGATGGCGAACGCGGCTTTCTACATACTGACCCTATCGGCCGGGTATATCTGCCTCTTGATGGGCGGCGTGTGGATGTCCCGCCTGCTGAAGAACAATCTCATGGATGACCCTTTCAACAACGAGAACGAATCATTCCAGCAGGAAACACGCCTGATCGAGAACGAGTACTCCATAAATCTGCCGACGAAATTTTACTATAACAAACAGTGGAACAACGGGTTCGCCAATGTCGTAAACCCGCAAAGGGCTTGCATCTGCATGGGAAGCCCGGGCAGCGGGAAGAGTTATTGTGTTGTAAACCAGTTCATTAAACAGCAAATCGAAAAGGGCTATACCCAATACATCTATGACTACAAGTTTCCCGATCTTTCGGAAATCGCTTACAACCACCTGCTGAATCACCAGAAAGGTTACAAGAAAATCCCGACTTTCTACGTCATAAATTTCGACGACCCGCGCCGCTCGCACCGCTGTAACCCCATTCACCCGGACTTCATGACCGATATTTCGGACGCCTACGAGAGCGCCTATACCATCATGCTCAACCTGAACCGAAGCTGGGTGCAGAAGCAGGGCGATTTTTTTGTGGAAAGCCCCCATTATCCTTTTTGCGGCCGTGATCTGGTTCCTGCGCATCTACGACAACGGGCGGTATTGTACCTTCCCGCACGCCATCGAGTTCCTGAACAAGCGGTACGAGGATATTTTCCCGATTCTGACATCCTACCCGGAACTCGAAAACTACCTCAGCCCCTTTATGGATGCCTGGCTCGGAGGCGCTCAAGACCAGCTCCAGGGCCAGATAGCATCGGCCAAAATTCCGCTTTCCCGCATGATTTCGCCCCAGCTATATTGGGTCATGTCGGGCGACGATTTCACGCTCGACATCAACAACCCGGACGACTCCCAAGATACTCTGCGTGGGGAACAATCCCGACAGGCAAAACATTTACGGAGCGGCTTTGGGATTGTATAATTCCCGGATTGTCAAGCTCATAAATAAGAAAGGCCAGCTCAAATCGGGCATCATCATCGACGAGTTGCCGACAATCTACTTCAAGGGACTCGACAACCTGATCGCCACGGCCAGAAGCAACAAGGTCGCCGTGCTGCTGTGCTTCCAGGATTTTTCACAGTTGAAGAGGGACTACGGGGACAAGGAGGCCGCCGTCGTGATGAACACGGTGGGCAACATCTTCTCCGGGCAGGTCGTAGGTGAAACGGCCAAGACACTCTCGGAACGGTTCGGTAAGGTATTGCAGAAGCGGCAGAGCATGACGTTGAGCCGCAGCGACAAATCGACATCCATATCCACGCAGCTGGACAGCCTGATCCCGGCCTCGAAGATCTCGACGCTCACGCAGGGAATGTTCGTCGGGGCCGTGGCGGACAATTTCGACGAACGTATCGAGCAGAAGATTTTCCACTGCGAGATTGTCGTGGACAACGAAAAAGTGAAAGCGGAAACGGCCCGGTACAAGAAGATACCACAAATTACCGATTTCACGGACGAGAACGGGACGGATCACATGAAACAGGTCGTGCAGGAAAACTACGAACGTATCAAGGCAGAGGCCGGCCGCATCGTCGCCGAGGAACTGGAACGTATCAAGAACGACCCGGTGCTTTGCAAGCTCCTGCCGGAACAGAACTAAATGAACACAAACACCCCCGCAAACAACCTCCGTGACCTTAACCGGGGCTGTTTCCTGGTTTTATAACCGTACAGCCGGTGTTTTGGAGCATAAAGTAGTGATTATGTGAACGGAAAACATTATTTTTGTGTTCGGAATCCTTTTAATTATAAGTATGACAGTTACCGATATATACGAAGCAATGAACAGCAAGGCGGAAGCGTTTTTCGAGTGGTTGCAGGCTCACCCGCAATACGGGTTGCTGTTTGGTGTCGGGTTGCTTGCCCTATGGCTTGCAGGGTTGCTGTTCCGTTGGAAATGGGCGTGTCATTGGCAGTTTAACAGCAAACTGTGGTTATTTGACGATTGCAAGCCTGAAACACGCCGCAGGGTTCAGATTGTGTTGGTCAGCGTTCTGATTATACTTATATTGGTTGGTTTCTTTGTATGGAGATAACGGTATGGAAAAGGACAATCGCAAATACCGGATCTGCTTCATCGACTATATGTGGTATGTAGCCGAGATATGGCACGAAAGGGAGCGTACCAATCTCAACGGACGTATGCTACTGTTTTGGTGCTGGCTCTTCGTCCTACTCATACCGCTTGGGTTTCCGCCGATATTGCGCCTTTTCGGCTGGATGATTGGTTTGGCCATAGTGATTCCTCTCTGCTTTCTTCCCGATTTATTCTGCAAGCTACGCTATACAGCCGGACGGCGTGAAGCACTCCGTGAACATTACGGGAAGATGAAACATCCCGGCAGGAAGCTCGCCAAAATAGTTCTTATCGCTATCGCCCTGATCGTGGCAAATGTAGCGCTGATGTTCCACCTCGGATTTATACATTGGGCATGATGAAACGGCAGGAGAATAAGCAACGGTTTTATCTCTGGGACTACCTCTGGTGGATGGGGGAGAAATGGAAGCAGGCAAGACGAACAGGCAGGGTCGATGGCGAAATGATGCTCTCGATTTATATCTTCGCTCTTTTGATATTCCCTATGATGACTGTTACTATCCGGCTTTTTCCAGGTGTGTCGGCATTGTTGCCATGTGTCGTTTTTAGCATTGTCACATTTGCCGTTATGTCGCTCGTCAGCAGGATTTACAAATGGCGAGGCAAAGCAGTGATGTCTCACTATGCCAAGTGCAGGTTTAACGAACTCCTTGCGGTTCTGTTATTTTCCTTGCGATGGCCATTATCTGCTTTATGATGTATCTTCTTGACAAAAAGTGATACATACTTTGATACGGACTCCGGGCCGTTATATCGAATGGTCTAACTCGATGTACCAGTTTCCCTTGATGGGCTTGTAAAGCGTGGTGTCGTTGTACGTCCTGCGGTAGATCTCGTTCAGGTCGCCATGTTCGGTGATACGGATATTCCGACGGCTTCTCAATCCGGGATCGTAAACGAAACTCTTGGACGTTCCGGCATCCACGATGCCGTGGGAGTAGTACGGCATAACGAGGCTCACATATACCGAATCTGCCGTTCCCCATTCCCTGCGATCAACAAGGATAAAACCGCATCCAATCTCTGATAACAGGGAGTCGAGTAGGATTCGCTCCGGCTTCAACAGTCCATATACCGGGATGTCTTGTTCATCATTCGTTTCATGGGATGTATCGCTTTGCTCCATTGAATCAAGTATAATAACCTCTTCCGGAGAAAGCGGCGGGTAGTGAAAACTACCTTCTGAACTCTCTGCCATGATTTCGTACACCTTACGGAACGCCACCTCGTGCGTGGTGAAATGGCGTATCATTTCCTCGTCCGACGGCGGCATGGGAGGCTCTCCGCAGCTTACGGCAAGCAGGATTACAAAATAACAGGATTATGACTGGTGTTCTCATTTTCTAATGTTTAATGTTCTGTGGCTAACCAATCTTGTTTAGGGAGTTGAGCCATTTGTTAATAGCATCCAATCTGTTATTCTGTTTAATGGTATCTTCATTTCTACATAATTTGATTTGCCGAATAACAGAGTTCTGCATAATTGAATCGGATTTGAAAAGCAGTTCTAAAACGGCTTCATAACATTTGGAATATCTGGACAATTCATCCAATATATTTGCGTCTTTTAGAATATACAGGTTGAAATTGTACACAAATGACTTGTAACTGAAAATCTCCGACTGTAATGCTGCTGCATCAAGACAAGTATAAAACAATTCCTTATCGTGCTGATATAGCCACATATAATCAGATGGGTTCAGGTTGTAGTGCAATAAAGTTTCCGAACGGACAAATGGAAGCCCCGTATTTGAGCCTACCAGATAACGGTATGTCTCATTGACTATTGACTCAACTATTTCAATGGATTCTGATTGTTTGTCCGATTCCCGTATTTCTGTAAATGTATCGGCAATAAGAACTTCCACATCCTGCGATTTGTAATATATACCGTTTTTTTGCCAGCGGAATCTACGGATATATTCTTCAGAAGTCGGACAACAGAACAGTAAAGTATTTAACAATCGGTTCAGATATATTCGCTTATCTGGAATATGACAACGGTGTAACCCTATTATGGAGCCATAAGCGTATAGCTTTCCAAACTCGTTTTCCTCCGAATTTGAATTTTTAGGCATGTAATACAACCGCACAATATTGAAAATGAAATAATATATATCAAGATATTTCAATGTATCAGCCGATTCTCCATATTTGTTAAGTAAATGCCGCTCCAGTTTCTCGCCATACCATAAGTAGCCATCGGGATTTATTTGAAACAACCGATGAAACTTAGGTCTTGATAATGAAAAGTTCTTGTTTCTACTTTTCATTCGTTCCAGTAAGGCGACAATAATTCTATTCGTTATATCCATAGCTGTAATGTTCGGTGGATAATCAATCTTTCAGAGAGATTTATCTGCTTGTTATAAACCTATTTGAAATTTGTCAGTATATCATTCTTTTTATTGGAAGACAACATTTCCAATAAATGATTGAAGCTATCGCAAACAAATTCTGCCGAATCTTCAAATTCAGGTTCAACTCCATAATAGATTTTACCGTAATTTTCCGGAGATAAATCTATGCACAAATATTGGTATCCGTCTTTTACTGACATAAGAATAGGAATATGGCTATCCCAAAACAGGCGAATCATATCGCAGGATTCCTTATCATCTGCCAACGCCTCAAGTCCCATCAGCTCAAATTCATTCCAACGGAATCCGCTATCGCTTTCTCCGTTAAAGTCCTCTATGGAATTAAACCATACATTATCACTTTCATTCGTGATTGTCTGAAACCGTTGTAAAAACTCCTGATAGTCCGCAGGAAGTTCGGAATACCGATTTTGTAAATCAGAGCTTAATTCTTTTCTTTCCAATCGTTCTGTAACGACGAATCCTATATTTTTCAGTGCTTCAATCATATTTTTATTTTACGAGTTTATAATGGGTTGGTGAGGGACAGCGTTTAGCTGTTATATCGACCTTGTTAGTAATATATTTCACAGAGAATAAATGTAACATAACTCCCAAATTATGTCAATAGTGGAATTTAGCCCAAGTTTATCAAAGAACATTTTCATTTCCCCTGATAGGTTATTATTGAAAATATTTTCAATAATAACCCGGCAGTTTTTTTACTGTTTAGTATCTTCTTATTGTAATTAGCCTGTTCCAAGACCATCTTATAAAACGGCATGAGATATAAGGTAAACACCTCATATCGCCCATTATGAAAAGAAGGTGTCTTCATTTCTTTTTGAGACACATTAATTAAATTAACCAAACTGCCGCTTTCAATAATATTGACTATTTTACTTTCGCATTCTTTGAAAAAAGTTTCATCGCAGGTTTGGTTATATCCAATCTGGATCTTAATGTTTGCTGACAGATTTTCAAGCCCATCATCCGGACGATCAATGACACCAACCCACATTGTTACTTCTAATGAGCCATTATGTTTATATACTCGTGCTATTATATAACAATAATATATATCAATGATATGTTTACTTAAACATATAAGATCATCATACCATAATTTCTTAGGGCACTTAAAGTTATACTCATTGAGTAAATGTTGAAATTCATTTATAACACTGTGAAATTCAGATTTCATATTTATTACTAATGGTTGGTGGCTAACCGACCTTTTTCTGGGGAGGTTTAGCCGCATGTTAATCGTCTTTATTGGATTGAATGTATTATTAAAGATACTTCGTCTTTTTGGTAATGATAAGTTTTTATTATACAAGATGTTTTTTGTAGTGATAAAAACACTTTAACCGATGCTTCACAATAGGGAGACAAAGAATCAAATAGGACTAATTCAGTAGAATCCCATTTTACTTCAACTTCTTCTATCGGTTCTGCTCCAGTTACTATATCATTCTCCAGAAGTTTTTCCACCGTTAGATAATCGGGAGCATACTTCCAACGAATTATTAAGATTGCTCCATCTTTATTTACTATGCGTGTAGCCATCGGTTCATCTCCCATTACCAATAGGACATGATTGTCTATATAGATTTTCCCCAAGTAATCTGTTACGCTACATATAGCATTGTAGTCTTCTTGACCGTTCCATTGATGGGCATATTGTTGCTCAACAATGACAAATGGGCTTCCTTCTGTTGCAATCCAATTATTCATATTTTTTCTCAGCGATTAATGTCCGGCAGCGTTCCGCTTATTCAGTCGGTTTGCTGTTTGTTAGCAGTCTCATTCACAATCTTCATAACGACTATATTTCTTAATCCATCCGTTTGACGAATATAGTTCGCCTGACAAGCCATCAGAAATATTGGTTATCGAATCTATCTCTTCGTCTGGATTTGAAATTTGCCAGCCATCAAGTTCTTGCTCAAAGAGGAAAAGTGTATTATGCAAAGTTGCATCAACCATCCGTGTCGCAATCCTCTGAATTAGTTTTATGGTATCGGTAGTAAGAGATAGACTTTTAGTTCCTCATTCAATTTTTATTGATGAAGCTTTTGCACCTCCATTAAGGATATTATCAAGAGTGTGTAAACTATTATCTCTCACACTCTCTATATACATTTTCCAAATTGATTTAATACTTCTTCGTTTCCATTCTTCCTTTTATTGACTGCTAATGTTTGGTAGCTAACCGACCTTTACAGGAATGTTCAGCCGCTTGTTATAGGCTCAATATGTTCGTATAACGGATTTATATATGGTTCT
>ENA-OQOA01000610-OQOA01000610.1-human-gut-metagenome-genome-assembly--contig:-NODE-610-length-14700-cov-6.827421_pt1 | contig 14700 bp, 13 predicted proteins | sample MGYA00242633_ERZ504888 | MGnify/ENA primary metagenome ERZ504888 (study PRJEB26092, sample SAMD00036372) | human gut metagenome | host: Homo sapiens | study: EMG produced TPA metagenomics assembly of... | reverse complement strand
TGAAGCGCGTGGAGGTGGCGGGGCATCCCGACAAGCTGTTCGGTCGGCTGCGCAGCCTCGTGGACACCGACTACACGGTGGTGTTCAGCGCGTCGAACTTCCGTGCGCGCCAGGACATGAAGCTGGCTTTCGTCGACCACGGTCTGCCGATCCAAGAGACGCTGGACGCGGAAGAGGACGCCGACGAACTGGAAGGTATCGCCAAGCGCCGTCTGCGGCGGGGCGTGGTGAACGTGGTGGACGTGGACGTCCCCCTGGGCATGATCATCCCGAAGGCGAAGCTGGCCATCGTGAGCCTGGCGGACACGCAGGGGGCGTCCACGTCGCGGCCGTCGCGCCACGTGGACATCACCGAGATCACCTTCCCCTACCAGCCGGGCGACTACGTGGTGCACGCTACCCACGGTATCGCGCTCTTTAGCGAGATCGCGCGCCAGGAAGTGGGCGGCAAGGAACGCGACTACTTTTGCTGGAATACGCCGATGGCGACAAGCTCTACGTGCCGCTGGAGCAGGTTGACCGCATTACGCGCTACGTTGGTCCCGACGGCGATAAACCGCGCTTGACCAGGCTCAACACCGCCGACTGGACGCGGGCCACCAACAAGGCGCGCAAGAATGCCAAAAAGCTGGCGTTTGACCTGGTCGACCTGTATACGCGCCGCTCGTCGATTACCGGTATCGCCTGTCCGCCCGACACGCCCGAGCAGATCGAGATGGAGGAAAGCTTCCCCTACGACGAGACGCGCGACCAGCTGGAGGCTATCGCCGACATCAAGGCCGACATGGAGGCACCCAAGCCCATGGACCGCCTACTGTGCGGCGACGTGGGTTTCGGCAAGACCGAGGTCGCCCTGCGCGCGGCCTTTAAGTGCGTGGACTCCGGCCGCCAGGTCATGGTGCTCTGCCCCACGACCATTCTGGCCCAACAGCACTACGAGACATTCTTTGAGCGCTTTGCCCCGTTTGGCCTGGAGGTCGAGGTGCTCAGCCGCTTCCGCACCTCGGCGCAGCAAAAGCGCGCGCTCAAGGCGTTTGCCGAGGGCACGATCGATGTGCTCATCGGCACGCACCGCTTGCTTTCTGCCGATGTGAACCCCAAGAACCTGGGCCTGGTGATCATCGACGAGGAGCAGCGCTTTGGTGTGCAGCACAAGGAGCAGCTCAAAAACCTGCGCGAGCAAATCGACGTGCTCACGCTCTCGGCAACGCCCATCCCGCGTACCATGCAGATGGCCACGAGCGGCGTGCGCGATATGAGTCTGATCACCACGCCGCCGACCGGGCGTCGTCCCGTGATCGTGCACGTGGGGGAGTACGACCCCGACGTGGTGAGTGCGGCGATTCGCCTAGAGGTGGGCCGCGGCGGTCAGGTGTATTACGTGTCCAACCGCGTCAAGACCATCGACGATGCCGTGGCGCGCGTGCACGAGGCCGCGCCCGAGGCGCGCGTGGGCGTGGCGCACGGCAAGATGAGCCCGCGCGAGGTCGAGGACGTGATGATCGAGTTTGCGACCAAAAAGATCGACGTGCTTATCGCCACGACCATCGTGGAGAGCGGTATCGACAACGCGACCGCCAACACGCTGATCATCGAGGACTCGCAGCGCTTGGGCCTGGCGCAGCTCTACCAGCTCAAGGGTCGTGTGGGTCGCTCTGCCACGCAGGCCTACGCGTACTTTATGTTCCCGGGCGAGCTGCCACTCACCGAGGAGGCGACGGCGCGCCTGACCGCACTTTCCGAGTTCCAGGACCTGGGCAGCGGCATGCGCATCGCCATGCGCGACCTGGAGATTCGCGGCGCCGGCTCGCTTATGGGCGCCGAGCAGCACGGCAACCTGTCGAGCGTGGGCTTTGACCTGTTTACGCAGATGCTGGGCCAGGCGGTGGCCGAGGCGCGCGGCGATGACGACGCCGGCGTGGAGGCGGCGAGCGTGGGCATTAACCTGCCGGCCGACTACTTCTTGTCCGAGGAGTACCTGCCGGCGGTGGATCAGCGCGTGCTCGTGTACCGCAGGCTCGCAGCGGCCGAGGACCTGGAGAGCATCGATGAGGTGCAGGAGGAGACCGAGGCTGCGCATGGCGAGCTGCCGTTGGCGGGGCTCAACTTGTTCAACCGCGCGCGCATCCGCATTCGCGGCGAGCGTCTGGGGCTCGAGAGCGTCACGCTCAGTGGCGGTCGCATCACGTTTTTGGGCGTCGACGTGCCCAAGAAGGTGGCCTTTGAGCTTAAGACTCGCTATGGCGCGGTGAATTTCCCCAAGAGCCGCAAGCTGTCGGTACCCTACAAGGCAGGCGCCGGTGCGGGCAGCGGCCTGGGTCGCGGCCTCGACGCCAATGACGGTACCGGCCCCGTGGCCGCGGCGCTCATGCTGCTACAGCAGCTGGGTGCGAGCGACGACGACTAACGGGTCGACGCTGCAAACGCCCCGTTTGGGCAATCTGGCTCCATCGAAAGGAAAGCATGTTCGGATACATCTATAAGAAAGATGTCGCCATTATCGCGGTTGTCCTGTGCCTTTGTCTGGGCGTGGGCAGTTTCTTCGATTATCAGATTTCGAGCGCGCTGTTCAACATCGGCAGCATGTACGGTCGCTTTGTCGAGGCGGCCGGCGAGCTGCCGTTCGAGCTGACGGCGAGCATCGCGGGCGTTATGCTCGTGCGCTCGGCACGCCCCGATTCCAGGGGGAGCAAATGGCTCGCTGCGCTGGGCGTTTTGATCAACGTGGGTCTGGTCGGCTACGAGATTATCGGATCGCTGCGCGTCGGCGGCAAGCTCATCGCGTTTCAGCTGGTGCTGACGTTTGTGCTGGTCATTGCGGTTAACGTTATTGCCTATCGCCTTACGCGCGACACCGCGCCCGACGAGCTCACGCGCTGGGCGTTGATGGTACTTGTCGTGTGGGTCGCTCAGGCCATTATCCTCAACGTGATCGTCAAGCCGCTGTGGTCGCGCCCGCGCATGCGCGTGATCGAGGTCACGCCGGGGCTCAATTTTCAGCCGTGGTGGGTAATCGGCAATCCCGACAAGTGGACCTATATCGCCGCCGGCGTGATCAAGGACGGGTTCAAGTCGTTCGCGAGCGGGCACACCGCGCATGCGGCGATCGGCCTTATGCTCGCCGGGCTTCCCGCGGCAGCCTTTAAGGAAAAACCTTCGCGTCGCCGCGTGATCTTTTGGGCGGCGGCTGTGGTCGCGGCGCTCGTCGCCTTTGGCCGTATCGTGATCGGAGCTCACTTTTTGAGCGACGTGAGCTGCGGCTTTGCCCTGGTGTTGGCGCTTGAGTGCCTTGCCGCGCGCGTTGCCTATCCCAACGGCGTACAATAGCCCCGTTTGAATCATCGGGCCCGTGCCCGGCTAGAGAGGATTGCCATGCTCGCGTTTAACAACGACTATTCCCACGGCGCACATCCGGCAGTGCTGCAGGCGCTCGTCGACACCAACATGGAGCCGCAGCCCGGCTACGGTACCGATGCGCACACCGAGCGTGCCAAGCAGCTTATCCGCGAGGCCTGTCAGGCCCCCGATGCCGACGTGTTTTTTCTGGTGGGCGGCACGCAGGCCAACGCGACGGTGATCGACATGCTGCTTGCGCCCTACGAGGGCGTCGTTGCTGCCGAGACTGGCCACGTCGCCTGTCACGAGGCGGGCGCCATCGAGTTTGGCGGTCACAAGGTGCTCACCATCCCCGGCTATGAGGGTAAGATGCGCGCCGAGGACCTCGAGAACTATATCCAGGTGTTCTACGAAAACGAGAGCTACGAGCACACGGTGTTCCCGGGCGCTGTGTACGTGAGCCTATCGACCGAGTACGGCACGCTGTACTCCAAGGCCGAGCTCGCGGCGATTCACGCGGTGTGCCAGAAGCGCGAGATTCCGCTGTTTGTGGATGGCGCCCGCCTGGCCTATGCGCTGGCGGCCGATGAGTGCGACATTACCCTGCCCGAGCTGGCGCAGCTGTGCGACGTGTTCTACATCGGCGGCACCAAGTGCGGCGCTCTGTGTGGCGAGGCTGTGGTGTTTTGCGGCATGCACACCCCGGCGCATCCCATTCCGCGTATTAAGCAGCACGGCGCGCTGCTTGCCAAGGGCCGCCTGACGGGTGTGCAGTTCGAGGCCCTTTTTACCGATGGCCTGTATTTTGAGATTGGTCGCCAGGCGATTGAGACCGCTCAGGCGCTGCGTCGCGTGCTGCACGAGCGCGGCTACCAGTTCTTCTTGGAGACGCCGACCAACCAGCAGTTTGTGATTCTGCCCAACGAGGACATGGCCCGCATTCGCGAGCATGCGGCGATCGAGTACTGGGAAAAGTACGACGATACTCACACGGTGGTGCGCTTTTGCACCAGCTGGGCCACGACGCAGGAGGATATCGACGCGTTGGCGGCTGTCCTGTAGCCTGATGTAATGACAAGGGGCCGCCCTGCGCCTGAGCTTGGCGCAGGGCGGCCTTTGCTTTTGGGGAGAAGGGTTGTATGACCGAGATGTCCGAGCCGACGATTCGCCTGGCGACGCCCGATGATGCGCCGGCGTTGCTTGCCATCTATGAGCCGTATGTGCGCCAGACGGCGATTACCTGCGAATACGAGGTGCCGAGCGTTGAGGAGTTCGCTGGGCGCATCGAGCGTACGCTCAAGCGCTATCCATATTTGGTGATGGAGTTGGACGGGCGTCCGGTAGGCTATGCCTACGTGAGTTCGCTTAACAGCCGCGAGGCGTACGACTGGTCGGTCGAGACATCGATCTACCTGGCGCGCGATGTGCGCCACGGCGGGCTGGGCCGCAAGCTGCACGACGCGCTCAAGCAATGTCTGATCGCGATGGGCATCACCAACATGTGCGCGCTCATTGCCGTGCCGCACGACAAGGACGACGAGTACCTGACGCACAACAGCCAGGATTTCCATGCCCATATGGGATATCGCCTGGTGGGCGCCTTCGACCGCTGCGCCCAAAAGTTCGGCTGCTGGTACGACATGTGCTGGATGGAGCTGGTCCTGGCCGAGCGCGTCCCTAACCAACCTAAGCCAACCTGGTTCCCCGACCTCCTCGCCTAAAACCACCACAAAGGTGCCTGTCCCCTTTGTGGTGGTTTTGGTGTTGGTTAGCCGATGGGTTCGGTGTATTTGGCACGGTCGGTGCGTTGGATGCGCTTGGAGACATGGAGCGGGCGGCCGTCGGTGTCGTAGACGTAGTCGGTGATCAGGATCAGCGCCTGCCCGCGCTCAACGTTGAGCAAAAACGCCTCGTTTTGCGAGGCATAGCACACCTCAAAGGTCTTATGCCCCTGTGCCGGCGCGCGATGGAACTCCTGTCGTAGCGTGGCGTAGAGTGAACCGTTGATATCGCGATCGATGAGCGTCTCGAAGCTTGGCGGCAGGTAGGTGGTCTCCAGGCACAACGGCGCGTCGTCCAGATAGCGCAGGCGGACAAGTTTGACGAGCTTGCTGCCCACGGCGGCGTCAAAGAACTTAGCTATGCTGCCGGCCGCCTTGGCAAAGCCCGAGTCCACGGTGCGCGTGGTGGGCTTCATGCCCTGGCCTTCGACCTGCTTGGTATAGCTCGAAAACACTAGGTTGTTCTCGTGGAGCGCGGGCGTGTCGGCCACAAAGGCGCCGCGCCCGCGCTCGGTACGAATTAGGCCCTCATCAACGAGCACCTTAAGGGCGTGGCGCACGGTGCTGCGCGACAGGCCCGATTCGTCCATGAGTTCCATCTCGGACGGCAGCTTGTCTCCGCGCGCGTAGGTGCCGGCGGCGATGCGGTCGCGCAGCATGTCCGCCAAACGCTCGTATTGGCTCAGTTTCTTTTTAGACGAAGCGTTCATGCGATCAACCTGTATCTAACTTGTATGCGTATCTAATCAAGCATGTATTCAATACAACAACAAAACCGCTGGTAACTAGTTATCGAAAACCGCATCAGCTAAATTTCTAAGACAAATATAGCATACAACTAGTCGACATAACCAAAACATGTATGTAACTTGTATGCCATCGAGAGCATCAAACGAGAAGAAAGGCTGATGCACGATGACTACTCAGGAACAGGTTAAGGATGTCGTCTCCCAGGTTTTGGCTGACAAGGCAGACAAGGGCGGCATCAAGCGCGTCGTGTGGATTGGCGCTGGCGGATCCAACGGCGGCAACTATCCTGCCCAGTACTTTATGGAGCACGAGGCCACGCAGGTCGCGAGCTCCAGCTACACCAGCAACGAGTTCGTGCACGCCACCCCGGCCTACGTCAACGAGAACACCCTGGCCGTCGTCGTGTCCATGCGCGGCACCAAGGAGACCATCGTCGCCGCCCAGGTCGCCAAGGACCACGGCGCCAGCACCATCGCCATCTATGTTGACGAGTCCGGCCTCACCGAGGTCTGCGACTACAAGATCCAGTACGACAGCCTGGCCGTCGACGAGTCCTGCATGGGCCGCACCAACTCCGCCGTCGTGACCATGATCGCCATGGAGCTCACGCAGCAGACCGAGGGCTATGCCGAGTACGAGACCGCTATGGCCGCGTTCGACTTGGTCGACCCCATCTATCGCAAGGCCGTCGAGTACACCCGTCCGCTTGCTGCCAAGTGGGCCGAGCAGAACGCCGACAAGCCCTGCATCAACGTGATGGCTCAAGGTCCGCTCTTTGGTGCCGCCTACGTCTTTAGCATCTGCAACGTGCAGGAGATGCTGCAGATCGACTCCTGCACCATCAACACCTGTGACTTCTTCCACGGCCCCTTCGAGATTCTGGACAAGCGCACCTCGCTGTTCCAGCTCATCAGCGTCGGCCGCAGCCGCTGCAACGACGAGCGCGGCATCCGCTTCGTCAACCAGTACGGTGGCGAGCGCGTCTATCAGCTCGACGCCAAGGAGCTCGGCCTCAACGACATCAAGGATAGCGTGAGCGAGTACTTCAACCACCTGATCTTTGCGCCGATCCTTAACAACGTGTACATGCGCGCGCTCTCTGCCGTCACCCACAAGGACTACATGACGCGTCGCTACATGTGGAAGCTTGAGTATTAGTTACGCGGTTTTACCAAACCGCGTAACGGCTCGACGCTGCGCGGTCCGCATTTGGGCAATCTGACGTTCAACTTCAAGGGCGCGACCAGAAGGTCAGCGCCCTTTCGTTTCACGTCACCTTGCCTCAAATGCGGCCCGCTCGCTGACTTATGCTCAACCAGCGGCGCCTTAGACGTTGGGAACGTTCCTTTTCTGCCGGCAGTTGGGGACAGTCCTAGTCGTTGGGGGGCGTTCTTGAATGACCAGTCATTTAAGTGCGTCCCCAATGACTACCCAATGAGTATGTGGGGAGCAGATTTTTCCGCTCGCCGATTTGTGTCTTGAAAAATGTATATAACGACTATAACGTAGTATGAAACATATTGGAAACAATACCGAGGAGGCTGCGTTGAAGAAAAGCAATCTGGGCTATGTGCTGGTACTGATCGCCGCGCTTATGTGGGGCAGCATCGGAATCTTTGTAAACGGCATTGCGGCCATGGGCGTTTCGTCTCAGAGCATGGCGGCCTTACGCTTGTTGGTCGGAGCGCTTATCTTGGCGCCGGTTCTGATGTTTATGGGCTGCCGTCCGGGTGAGGGGTCTACCGTGGCTCAGGGTCCCCTGACGCTATTCAAGGCAAGCCCCAAAGAGCTCGTCCCCTGCGCGCTTGTCGGTATCGTCGGTTTAGCCGCCGCCAACACCTGCTATTACGAGTGCATGCGCGAGGTGGGTATGTCTACGGCCTCGGTGCTGCTCTACACCTCGCCGGTGTTTGGCGTCATACTCGGCCGCGTGCTTTATCGCGAGGACGTGACCCCCAACAAGCTCGTTGCCATTGTCTTTAACATCGTTGGCTGCGTGCTTGCGGTGACCAATGGCGACCTTTCCGGTTTTCATTTTCGGTTTGGGGCGTCACGTCGGGCGTGATTGCAGGCCTTTGTGGTGCGTCGCTCGCGGTGTTTAGCCGGATAGCAACCAAGACGGTCCACCCGCTGGCTGTCACGTTTTGGGGCTTTGTTTTTGGCGGTGCGGTTATGGCGGCTATCGCGGCTCCGTGGCCGGATGTCGCCGCGGCAATGTCGCCACAGCTGCTGCTGCTGTTCCTTGGCTTTGGACTCATCCCCACAGCCGTGGCTTACATCTTATATATGCAGGGTCTGTCCATGGGGCTCGAGACATCGAAAGTTCCCGTCGTAATGTCTTTCGAGACGGTCGTCACCGTACTGGTGGGCATTGGTGTCTATGCCGAGCCCGCCGGCGTGATCAAAGTCCTGGGCATCGTGCTGGTGCTCGCGTCCATTCTGATTATGAACACCGACTTCTCAAAGCTACGCAACAGTGTGTTTGTCGGTCATGTTGTTGAGAGCATGACCTTTAAGCCCAACGCGTGGTGGACCGAAAAATCTCAGGACATGGATCTGTTTAAGGAGCGCACGGGCATTGCGTTGGAGCCCACCGTGCAGGAAAGCCCCTGGTACTTCGTGCGATAGGGGATTGGCAAGGCGTCTGATCTGGGGTTATCCAGCCAGCGCCGGCCTACCCAGCCCCAACGTTTCAAGTACGTTAAACCCGTCAACGGTCGATTTTCACCCGCGAACGGTCTTTATACTAATTAGCAATATCCGCAACGTATAAGACGTTATAATGACCATAACGAAAAGGAGGAGGCAAGATGAATCAGATCATTCTCGCATCTCATGGCGGCCTGGCCGCAGGCGCCAAAGACACGCTCGAGATGGTTCTCGGCGACGTGTCGAACGTCCACGTCGTGTCGCTTGCTCGTGACGACAAGGAGCCCATCACCAATAAGGTGGACGCCATGATCGCCACGTTCAACGCGGACGACACCGTCTATGTGCTGACCGATATGCTCGGCAGCTCGGTCAACAACAACATGGTCGAGCTTTCCAAGAACGGCACGAAGTTCACGGTTGTCAGCGGTTTCAACATTCCGCTGGCGCTCACGCTCGCTATGAGCCCCGTCCCCGTCAAGGGCGCTGAGCTCGCGGCCCTCATCAACGAGGCCCGCACCGGTCTGACCAACCCCAACGCGCCGGTCGAGGTCGCCGCGGCTCCCGCCAAGAAGGCCAAGGCGTCCCGTCACAGCTCCGGTCCCGCCAAGATCGTCCTCGCACGTCTTGACTACCGTCTGCTGCACGGCCAGGTCGTCTTTACCTGGACCACCAAGGTTCAGGCCGAGCGCATCATCGTCGTCGACAACGCTGCCGCCAACGATGACATCAAGAAGGGCGCTCTTAAGCTGGCCAAGCCCCAGGGCGTGCGCCTGAACGTCTTCACCGTCGAGCGTGCCCTCGCCAAGATGGACAAGCTCAACACCCTCGGCGAGCGCGTCATGTTCGTCTTCGGCAACACTGCCGAGATGCTGCAGTTCTGCCAGGGCTACAAGCTCGACGCCATCAACCTGGGCGCCACCGCCAACCACGACGGTGCCGATCAGGTCGGCGGCAAGGACAGCTCCGTCTTCCTCGACGCCACCCAGAAGGCCGACGTCAACCAGCTGCTCGACATGGGCATTAAGCTCTACGTCCAGCAGACCCCTACGTATCAGAGCGTCGACATCGACGCCAAGCTGTAATCAACCAGGCTTTTGCCTGACTGAAAGGAGAAGGGTATGAATACGTTCATCAGTGCGGTGCTCGTCGGCCTCGTCGGCGTGTTCTGCATGTGGGACTCCCGCCTGCTCGGTCGTCTTAACTTCGAGCAGCCCCTCGTTGGCGCTACGCTCGTCGGTCTGCTGCTGGGCGATGTGCCCACCGGCCTTGCCGTCGGTGCCGCCGTCGAGCTCGTGTCCATGGGCCTGGTGCAGGTCGGCGCCGCCGTTCCGCCCGATATGGTCCTGGGCGGCATCGTGGCCGCTGCCTTTGCGTGCCTGACCGATGCTTCCGCCGAGACCGCCATGACGATCGCCATCCCGGTCGCCGTCCTGGGTCAGCTCCTCGGCATCGTGTTCCGTTCCATCATCGCCGCCCTCACCCATGTGGCAGATAGCGCGATCGATAACGGAAAGTTCAAGACCGCCTACCGTATGCACATCTGCGCCGGCTCCGGTCTGTACGCCGTCATGTACTTCCTGCCGATCTTCCTCGCCGTCTTTGTTGGCACCGACCTGGTTCAGGCCATCGTCAACATGGTTCCCGAGTGGCTGTCCACTGGTCTTAACGTTTCGACCAAGATCATGACCGCCTACGGCTTGGCCCTGCTGCTCACCATGATGATCAAGAAGGGTATGACTCCGTTCCTGTTCATCGGTTTCCTGCTCGCCGCTTACCTCAACCTGTCCGTCATCGCGGTCGCTCTGATCGGTGTGTGCCTGGCTGTCGTCTTCATGGGCTTCAAGTTCAACGGTTCCCATGCAGCCGCCGGTGTCGATTCCGACTACGATCCGCTCGAAGACGACGAAGACTAAGGAGGAACACACTATGGCAACCGCAACCAAGGACGTGTCCCTGAACAAGAAGGTCAGCCAGTTCTTCTGGCGCTCCTGGGCCATCCAGGCCTCTTGGAACTACGAGCGTCAGATGAACATGGGCTTCCTCTACGGCATGGTTCCCACGCTCGATCGCCTCTATCCGGATGAGTCCGACCCCAAGCAGCTCGCTGCTAAGAAAGAGGCTTACCACCGTCACATGGCGTTCTACAACTGCACCCCGCAGACGAGCGCTTTCATCCTGGGCCTCGCCGCCTCCATGGAGGAGGAGTACGCCAAGGATCCCGAGAACTTCGATCCCGATTCGATCAACGCGGTCAAGACCTCCCTCATGGGTCCGCTTTCCGGCATCGGTGACTCCTTCTTCCAGGGCACCATCCGCGTTATCGCCTTTGGCCTGGGCGTTCAGCTGGCTCAGCAGGGCTCCATCATGGGCCCGATCCTGGCCATGCTCATCTCCATCGTCCCCTCTGTGCTGATCACTTGGTTCGCAGCCAAGATGGGTTATCAGGGCGGCCACGAGTACCTGAGCAAGCTTCAGGGCGGCGACCTCATGGAGAAGCTCATGTATGTCTGCGGCATCGTGGGTCTTATGTCCGTGGGCGGCATGATCGCTACGCTGATCGGCGCCACCACCCCGCTGCAGTTCGCTGAGGGCACCGTCGTTATCCAGGACATCCTGGATGGCATGATGCCCCAGATGATCTCCCTTGGCCTCACTGGCCTTATGTACTGGCTCATCAAGAAGAACGTCAACACCGGTTGGCTTCTCGTGATCGCCATCGTGGGCGGCATCGCCCTCTCCGCGGCCGGCATCCTGGCCTAGTCGCGACCAAGCGTCTAACCGCTTTCCCCGGGGAGCCTGCCTGACATCCCATACCCCAGGCAGGCTTCCATTCCCAAAATGTGACAATGGGACAGCTCCTTTGTCACATCCTCAACGGGCCGGTGACTCGGTCCAAATCACGGTAACCCTGCGTGCGTCCGGCAAAGTGGCGCCGCAAAAATCGAAAGGAATGTGTCAGATGTACGAGATCGACCTTAACCTCCCTAAGCAGATCGTCGCTGACGTCCTGTCCAACCACGAGATCCACAGCGTCGCCTTCGTCGGCTGCGGCGCTTCCATGTCCGACCTTTACCCCGCCAAGTACTTCCTGGCCAACAACACGGACAAGCTGAACGTTCAGATCTTCACCGCTAACGAGTTCAACTACGACACGCCTTCCTGGGTCAACGAGCACACCTTCGTGATCACCTGCTCCCTCGGTGGCTCCACACCCGAGACCGTCGAGGCCAACAAGACCGCCAAGAAGCACAACTGCCCGGTCGTCTCCCTCACCAACAAGGCTGGCTCCGCTCTGACCGTCGACGCCGACCATGTCATCGTTCACGGCTTCCACGCCAACTACGCTGCCAAGTGCGAGAAGCCCGGCTATGCCATCGCTCTTGCTGTCGAGATCCTTCAGCAGACCGAGGGCTATGACCACTACGAGGACATGATCACCGGCCTCACCAACGTCTTCGATCTCTGCGAGAACGCTGCTCAGCACTGCAAGAAGCTCGCCAAGAAGTTCGCCGAGGACTTCAAGGACGACAAGATGATCTACTTCATGGCTTCCGGTGCCTCCGAGAAGATGGCTTATTCTCACGCTGCCTTCCTGTTCACCGAGATGCAGTGGATCGACGCCGCCGCCTACAACACCGGCGAGTACTTCCACGGCCCGTTCGAGGTTTCCACCGAGGGTAAGCCCTACGTCTTCTTCATGTCCGATGGCGCTACCCGTCCGATGGACGCCCGCGCCCTCACCTTCCTTGAGCGCATGGGCGCCAAGGTCGCTCTGATCGACTCCAAGGACTACGGCCTGGCTGACGCCGTGCCCGCGAGCGTCGTCACCTACTTCAACCCGCTGCTGCACCTCGCCGTTATGCGCGAGTACGGCAACCAGATCGCCGAGGCCCGTCAGCACCCGCTGACCATGCGTCGCTACATGTGGAAGCTTTCCTACTAATCACAAGTAAGTAGACCTTACGGGTTGATTGAGAGGGGATGGGGTTTTGCGCCCCGTCCCCTTTTTGCTCTGGGGAGAGCGTGTCTGTCGCGTCGCAAAGCCCCAGATAAAACCTACCAAAATAAACCTGTCCCTTTTTGGCAGGTGGGAGGAGATGCGTATGATCAAGGCAGTGCTGTTTGACATGGACGGCGTGCTGGTCGATACCGAGTGGTTCTACAACCGCCGCCGCGTGGCGTTTATGGAAGAGAAGGGGTTCCACTTTGACGAGATTCCCGATCTTTCGGGGTCTAACGAGCCCGCCATTTGGGAGGCCCTGGTGCCCGACGATGTTGAGCTGCGCGAGCGCTTGCGCGTGGAGTACAAGCAGGTCTACAGCCCGGACACCCCGTTCCGTATGCCGAGCTGCTCAACGAGCAGACGGAGCCGGTGATGCGTGAGCTGCACGAGCGCGGCGTGAAGTGCGCCATCGCGAGCTCGTCCTATCGCGAGCTCATTGACGAGCTGGTGGAGATCGCCGGTATCGCCGACGTGCTGGACTACACCATCAGCGGTCACGAGTGCGGTGCGTTTAAGCCCGACCCCGAGATCTACCTGCGTGCCATGGAGGCGCTGGGGGTGGAGCCTGCCGAGTGCCTGGTTATCGAGGACTCGCCTTTGGGTATCGAGGCCGGCAAGCGCTCCGGCGCCCGCGTCCTGGCGCTGCGCCCGCACGAGGGCGTCAACCTGGACCAGTCCGCCGCCGACACCATCATCGACAACCTGACCGACATCCTACCTGCCATTTAGGGATAGGTTTATTTTGGCAGGTTTTATCTGGGCAAATGCCGAATTCGCCGTGAAGGGACCGCTCTCTTCACGGCGTTTTTCTTTTGGGCGGCCTCACGGTCCTTCTGATGGTTGTCGAGGGAGGGTGAATTGAAGCGCTCCCGCACGCTCCATGCTACAATCGCGGGCATGCCTCACAACTAGATCTGCCTTCGAAAGGAGCCTCCGTGGCGAACGCCATCGATCAGCTCACGGACCGCGTGCTCGTGCTCGGCCGCCTCACCATCGTCCGCCGCGCCATCACCGCCGTGGCGGTCACCATTTCCGCCGTTCTCCAGACATTTCTGATCCAGGCGTTCATTCGGCCCGCCGACCTGCTTCCGAGTGGTCTCACCGGCGTCGCGGTCCTGCTCGATCGCGTTACCTCGCTTGGCGGCGTTCACATCGACATCTCGCTCGGTATGCTTGCGCTCAACATCCCCGTGGCGCTCCTATGCTGGAGCGGCATTAGCAAGCGCTTCGTCATCTTCTCGATGATGCAGGTCGTGCTCTCGTCGCTGTTCCTCAACGTCTTTCACTTCGCCCCGTTTTTGGGCGACAAGATCATGCTCATCATTTTTGGCGGCGTGGTCTCGGGTCTGGGCGCTGCCATCGCGCTCAAGTCCGGCGCATCCACCGGCGGCACCGACTTTATCGCGCTGTGGGTCTCCAACCACACGGGCAAGACCATCTGGGGCGTCATCTTTGGTTTCAACTGCTTTATCCTGGCGATCTTTGGCTTTATGTTTGGCTGGGACAAGGCGGCGTACTCCATCGTGTTCCAGTTTATTTCGACCAAGACCATTGACAGCTTCTATCGTCGCTACGATCGCGTGACGCTGCAGATCACGACGCGCAAGGCGGACGAGGTCATGACCGCCTATGTTGACCATTTTCAGCACGGCATTAGCTGCGCCGAGGTCATCGGCGGATACAGCCGCGAAAAGATGTACCTGCTGCACGCCGTTGTCTCGACCTACGAGAGTCAGGACATTATCAAGCTGGTGTGCGACATTGATCCCGGCGCCGTGATCAACGTGTTCCACACGCTCAACTTTGTGGGCGGCTGGTGGGGCGGTCATGTCGACGAGCCCATGCCCACGGCCGTTCCCGATCCCGACAAGCCCGCACGCATGGCCAGCAGGCAGGCGCGCCTCAGCGAGCAGGACAGCCTGCAGCAGGACGACGGCAGGTAGGGTATTGGCATTTTGCCGGCCTGGCGCAACCCTTCCGAACGAGCCCCTCGAAAGCCTCGCTGCTTTCGAGGGGCTTTCGTTTCAAGACTTTAGTCTGCTGGCCGCTGCGCGGCCAGCTTTGAACCACCCGCTACGCGGGTGGAGACAAACGGCTTTACAAAGCCACCCCTCCGACCGATATTGACGATTGTTCAGGCCGTCAAGAATTCGAGTCGAAGGGGTGGTCGCCATGGCC
>ENA-OQOA01000608-OQOA01000608.1-human-gut-metagenome-genome-assembly--contig:-NODE-608-length-14716-cov-3.686613_pt1 | contig 14716 bp, 20 predicted proteins | sample MGYA00242633_ERZ504888 | MGnify/ENA primary metagenome ERZ504888 (study PRJEB26092, sample SAMD00036372) | human gut metagenome | host: Homo sapiens | study: EMG produced TPA metagenomics assembly of... | reverse complement strand
GGCAGAGGTGGAAGTGTGGCAACACATGGAGCTGACTGTTACTAATCGGGTGAGGGCTTGACCAAGAATCGCAGGAAGAATGAATCTCAAGGAAATGTCAACATGTATGTAGTTTTGAAGGTGCAAAAAACCTTTATTCCTCCTTAGCTCAGTCGGTAGAGCATGCGGCTGTTAACCGCAGTGTCGTTGGTTCGAGTCCAACAGGGGGAGTTTTGGCTCCATGGTCAAGCGGTTAAGACACCGCCCTTTCACGGCGGTAACAGGGGTTCAAATCCCCTTGGAGTCATTTAAATAATGGAAATGTGATTTTTGAGGCTTGATTCTGTTACAACATGCCGATGTGGCTCAATTGGCAGAGCAGCTGATTTGTAATCAGCAGGTTATCGGTTCGAGTCCGATCATCGGCTTTTTGGACCTTTAGCTCAGTTGGTTAGAGCAACCGGCTCATAACCGGTCGGTCCTGGGTTCGAGTCCCCGAAGGTCCATTTTTTAAATTATTTTGGCCCAGTGGCTCAGTTGGTTAGAGCGTCGCCCTGTCACGGCGAAGGTCGAGAGTTCGAGTCTCTTCTGGGTCGTTAGCATTTGCTGACGAAGTAATTGCATAAGTAGTATGGAATCTTAGCTCAGCTGGGAGAGCATCTGCCTTACAAGCAGAGGGTCATAGGTTCGAGCCCTATAGGTTCCATATGCCGCAGTGGCGGAACTGGCAGACGCCCGGGACTTAAAATCCCGTGGGTAGTGATACCCGTACCGGTTCGATTCCGGTCTGCGGCATTGATGAAAAGTGAGAGAAACGTTGAATTTACAGCGTTTCTCTTATTTTTTTGTTTAAAATGTTTGAACACCTTTGAACACTTTATGATGAAATACCAAGATTCTGAAAAGCAAGCCTGTCATTCTTCCGCTTATTGACATTCCGCAAGTAATGCAATGTTGTAGCTGTCTCACTATGTCCCATTAAATAACTAAGGGTTGTAAGATTATTTCCGTCAAAAGCTGTTGAAGCATTGTAAAAGCGGATTTTATGACTGGAATGATAAGGAACACCAGCTTCTTTACAATATTTCTTCAAACGGCGGTTAAAGCTGTCAGTTGTCATAATCTCACCATTAGGTTCAAAAACATATATTCCATTAGGATTTAATTCCTTTGCTTTGTGAAGAATTTTAAGTGCTTCGTCTGTAAGGAACTGTTTACGGAATCCATGAGAAGTATTTCCTTTCATTTGATTTACTACTTTTACTTTTCGGCTTGAGAATGTTAAATCATCATTCAATGTACGTTCACAGGTCGCCTGTCTGTGAAGATATACAAGCCTGCTATCGTAGTCAATATCTTCCCAACGGATAGCTTTTGTTTCCCCAACACGGATAAACAGATAAAAAGATAACTGTATTGCAAGAGAATATGGCTCTATGATACACCGAAGATAATTTAATAACTTATGCGTATCATCACGGGAAAATACATTGTCACTTTGTGCTTCTACTGGCTTATAGGTAAACTGTTTGAAATTCACATCAGAGACAGGATTATGTGATATAATTTCTTCTTCGATCGCATAACTCATTATTCCATTCAAAACAGAACGGGCATTACTGACTCGCTTGTGCGTGAACTGTCGGTCTTTTGTAGCTTCTCTGAAAAAGCGGATAAGCGTGATTGGTTTGATTTCGCCTATCTTCATTTTAACAAGTTCTGTATCTTTGAAAAATCTATTCCATTCAGATACATATTCTTGAATTGTTTTTGCTTTTACGGAAGTATAATCTCTTTTATACAAAAGCCATTCAGCATATAATTCTTCTAGTGTGACATTCTGACGGTTTTCAGCTTTCTGCTTTTCGATATAAAATCTGATGATTTCTTTTTCAAGGTTCTCTTTACTCTTCCTCTTAACAGGACGGCGTTTGTTAGGTTTGGTTTCATCGGGTAAATAAGTACGCCAGCTTTTTTCTGATTCCGAGTAATAAATTTCATATTTGTGATTCTTCAAGATTTTTTTATTTGCCATAATTTTAAAATCTTTGAAGACTTCATCTGTGGTCATGTTAGCACAGGTGGCTAACGTATTCAATAATGTTATATCTGAAAACGTAACGGGATTATCCATAAGATTCCCCCTTTACGCAAGGATTTTCTTTTTTATTTTGATGTAGATAACACTGCTGTCCTTTAAGCATGAACCAGTAGATAAGAAAGCGTTGGTATCGTAAATTTTGCCTTGTGTATTCTTTCTGAAAGACGATATTTCTTTTTGTAAGTCATGTAAAATGTCTTCGGTCAGCATGACTTTTGTTTCGTGTGGAACTTTCAGATTTTGAGATTTAAAAAAGGCTTTTTTCTTATGTTCTTTCAAATCAAGGTCTTTTCCAAAATACTTGCTAAGATAACGACCTCTGTTTTCTTTGCTGTCTACATCAATGCGATTGATTTTAATAAATCCATGTGACCATAAATTCTGTAATTTTTCTTTTGCTATATACAGAAAATCAAAGAAAATAACATGATAATGGATTGCTCCACGCTTCTGTTTCTCCCACGTTGCAAGGTATTTTAATAACTGGGTTTTGGTATGGTACAAATAATAATTTAATCGCTGGATAAAATACTTAAATTCTCGGTTAGTTATCAGGATTTCCTGAATGTTTTCTTTAAATGTCAGCGTTACAAATTTTGTTTTGTTATCAAAGTTGCAGTCAACAATACGGGCAATATCCCAACGAGCCTGTTCGTAATGCTTCTGCTTGCGTTTTAAACTGTCATATTGCTTATGAGCTGACATTTCATCAAATTTTTTTCGGTTACTTGTGTCTGTTAAATCTGCCTTTTCTTTCGAGTGAATAAAAATAGGGTTTTCGTAAATATATACTTCTTTTGTAGTAGGAGTTTCAATGATTTTCGTATTGTATGCAAAACACTCTTTTGTTTTGCTCACGAATCTCACCTCATATCCCAATTTTTGTAATGAATGTTCCGATTGTTTTCGGAAGATGTTGTTTTATATATCAAGTATAGAGGTCAGCCAGTTCAGCACCTATGACGTTGTCCGGCACTGACTGGCTGACATAGTAGGGAAATTATTTCATTCCCACTTTTCTGATATTGGAAGCTTCTGCTTTGACAGAAAGACGTCCATTATAGAGACTAGCCCAAGTATGTAATCCATCAAATGAGACTGGAATCTGCCCTTTTTGTTCAAGTTCTTCGTTGGTAACAATCGCTGTGTTAGCTTTAATGCCTACTTTGACTTTTTCAAACTTTAATTTTGGAAGAAGAACTGTATAGTAGAATCCTAATTTTTCTTTTGTAGAAAAGTCTACCCAGTCAGAAACTTCTACTAACTGAAATTCCTCTTGCAGTTTGTCTGGATTTAAAATAAAGTCATTTCCTCTAATCATCGTTTCACCTCCTTATAGATATCTGATTATCAGATATTAAGATAATCTTATGATAAAACAAGCATTGCAGAATGTCAATAGAAAATATCTGAATATCCGATAAAAAGATTGACAGAGAAAATTTGATGAAATATAATGTGCTTATAAAGGAGGTTTGCTATGAATAAAATAAAAGAATTGCGGAAAGAAAAGAATATAACCGTTGCGGAACTTGCAAAAGAATTAGGCATTTCACAAAGTATGCTTACGAACTATGAAAATGGAAACGGAACACCGAGAGATGAATCTATATGGGAAAAATTATCACAGATATTCGGCGTGAGTAAAAGCCACGTTATGGGATTAACTACGGATATTGAAACAGCAAATAAGACAAAACAGTTGAAAGTGGTTGTGGATACATCTCAGCCGATCTCAATACAACCGAAGAATCAGACAGACCTTGATGTATTGATAAAACTGGATTTGATAGACAGTGAAGACATGGAAGAAGTGTCAGAATTTCTTGATAAACTGTTGGCACAGGAGAAATATGAGGGACGGAGAGAATCAAACGTTAAATATGTCGTTGAGTAGAAAATGCTTCTCAGCCGACCACTTGCCCAGTCGACCCGCCGCCCTGTTAGGAACCGTCGCACTGGGCATCCTTGCGGAACGTTAGTTTGCGAAAATACGAACAAAAGAATATAAGGAGAGGGAATAGCCGATACTACTTCAAAAGCAGTAATAGAGTGCTATTCTTTTTTATTATATTCAATGGTTGTAGTTCGGAATGGTTTGCTATTATTGTGCAAGTAATAAGTTGGATAATAGAGCTTGATTTCCAAGGTGGTAGGCGTACCATTGATTTTGTTATGTTCATTTTCAATGTCTTTGATTAATCCATCAATTTTCCAACATTTGTAAACAATTACAGTCAATTCAGTATCTCTGGTATCTGCACTGCTAAAGGATATGCTGTTAGTAATATGATAGTCCGGCAGTCTAAGATAATTATAGAGAACGGTCAGTAAACAGAGCATTGTGATTGTTGCTATGATTTTCTTTTTCATGTACATACCTCTTTTGTGTTATTAACAAGGGACTGACTGTATAGTACCTCACTATATAGTGAATTACTACATAAAGATTTAATAAATATACTTTATGTAGAGGTGCGGAACATGAATTATGGACATTTAGAATTAAGAATAGAAGAACTGTTACAAGAAAAAGGTATCAGTAAGAATATGATTTGTAAGGAACTCGATATCCCAAGGTCAAATTTCAATAGATATTGCAGAAATGAATTTCAAAGACTGGACGCAAATTTAATCTGTAAACTATGCAACTATTTTGAATGTGAAATTGGTGAGTTAATTCGATATGTAAAAGAATAAAGTGATAAATGGGTATGCGGAAATAAAAATATTCGCATACCTTTTTAATTGAATATTTTATAAAATGGAATTATACTGTGTATAACATGAAACAGACAAATCGGTATTTAAGGAGGTGCTTATAAATGAAATTAGTAGATTTAGCAACAGGTCCTGATTGGATAGTGTGGATTGTCTTTGTGATATTTGCTGTATTTTCTATTATTTTACTTTCTGGACACGGGAGTTGGTTTATTTCCGGATATAATACGGCTTCAAAAGAAGAAAAGGAAAAATATGATGAAAAGAAGTTATGCAGAACAATAGGAATTGGAATGTCTATTATAGCAATTCTTGCATTGACAATGGGCTTGCTTGAAAATATTTTGCCTGCATTTTTTGTATATATTGCATTGGGGATTATTTTGGTTGATGTCGTGGTAATTATCATTTTAGGAAATACACTATGCAGAAAGTAACAACTTTTTAGTTTGTATGCGACAAACGTTTGAACACTTTTTGAACACCGTAACCGTGATGAAGTCTTCAAAGCCCCTTTCTATCAGTATTTGTGATTGCTTAAAACGGTTCGATTCCGGTCTGCGGCATGATTGTAAATAAGAGAAACGTTGATTTTGTAGCGTTTCTCTTATTTTTTTGCTTACAGGTTTTGAACACACTTGAATAACTGCGCGTCGCATTCTCGTTACTTCAGTGATGACTTCAGTGATGAGTTAGACGCGCAATTTTTATAAAAAATATACAGAACAAATGTTTACTTAAAGAAATGCATATGGTATAATACAGACACGGAATCGACCTGGAATGCAAAAAGATGCTGCAGGATCTGGCAGAAGAGTATCGGTTTCAGATCCTGGCAATGGAAGTCATGCCGGATCATATCCACATGCTTGTGGATTGCCGGCCGCAGTTTTATATTTCAGATATGATCAAGATCATGAAAGGGAATCTTGCACGTCAGATGTTCCTTTTACATCCGGAGCTGAAAAAAGAACTGTGGGGAGGACATTTGTGGAACCCGTCTTATTATGCCGTTACAGTCAGTGACCGGAGCCGTGAGCAGGTATCTGCCTATATCGAAGGCCAGAAGGAAAAAGAAAAGAGAAAGCCCTGAATACAGGGGTCATTCCGGAAACGTTTGGTTTTTGCGGGAAAGGTGGAAGAAGATGCGGACAGTATCCAGCTATGGTGTGGAGATACGAAAACAGAATATCCCGGCCCGTCAGACAATGGAGATTTATCGTCAGGCAGTCGGTTACCTGACAGAGATCTACGCACAGGTCTGGGAAGAACTGAGGAAGATTCCGGAGACAAAAAAGCGTTTTAATACCGCAGAGCATATGGTGCACATGACGAAGAAAAACACAGCCCGGTTTGATTTTGACCTTCGTTTTCCGAAGATGCCGTCTTACCTCCGCAGGTCCGCGATCCAGCATGCGCTTGGAAGTGTATCTTCGTATGAGACCCGGCTGGGGCAGTGGAAAGAGACCGGAGTGCTGTCCGGAAGGCCGAAACTTACCTGCAGGAACCATGCCATGCCGGTCTTTTACCGGGATGTGATGTACCGCGAAGGAGCAGAAGGAAAAGATGAAGCATATCTGAAACTGTACGACGGGCATGACTGGAAATGGTTCCGTGTATATTTAAAACGTACCGATATGGAATATCTTCCCAGGAACTGGAAAGGAAAGAAGACATCGGCCCCTGCGTTGGAAAAGAGACACCGCCGGTATTTTCTTCGTTTTTCCTGTACAGAAGAAGTAACACTGACGAAAACACCGGTAAAAGAACAGATCATCTGCAGTGTGGATCTGGGGATCAATACTGATGCGGTCTGTACCATCATGCGCTCAGACGGAACTGTCCTGGGAAGAAGATTCATAGATCATCCCAGTGAAAAAGACCGGATGTACCGCACACTGGGACGGATCCGCAGATTCCAGAGGGAACATGGCTCTGCGCAGACACAGGGAAGATGGGCATATACGAAACGTCTGAACACAGAACTGGGTAAAAAGACTGCAGGTGCGATTGTAAGATATGCGGAAGAAAACCATGCAGATGTGATCGTGTTCGAGTATCTGGAGATGCAGGGGAAGATATCGGGAAAGAAAAAACAGAAACTGCACCTGTGGAGAAAAAGAGATATCCAGAAGTGTTGTGAACATCAGGCACACAGGAAAGGGATGCGGGTATCCAGGATCTGCGCATGGAATACCAGCAGACTGGCTTATGATGGTTCCGGGGCGGTAACACGTGACTGGGAAAATCACAGCCTCTGTACTTTCCAGACAGGAAAACGATATAATTGTGACCTGTCAGCATCCTATAATATAGGGGCGAGATATTTTATAAGGGAACTTTTAAAACCCCTTCCGGCAACGGAAAGGTCTTTACTGGAGGCAAAAGTCCCTCCTGTAAAGCGTAGAACCTCATGTGTTTATGCAGATCTGAGGAAACTCCATTCAGAAATGGAACGTTTAAAAGCAGCATAAATACAGGCAGATATACAGTGGACTACCTGTAATGTGGGAACCTGCCATATCTGGCATGGGAAATGCGCATAACTGCGTACCTAAGTTACAGGCGTATCCGCCGATATTCAGTCGGACGCCTAAAGCGTCTGGAAGCACGTGACTTCAGTCATGTGAGGTTCACACAGAAACTATTGGTGTGGAAGACGAATGGCAGGTACCGAACCTGACAGAATCCGTATCTGTAGCAGAAGACGGAGCTGTACATATCACACTGACAAACCTGTCTCTGGATAAAGATTATGAAATCAGAACTATCCTTACAGATTACCAGGTAAATGAAGTTAAAGGTGAGATTGTACACGGTGAAATGCACGAAATGAATACCTTCGAAACACCGGATCAGGTTCGTGTAAAAGAATTTAACGAAGTGGAAAAAACAGCAGAGGGAATTAAATTTACAATTCCTAAATGCAGTGTTCTCCATCTGGAAGTAAGATAATTACAGTATTTTTAAATAGATAAAATGAAAGATTAATAAACTTTACAAATTCACAGAAAATGCCGCTTCTGACAAAACAGACAGGTATTTTCTGTGAACATTTATAATGGAAACAAAAAGGAGACGAAGGTATGAACGGGAAGTTGCGTGTGTGCAGGAAATGTCTGCCCGGACAGAAGAATGAAGAAGCTTTTTATGAGGATCTGTCACGCTATATTCAGCGTATGGATGAAGAGCTGAAAGTAGATCAGCAGACCTATGAGAAAAGGCTTGGCATATGCAGCTCCTGTGAACGATTAATGAGTGGGATGTGCAGGCTCTGCGGATGCTTTGTGGAACTGCGGGCTGTACAGAAGGTGCGAAAATGTCCGGATCTGCCGGCAAAATGGGAGGCGCAGAAATGAAAGAAGGTTTAAAGAGCAGTTTGCTGAATAAGGTAAAAGTAACGGATAAATTCTGGCGAGGATATCAGGAACTGGTAATGGATACAGTAATTCCTTATCAGGAGAAAATATTAAATGATGAGATTCCGGGAGTGGAAAAGAGCCATGCATTGGCAAACTTCCGTATTGCAGCGGGACTGGAAGAGGGTGAATTTTACGGAATGGTTTTCCAGGACAGTGATGTTGCCAAATGGCTGGAAGGTGTGGCGTATGCACTGGAAGTCCGACCGGATGCTGAACTGGAAGAACGTGCAGATAAGGTTATTGAAATCATTGAAAAAGCGCAGCAGGATGACGGTTATCTGAATACTTTTTTCACGATCAAAGAGCCGGAACACCGCTGGCAGAACTTACAGGAATGCCATGAATTATACTGTGCCGGACATATGATGGAAGCAGCGGCGGCTTACTATGAGGTGACTGGAAAAGACCGTCTGCTTCATGTAATGGAGCGCATGGCAGAACATATCGGGAAAACGTTTTGGAACAGAAGAAGGTAAAGAAGCGGGCATTCCGGGACATCAGGAAATCGAGTTGGGACTTCTGCGTCTCTATGAAGTAACCGGAAAAAGAAAATTACAAAGACCTTGCCAGATATTTCATTGAACAGCGTGGAAAAGATCCGGATTACTTTGTCAAAGAGAGGAAAAAAAGAGGCTGGGTTCACTTTGATATGGATGTGCATAACAGAGAATATAACCAGGCACATGCTACTGTCTATGAGCAGAAAGAAGCAGTAGGACACAGTGTCCGTGCAGTTTACATGTATACTGCCATGGCAGAACTGGCTTCTCTTTACAAAGATGAAAAACTCTATCAGGCATGCTGTGATCTCTGGGAGAACATGACTCAGAAGAGAATGTATATCACCGGAGGAATCGGCAGTACCGTAGACGGCGAGGCATTTACCATTGATTATGATCTGCCGAATGACACCGTTTATGCGGAAACCTGTGCATCCATCGGGCTGGTATTTTTTGCAAGAAAGATGCTTGATAATGTGATGGATGGACGCTATGCAGATGTGATGGAACGAGCACTTTATAATGGGATCATCAGCGGAATGCAGCTTGACGGAAAGAGATTTTTCTATGTAAATCCACTGGAAACAGAACCTGGAGTCAGCGGAAAATTATATGGATATAAGCATGTTCTGCCGGAGCGTCCGGGCTGGTATACATGTGCATGTTGTCCTCCCAATGTAGTGCGTCTGCTGATGTCTCTTGGCAAATATCTGTGGAGTGAGACTGAAGAGGGAGTTTATTCTCATATCCCGGCAGGCACAGAAGCACACTTTGATAAGATGGATGTAACTGTAGAAAGCAACTATCCGTGGGATGGCAGAGTGACCTATCATATAACCGGAAAAACAGAGAAAGAAACCATTCTGGGAATCCATATTCCATCCTGGGTACGTCCGGGTTCTGTTCAGGTACGTATAAATGGAAAAGAGAAGAATATCACTGCAGATGTGGAAAAAGGATATCTGATCCTTAAGAGAGTGTGGGAAAATGATGAAGTAGAACTTGTTTTTCCGATGAAGATCCGCAAGATTTATGCAAACCTTAAAGTAAGGGAAGATGCCGGCTGTGTAGCATTTATGCGCGGGCCGATCGTTTATTGTTTCGAGGGTGTGGACAATCCGGGCCTGCTTCAGTCTTACCACATCTTTGAAGATGCAAAGATGGAAGAGGAAGTCTGCAAAGAAGGCCTGTTGGAAGGCTGCGTCCTGCTTAAAATCAAAGCACGTAAGCTGGAAACAGTGGGAGATTCTCTGTACAGTGATATTGCACCGGTGAGAACGCTGACAACACTGACAGCAGTGCCGTATTACACATGGGGCAACCGCGGAGAAAATCAGATGAGAGTCTGGATGCGCGGAGAATAACCGGAGAATCAGATGAAATATAAAACAAAAGCAAGGAACTATGTGGAAAAACACATCGGTTCCTTGCTTTTTGCTGTTTTCAGATATTCTGTAAAATTATACATTTGGAGTATAATGCACTTTCACATTAATATCCTGATTATAGTTTCCGAAATCTTTTCCGAAGAGTGTCAGACCGCCAATATTCTGAGATGGTTCATCCACCTGGAAACGGAATACCATATCATCCTGAGAGGTAAAAGTGAGCTGCTGTGTATTCACATCAGAGATCTTTAATCCATCGATAAAAGTACCGTGACGGTCAATGACAAGCATCTTCAGAAGACCATACTGATTCCAGTTCGGGAACCACCAGTCGGGAGTGAACATACCGTGGACATCACCGAAATCTCCGGGGCTTGTCCAGGTTCCGACCTTTGTATTATTCAGGAAAAGGAAATATCAGAAGGCCAGTCACTGTTGACTCCGGGAGCTTCTGAACTGATTTCAAAGGAGAGTGTCAGCCGGTCAATCTTCTGTCCCGGAGGCAGCATATTTGGAATGCGGTAATCAATAAATCCCCGTCCAAACCATAAAATCTTTGCATCTACATGGCTCGGATGAGCAAAATAACGAGGATCATCTACCTCACCGATGAGATTATCGGTAGTAGACAGCCCACAGGTTGGATAGACAGAATAATTAAAGTAGTTGCCGATCGGAATGTCAATAGAGTAACTATCCTCAGCCGGGCTGTCATTGTTAGAGGCAATATCAACCAGGATCTTGTCAACATTAATGCGGCAGACCTTCTGGTTTCCGTGGCCGGAATGCTCCGGAAGAATTGCGAGAATTCCGGCTTCTTCGAGTTTCTTTACATGGCTGGTCAGGGCACCGTTGGTAATCCCCAGACTGGAAGCCAGTTCATTCATATTCATTTCCTGATGCTCAAGGAGAGTCTGGATCAGCCGTATGCGAATGTCAGAACCAAGAGCTTTGAAGACAGGGACCGCCTGCTCCAGACTTTTAATATATAACATAACGGATTTCCCTTTCTGTTAAAAATGATTTTACAGCGTTTACGGTAGATTATAACGAATCTGCAAAAAATGTGCAACGAAAAGAAAAAAATATAGTTGATATTTTCTGAAAAATGCAGTACAATTTTAAATACATAAAAAATAATTTATATAAATCTAAAATAAAAACAGACAGGGGGACACACAATGAGTGAAGAACTTAAGTATAATGAGCCATGGATTCTGCAGAGAGCAGATCCATATGTTTATCGCCACACAGACGGAAACTATTATTTTACAGCATCCATACCGGCCTATGACCGGATTGTACTGAGAAGAAGCGAAACTCTGGCAGGACTGAAAGATGCGGAAGAAGTGACAGTCTGGGAGAAACACAAAGAAGGAATCATGAGCGAACATATCTGGGCGCCGGAGCTTCATTATCTGGACGGAAAATGGTACATCTATTTTGCGGGCGGAGATAAAGATGATATCTGGGCAATCCGCCCTTATGTGCTGGAATGTGCAGATACAGATCCGCTTACAGGAGCCTGGACAGAGAAAGGCAAAATGGGACGTGCGGATGCAGATGAATTTTCTTTTGAAGCTTTCTCTCTGGATGCAACAGTATTTGAAAACAAAGGAAAACATTACTATGTATGGGCTGAGAAGGTAGGGGTCGGCAAGCAGATTTCCAACCTTTATATTGGCGAAATGGAAACTCCGTATAAACTGAAAACCGTTCAGGTACTTCTCACTTCACCGGATTATGACTGGGAAAGAGTTGGTTTCTGGGTGAATGAAGGACCGGCAGTTATTCATCATGACGGCAGGATTTATCTTACCTATTCTGCATCTGAGACAGGTGCTGCATACTGCATGGGAATGCTTACAGCAGATGAAGATTCTGATCTTCTTGACCCGAAATCCTGGACAAAAGAACGTTATCCGGTTCTTCGTACAGATGAGTCCAGAGGAATCTATGGACCGGGGCATAATTCCTTCACTGAAGACGAAGAAGGAAATCCGGTCATGGTTTATCATGCGAGAACAGAAGCAGAGATTGAAGGGAATCCGCTGTACAATCCAAACCGTCATGCCATGCTGATGAAAATCCGCTGGGATGAAAAACAGGCGCACCGATATTTTCTTACGAAGATTAACGTAATCTGAGAGAGAATAATATTTGGAGAACAGGAGAGCTGGTATGAGAAAAAAATGGGGAATGATCCTGGGGCTGACAGGAATGATGCTTCTCGGAGCACAGAGTATATATGCTGCGGAAGCTGCTGATGGCACAGCAGAGACAACAGATGCGGCAAACGAAAAGAAACAGCAGGCGCAGATGATATTGAGAGCAAGATTAAGAAAGGTGGCTTTACTGCCGGAGCTTCCGTGCATGATCCATCTGTCATCAAAGACAATGACACTTACTATATCTTTGGCTCCCATATGGAATCTGCGAAGTCTGCAGATCTGAGAAACTGGACCGGTTTTTCCTCCGGGGTCAATGCAGAGAATAAGCTGTTTGACAATCTTTTTGACGGAGAAGAAGACGGCGATCCGGCAGCGTTTACTTATGTAGGAAAGAACGAGGAAGGTGGTTATTCCGTGTGGGCACCGGATGTCATCTATAACAAAAAAATGGGAAAATATGTGATGTATTTCTGCACCACATCTTCTTATGTGAAATCCAATATCTGCTTTGCAACAGCAGATGATATTGAAGGTCCGTATCACTATGAGGACACATTCCTGTACTCTGGTTATAGCTATCATGATGTTAAGGAAAGTAATATCGAAGAACTGATGGGAACAGACCCAAGGCCATATACAGCAGCGTCTTATGACAATAATAACTGGCCAAACTGTATTGACCCGGATGTTTTTTTATGATAAAGACGGGCGTATGTGGATGGTTTATGGCTCCTGGTCCGGCGGTATTTTTCTGATTGAGATTGATGAAGAGACCGGCTATCCGATTTATCCGGAAGCAGACGAGGAAAATACATGTGGACAGCTATTATGGCAAGAAACTTCTCGGTGGTTATCACAACTCCATCGAAGGTCCGCATATTATGTATGATGAGACCAGTGGATATTATTATCTGTTTTTGTCCTATGGAAATCTGCAGGCAAAAGAGGTTATCAGATGCGTCTCTTCCGCTGTGACACTGTGGACGGAACTTATACAGATGCAGCAGGGAAGGATATGTATTTATTTGTGGAGCATAAAGATCATGGACTGAAAATGATGGGAAATTATACATTTCCAAGTCTTACCCAGACCTATATGGCACCAGGCGGACAGACTGCATTTGAAGATGAAGATGGTAAATTATACCTGGTTTATCATCAGCGTTTTGCTAAAACCGGAGAACTTCATGAGCCTCGTGTACATCAGTTGTTCCGCACAAAAGACGGATGGCTGGTTGCTGCGCCATTTGCCACAGACGGCGAGACGTTGAAAGAGGATGGATATTCCGGAGATGAAATCCAGGGTACTTTTTATCTGGTAAATCATGGTACGGATATTTCGGACAGGGTACATAAACCGCAGAGGATTCAACTTAATGCAGACGGAACAGTTACCGGAGAAGAACTGGAAGGCAAATGGGAAGCAGAAGAAGGCACACCATATATTGATGTGACTCTCGGTGAAAATACTTATACAGGAGTTGTCCTGGAAATGACCGATGAGGCAGGCAATGATACGATGTGCTTCAGCGCTAAGGGTGACAATAATGAAACTATATGGGGTGTGAAATATCTGTTGCCATAAATGGCTGTGGGAGTATTCGGGGCAGTATATAAATCTGAAGTCAGGCGGAGAAATCAGATGTTTTCGGGATGATAACCGATGGTAATCCGTATATGCTGGTTATAATCTCCGAAACCTGCACCAAAAAGAGTACACCCGCCGGGATGTTCGGCGCCCGGAAGAACAGAAAAGCGCAATTTCATAACGGACTGATCAGTGAGTGCAAGCTGTCTGGTGGAAACATCGGACAGCTTTTCTGTGTCCAGAAAAGTGCCTTCAGGGGTGATCGTCAGTTTTTTCAGCAAACCATACTGATTCAGAAAAGAAAACCACCAGGAAGGATTGTATTTCCCTCTGCGGTCCCCATAATCACCAGGGCTGGTCCAGGTGCCAAGGATTACACCGTTCAGGGAAAAGGTAATATCAGAAGGCCACACATTACAGAATCGGGGGGCTTCGGAACTGATCTCAAAGGAAACTGTCAGTTCTTCAATCACGCTGTGATCAGGGATGAAATTGGGCAGTATATACTCCAGATATCCGGTGGTGAACCAGACGATCCTTGCCTGGCGGCTGCCTGGGTGTATGAAATACCGTGGCTGATCCAACTGTCCCACAAAAGAAGTAGAAGTTGCCATACCACAGGTGGGAGTTACCGAGAAAATCAGAAAAATGTCCCACGCCGATTTCTGCACTGTAAGTCTGCAGATCAGGACCGTAAAGCGCCATATTTACCAGAAGCTGATCCCAGTCTTTTATAAAATAGCAGCGTTTCTGTGTTCCGTGTGAGAGAGATTCATCCCTGAATTCTATCAGCCCGGCTTCGGCCAGAAGATTAAGGTGAGGGGACAGGGTTGTAACGGGAATTTT
>ENA-OQOA01000606-OQOA01000606.1-human-gut-metagenome-genome-assembly--contig:-NODE-606-length-14769-cov-4.199904_pt1 | contig 14769 bp, 19 predicted proteins | sample MGYA00242633_ERZ504888 | MGnify/ENA primary metagenome ERZ504888 (study PRJEB26092, sample SAMD00036372) | human gut metagenome | host: Homo sapiens | study: EMG produced TPA metagenomics assembly of... | reverse complement strand
ACAAGGCAAGTGTGGGATGTGACTCTCTCTAAATATGATTATAATACAGTGAAAGAGGGGCAGTCTGTTGAGATTACCTTGGGGGATAATACTTATCAGGGTACTGTAACAAAAATGAGTCATATTGCGGTGCAGAATGAAAAAGGAACGCCGGTCATTTCAGCAACAGTAAGCATTGATAATCCGGATGAAGATATTTTCCTGGGAGTAGATGCAAAGGTTAAGATTTATGCGGCTTCTGCGAAAAATGTGGTGACTCTTCCTGTGGAAGTGGTCAATATCGGAAAAGAAGGCTCCTTCTGCTATGTGATAGAAGATGGACTGGTGACAAAGAGAAATATTACCACAGGAATCAGCTCAGAGGATTATGTGGAAATTACGGACGGAATCAAAGAAGGAGAAGAAGTAATCGCAGATCTGGGTGATTACACAGAGGGAATGGAAGTACAGGCAGTTCCTGAACAGACAGGAGAGGATGCCGATGAGTAATCTGTATGAATATATCAAGATGGCAGTCCATAACATTATGGCAAATAAGGGACGTTCTTTTCTGACTATGCTTGGCATTATCATTGGCATTGCTTCTGTAATTGCCATTGTATCTGTGGGTGAAGGAACCAAGAACCAGATGAACAGTGAAATTGATGATATCGGCGGCGGGCAGATTGCCATCAGTGTCAGCGATGAGGCACAGACAGATGAGGAGTGGATCACTGCGGATGATGTGGAAGCAATCCGGGCGGTAGACGGTATAGAAGGAGTAAATGTTTCGGATTCATTCAGTGGAGAAACTACCACAGGTAAGGGAAATTTTTCTCTTATGCTGACGGGTGAGGGACCGGATGCAAAGCTGTTAAATAATGCCACCATGAAGCATGGAGTATATTTTCGGAGAAAATGAAGTTCAGGAAGCAAAAAATGTCTGTGTGCTTTCCGATGCAGATGCAAAAAGACTCTTTGGCACAGATGATGTGGTTGGAATGACTGTAGATGTCAATTGTTATGGACTGACCAAAAGTCTTCGTATCTGCGGGGTGACAACCCAGAAAGAAAATGGAACCTTTGTCAGTTATACTTATGAGGGAATGCCGGTGACTATTAATGTTCCCTATACTACAATGAATGAATTCACCGGTGTATCCGATTACTTTTTCTCAGTAACAATGCAGGCAGATAAGAGCTTAAACAGTCAGGATGTTGCTGACAAAGTGGTAAAACTGATGGAAAAAAGCATCAGTGTGCAGGAAAAGATTACTTTCAGGTACAGAGCTTTCAGGATATTATGAGCTCTATGAATCAGATGCTGGATATGGTGACTGCTTTTATCTCCTTTGTGGCGGGAATTTCCCTTCTGGTTGGCGGTATCGGCGTTATGAATATTATGCTGGTTTCCGTAACAGAACGTACCAGAGAGATTGGTATCCGTAAGTCACTGGGAGCGAAAACCTCTTCTATTATGATGCAGTTTCTGGCAGAGGCGGCAATTCTGACGGTGATTGGAGGGGTGATAGGAATTGTTCTGGGTGTGATTGGCGGATATGTGATCTGTTCAATCATAAGCAGCAGTATGGGAATGTCCATCACTCCGGGAATCAGCCTGAGTACAATTATGGCGGCGACTTTGTTTTCCTGTGCAGTAGGAGTATTCTTTGGAATTTATCCTGCGAAGAAAGCAGCAAAACTGAGCCCGATCGAGGCTTTGCGGCGGAATTAATGAAAACAGGACTGCGATGGTATTTTGGTGTACCTGTGTACTGATATCATTACAGAATAGTTGTAAATTGTTATAATTTTGCGAATCAAAAGAAAAAATAAAAAATTCAAAAAAAGTGTTGACAAATGCTCCAGTATAGAGTAGAATACTCATTGTTGTGAGGGACACGAGATAAGAACTTCACAAGGATGTGCGTTTAGCTCAGCTGGATAGAGCGTTTGGCTACGGACCAAAAGGCCGGGGGTTCGAATCCTCTAACGCACGCTAATAAAAATAAGACAGTGCAAATGCACTGTCTTATTTTTTATTCGAGTACGGGTCGGACTCGAACGGGTTCGATCTACGCTTCGCTCCGGTCGTTGCTAAACGCGTGCCACTGGCACGCAGCAACCTCTAACGCACGTAGAACCGCTAGAAATCAAGGCTTCTAGCGGTTATTTTTTGATTGGCCAGTCCTGAAATTACTTCCATGAGAAGCGTTGGAAAATGTTCTGAAAGGAATTTTATAAAGGTTAGGCATGGACGTGGAAAAGGGCTATACAATAAATAAATGAAAAAGAAACGCTGGTTCCGGTAAATACCGGTTCCGGCGTTTCCTTTTATAATTTTCGGATCATTGCGCTTCCATGCAGATCGCATACAGGATCTGCAAACAGATGGTTTTTCAGACAGAATTCCCCGACCGCTTTTCGACATCCGGAAAACTGTGTACTGTACACATCGTGGATCAGGAGAACTCCTCCGGTGGCCAGGCGTTCATAGAACAGAGGAAGTGCGGCTGCAGTTGGAGCATAGAGATCTGCGTCCAGAGATACAAAACAAAAAGTTTCATCTGTGACATCGGAAAAGGTATCCGGAAACCATCCTTTGTGGATCACAGTACGTGTAGGATTAGGCATAACATGAAGAACAGAGTCAATATCAGTAGAAGAAAAATCACCTGTTTTGGCACGGGACAGATTACCGGAGGCTTCTATTGTGATATCCTTTTCTGAAAATCCCTCAAAAGTATCAAAAAGATGGATTTTTCGGTCTGGAAAGGCTGCACTGATCAGGGAAGAAAATTCACCTCGAAAAACACCTAGTTCTGCAACATTTCCCGGAATATCCAATTGATAGATCTGCTCAGATAAAAGACGCATAACAGCAACCCGTGCGTCAAACATGCGAAGGACGGAGGGATCACGAAAAGGTCCGTGATAACCTAAGTTTTCCATCTGCTTTATCATAGAATTGCGCCGTTCTTCATCCAGAACTCCCAGGATGACCAGATCCGGGAGAAGTGCTGCTGCAGTATCCGGAGAACAGACTGGAATATTTCCAATATATGATCCGTGTTTATGGGGGTCATTATCAGCAAAGCACAGGAGCTGACAGGGACTGCTGAGAAGTCTTGCGGTCATTTGTCCAATTTGTCCGGCACCAAATATTACAGTTTTATATACTGATTTTGCCATCATTTTGATGTATCCTTTCTGTCAGCGCGAACCTGGATCATCTGTCCTGTGATGGAGATGGCGATTTCAGCCGGTGTTTCTGCTTTGATCTCCAGTCCTATAGGTGAGATGATACGGTTTAAATCTTGTTCATTAATGTTGTATTCTTCAATCAGACGGCGAAATACAGCAGCTTTTTTTGCACGGCTTCCAATGACGCCTATATAACATGCAGGTGTAGCGAGAAGCTGTGCCTGTACAATGGTATCATAGGAATGTCCACGTGTCATGACGCAGCAATAATCAGCAGCTGTAATAGAAACATACTGGTCCAGATGGTTGAAATCACAAAGTATTGTTTCAACTGCTCCTGGGAAAAGAGCAGGATTTGTAAATTCCGGCCGGTCATCCAGGACAACACAGCGAAAATCAACGCTTGCAAGGATTGGGACAAGCTTTTGTGAGACATGTCCGCCGCCGAATACATAGACAGTTCCTGAGGTTCCAATCTGTTCAGAAAACAGATCATAATCTTCACTGTGATATCGGTGTGGCTTTAGAGACAAAGAAGATAATACAGAAGAAGGAACATTGGCAGTTCCGATGAGACCGCATGCAGGACTGTAAAGGCTCACACCGGAGGTGGTGAGAAGATCGCAAATCAGCCAGAAATCTTTTCGCTCTTCATAGAATTTTTCAGCAGTTTCCGTGATTTCCATAATAATCGGATCGTTATGATCAAGATACTGGAAAAAGGCCGTAACATCACCACCACAGATCATACCAATATTTTCAACATCTTTATGATTCAGCCGGAATTCATGCTCGCAGGATTCCTTTTTTTCAAGAATATCCAATGCCATACATTCAGCACGATATTCTACAGCTCCACCTCCGATGGTTCCGGAAATTCTGCCGTTTTTTCCGACCAGCATGCGGGAACCGGCACCTCTTGGTGTAGACCCTGAGGATGCTGTAACGGAAACAGTACAAGATCGTTTCCCTCCAGGAATTGTTGTTTTATTGTCTGAAATAATGTTCTCATATAATAAAATACCTCCTAACTAAATTAAGTGATTTTTCTGCTCCAGTTGTGTACGTCTGCCCGCCTGAACTAAAGCGTGATATGGCAGAGTGATTGTATAATGTCCTGCAGTTTGCGGGCTTGTTCTAACTGCTGCTCATGAGCTTTGCGAGCTTCCGGACTTTTGCATTTACTCATGCTGTCGGCAAATCTTTTTTCTATGGTTACACGCTGTGTTTCCTGAATCAGTTTATCAGCCAGAAATACAATAGCTGCTTCATCCAGCGTGGCTTCCAACAGACCATGGTGCTGTGAAATGATCTGGCTGATCTCAGGATAACCTAACTGTAAGAAAAGTTCACCGCCTGTTTTCGCGTGATGCCTCTGAAGTCTGGCAATATCATGCAGAAGTGCACCGGAGCGAACAAGCTTCTGGTCAAAGATATAACCATTGGATTCCAGCATATTGCATAAACAACAGGCAAGTTCAGTAACAGCATCACTGTGAGCTTGTACATGACGGGGCAGAGAAACAGCATTGCGAAGCCTGAGACATAGTCCGTCATTTAATTCAGGATGAGGCAGTATATAACTGGGATCAGAGAAAGAAATATTATTTTTTTCATTCACTTCCAGATGATAGTAAGAGCCGCAGGGCAGACGAAACTGCTGCCTGCTGTACATATCAGAATGTAATGCATGTAAATAAGAAGAGATTACATCTGTATGAGTTACCACTGCAATATCACCTTCAGAAGCGCAAAGAATCTTATGAACTGCCTGCGAAAAGCGAAAACCAGATGCAGCAGGAGTTTCTGCTCCCGGGATCGGATGATCAGGGTTATTCCCACGCGCTTTATAAATGTCCGGCCATCTCTGGCGTATTTCATCAAAAGAAAGGCCATCCCATTCTCCCAGATTTCGTTCTGACAGATCAGAAACAATGATATGTGGAAGCTCAGGTGCCATATGGCCTGCTGTCTCAACAGTTCTTAACAAAGGACTGCAGTATACCCCTGATATTTTATCGGACAATTCTTCATTAAGAAGGACTGCCTGCAGATGTCCAAGCATGGATAGAGAGAAATCTGTCTGTCCTACACAGTAAGAATGTTCATCCGGATACTGTGGTTTTCCATGCCGGACCAGATAAAGGTTACGCATTTAAAAACCCTCCGAAACATTCTTCAAATATTTTTTTTGAACAGGAACGTGTTTCTTCTGAAAAACGGGCATATCGTTTCAGAAATTCTTCGCCGTATGGTGTCAGTTCGCTATGGCTTCCCCTTGTACCGCCCTGGCTTCTGATGATCAGAGGTTCATGAAGCTGTGATTCCAGGGTATGGATCAGGTTCCAGCTGGTAGAATAGGAAATGTGCATGCGCTCACAGGCATCGCGGACAGATCCTGTTTCATGGATCAGTGTAAGCAGCGAATAGAGTTTTTCATCAAAAAAAACTTTTTCCCGGGCTAGCTGAATATGGATTTCAGAACGGATCAGATTCTGGTTGTGTATGCGGAGAAGTTCAGCATAATCCTCTGGTGTATCAGCATCATGAATAATACCAGGATCCTTTACATTAAGATAATACATGGGTTCCCCGCAGTTATCCACAGCACCTTTAAGTCCTGATTTTCCGTCATCACTTAGGATGGAATCAATCAGTGTGGAACGGATCAGAATGGGATGACCGGGATTGCCATTACAGACCGGAGTTACAAGGGGACGCCCCAGAGAGAGCATTTGAGTGACTGTCTGGGCTGTGAACAGCGGAACATCAACAGGTGTAAAGAGCACCGTATCCACTTTGTCTTTCAGATACTCAAGTCCGATTCGGACAGAATCAAACATATGAGTGTTTGCATAGTTCTCATTTCGAAGAAAGACTACATTATTGGAAGCCAGGTGGCATTCCAGAACATCTGCATGATATCCGGTTACCACTACTACTTTGGAGATTCCGGCCTGCCGGAAATTATTGATCACGCGCTGTGCGATGGAAATGGAGCCAAGCTGAAGCATGGGTTTAAAGTCTACCATTCGTGATGATTTCCCCGCAGCCACGATGAGGGCGCCTGTCTGCATTTAGATACCTCCTTCTTTCAATGATATTATACAAATTTGATATTATTATAACATATAAAAGAATAAAAATAGTTAAAATTTTAAATAAAACAAAATAAAATTGTCTGCAATATATAAAATAGCCAACTATTAATTATTTGTAATTTGTATAATTGTGCAAAATTATGGTAGTATGGATATATAAAATAACGTGGACAGGAGAACTTTTTTATGGATAAGATTTTTGAGATTACCGCAAAAGAAGTTACTGTACAGGTAAAAGATGAGCGTACAGGGGTTGTATATAGCCGGACGCTTCCCATCGATTATTATGAGAATGCAAATGTTTTAAAGCTCAGCGGTGAGAATCTGGACGGGAGCAGCTCTTCCATTGTTTTCTATTCCGCCAGAGGAATAGAGAGACTGAAAGATCTGACAGGCAGGGGAGCTGACCATGATTCGTGCGGAACACATAAGCCTGAAGATCAGTAAGATTGAAATGAATTTTTTTAAAAGGAGGAATGGGACATGATTAAAAAGACATTGAAGATTAATGGTGTTGAGAGAATACTTATTCTTGATAAGGATGAGACACTGGCGCAGGTGCTCCGTGATCACCTTCTTCTTACAGGATGTAAGATTGGCTGCGGTGAAGGTCACTGTGGAGCCTGTAATGTTATTATGAACGGAAAAGTCACAAGATCCTGTATCTACAAGATGAGCCGTGTTCCCGATCATGCAGAGATCACAACCATTGAAGGTGTGGGAACACTTTCTGATATGCATCCAATCCAGGTTGCATGGATGGCATATGGATGCGCACAGTGCGGTTTCTGTTCACCGGGATTTATTATTTCAGCAAAAGTGCTTCTGGACAATAATCCAAGTCCTACCCGTGAGGAGGTAAGAGACTGGTTTAACAAACAGCGTAATCTCTGCCGTTGTACAGGCTATAAGCCGCTGATCGATGCTACTATGGCTGCAGCAGCAGTTATGCGCGGCGAGATGACAAAGGAAGACCTTGTGTTCAAACAGACAGGTGATTCTATTGTTGGAACAAATTATATCCGTCCGTCAGCAGCACAGAAGGTAACAGGTACCTGGGATTTTGGTGCAGATGATGCATTAAAGATGCCATCAGGAACACTTCGCCTTGCTCTTACACAGGCAAAGGTTTCTCATGCAAATATTCTCAATATTGACACAGCAGAAGCAGAGAGTATGCCTGGTGTTGTTCGTGTTATCACAGCAAAAGATATTAAGGCAGCAGGCGGAACCAATAAGATCAATGGTCTTGTAATGCTTCCAAAACACAACAAGACAGACGGTTTCGAACGTCCTGTACTTTGCGATGAAAAAATCTTCCAGTTTGGTGATGCGATTGCCATCGTAGCTGCTGATACAGAAGAGCATGCAAGGGCAGCAGCAGAAGCAGTTAAAGTTGAGATCGAAGAGCTTCCTGCATATATGAATGCAATGGATGCCATCGCACCGGATGCGGCAGAGATTCATCCCGGTATTCCGAACGCATTCTTTGAGACAAACTGTATCAAGGGTCCTGATTTTGACTGGGACAGCATTCCGGATTCACAGCAGGTTGAGATCGAATCTTACTGTTCACGTCAGCCTCATCTTCATCTTGAGCCGGACTGCGGTTATGGTTACATTGACGAAGACGGTATGATAACTGTTCATTCCAAATCCATTGGTATCCATCTGCATATGCCTATGATCGCTGATGGTATCGGTGTGCCAATGGAGAACTTACGAATTGTTCAAAACCATGCAGGAGGAACCTTTGGTTACAAGTTCTCTCCTACAAATGAGGCTCTGATCGGCGCTGCTGTTAAGATCCTTGAACGTCCTGTGTCTCTGGTATTTAATCAGTTCCAGAATATTACTTATACAGGAAAGAGATCCCCTGCATTTATGAATATCAAGCTTGCAGCAGATGAAAATGGTAAGCTTCTTGCACTCTGGGGCAATAACTATGTGGATCATGGTCCATACTCAGAATTCGGTGATCTGCTTACAATGAGACTTTCCCAGTTTACAGGTGCAGGCTATGGAATCAATTCTATCCGTAACAAATCTACAACAGTGTTTACAAACCATGCATGGGGTTCAGCATTCCGTGCTTACGGATCTCCTCAGTCTTATATGGGATCTGAGATTGCGATAGATGTTCTGGCTGCAAAGATGGGAATCGACCCCTTCGATATCCGTGAAATGAACTGTTACAAAGAATCAGAAGGCAGTACGATCCCTACAGGTTATCCGCCTGAAGTATACTGTGAAGAAGAACTGTTCAAGACAGCTCGTCCACTGTATGAAGCAGCTAAGAAACGTGTGGCTGAAAAGAATGCAGCTTCTGATGGCAAGATCAAATATGGTATCGGTGTATCTCTCGGTGTATATGGCTGTGGTCTTGATGGTGTTGATACATCAAACGCATTTGCAGAGCTGAATCCGGATGGAACAGTTACAATGTATGCTGCATGGGAAGATCACGGACAGGGCGCTGATATGGGGGTTCTTGTATCATCACATGAAACACTTCGTCAGGCAGGAATCAGACCGGAACAGATCAAACTTGTTATGAATGATACCAAGACATGTCCTAATGCAGGTCCTGCAGGTGGATCACGTTCACAGGTTATGTCAGGTAATGCATGTCGTCTGGCAGCAGAAAACCTTGTGGCAGCCATGAAGAAAGAAGACGGAACCTTCCGTACTTATGATGAGATGGTGGCTGAGGGTCTTGCAACAAATATGAAGGTAACTGGGTGACAACCTTCTGTGCAGATCATCCGATCGATCAGGATACAGCACAGGTGATCCGTTTGCAACCTACATGTATACGATCTTCCTTCCGGAAGTTGCTGTTAATACAGAAACAGGTAAAGTTAAAGTTGAAAAATTCACCTGTGTGGCTGACGTAGGTACCATCATGAACAGACTTCTTGTAGAAGGCAACTTCTACGGCGGCCTTGTACAGGGTATTGGTCTTGCTCTTACAGAAGATTTCGAGGATCTGAACCATGATACTTCTCTGAAGAACTGTGGCATTCCGTATCCAAATGATGCGCCGGATGATATTGAACTTCATTTCAATGAAACATATCGCCCAAGCGGTCCTTACGGTGCTGCCGGCTGTGGTGAGGCTCCGCTGGATGCTCCTCATCCTGCAATCCTGAATGCGATCTACAATGCTACAGGCGCACGTATCACACGTGTTCCTGCCCGTCCTGAAAAGGTTCTTGCAGCATTAAAGGAACTTGAGAAATAACTGTCAGTATAATTTTATCATGTGATATAATAAGGGGAGACGGGAGACTGTCTCCCCTTTGGAAATGAAAGGAGTATCGGGTTATGACATATATACAGGAAAGAGGTTCCACTCATGTTTATCACGTAAATCGAATGTCAAAGGAAGAGATGGATCATATGATCAGCCTCTGTGTTCATGAACAGCCGGCGTACTGTGTTGCAGCCTGTCCTTTCAAAGCAGATACAAAAGAAATGCTGTTTTATGCTGCAAAGGAAACTTTAAGAAAGCTCTGGCTATCTATGAAAAGATCACACCATTTCCCATGATCCTCTGTAACGGATGTACTGCACCATGTGAGGAAAAATGCAGACTCTGTGAGCTGGGTGATGGCATATCCATACGTGAAGTAGAGCGTGCCATTGTACGATATGGGGAACCTGGAAAACGGAGCAGTGTATTTCGTATCAGAAAGAAAAAAAGGCTGTGATCTTTGGCTCAGGATTGTTCCCGCTGTTTCTTGCAGGGGAACTGGAAAAGAAGATGTATCCTGCAACCATTTACTGTCAGGAGAAAGATTATGAAGCCTATATTGCAGCAGCAGCTCCGGAGCTTTTGGAATCAGATCGCAAAAATGAGGTAAAACGTCTCAGTTCCATGGACCTTTCCTTTGAATTCGGATGCAGTCTTGACCTTCCGTTTATCAGAGCGAAAATGAAGGAGGCAGATGTGGTCTGTGCTTCAGAGGAGGTGGCCAAAAAGCTGGCTCCAGAGGAAACAGCAGACGCAGAGATCATGCTGAGAGAACAGGCGGGAATTGTCAGCGGTCCGGTCCGGTCTGTGATGGATGCAGCTTTTGCTGCAAAGAGAGCTGCCCTGACTGTAGACCTCCTTGTACAGAATCTTTCGCCCCACAGCAACAGAGGCAGTGAAGGAGCAGTTACCACCAGGCTCTATACAAATATGGACGGGATGAAAGGCTCCAAAAAGATTCCCTGCAGCACAGATGGATATTCAAAAGAAGAAGCTATTGAGGAAGCAAAGCGATGCATTCAGTGTCACTGTGATGAGTGTATGAAAAGCTGTGTCTATTTAAGGGAATATAAAAAGCATCCGGGTCTTCTTGCACGTGAGATTTATAATAATACCCAGATCATTATGGGAGATCACCAGATGAATAAACCGATGAATTCCTGTTCACTCTGCGGACAGTGTACTGTAACCTGTCCAAATGGGTTTGATATGAGCCAGGTCTGCAAATCTGCAAGAGAAAACATGGTATCTACAGACAAAATGCCTCTGGCACCTCATGAATTTGCACTGATGGATATGCTGTTCTCCAATTCGGAGGCTTTCTTATGCAGACCTCAGCCGGGATATGAAACCTGCAGATATGTATTTTTCCCAGGATGTCAGGCAGGAGCTATAGCGCCGGATGTTGTCACAGAGGCATATGAGGATCTGTGCAGGAGGACAGAGGGCGGTGTTGCTCTGATGCTGGGATGCTGTGGTGCTATCAGTGAATGGGCAGGACGCTATGAAATGACAGAAAAGGTAAATGAACAGTTGAAGCAGGAGCTTGCAAAACTGGGAGATCCTATGATTATAGCAGGCTGTCCAAGCTGTATGAAACAGTTAAAAGAGAGTCTTGGCGCCAAAGTCACAGGAATCTGGGAGATCTTAAAGGAAATCGGACTTCCCGGACAGGCAAAAGGACTGGAGATACCTGTTGCAATACATGATGCCTGCGGTGCCAGGGGAGATACACAGACACAGGATACAATAAGAGAGCTTCTTGCAGATATGGGGTGCACTGTTGTAAATACAGAATATTCCAGAGATCGGTCTCCCTGCTGCGGATACGGCGGACTGACTGCCTACGCTAATAAAGAGATGGCAGATAAAATGACAGAAAAGTGTCTGGAACGATCCGATTGCCCATATATAACGTACTGCATGGCATGCAGGGACCGATTTGTCAGGGAAGGCAGGGAATCCAGACATATCCTGGAACTTCTGTATGGTATAAATGCCGCCAATATGCCGGATATCAGTGAGAAACGCTACAACCGGCTTGAGCTAAAAGAGAAGCTTTTAAAAAATATATGGAATGAGGAACTGATGATGGAGAAAAAGATTATACCGTTGCATATACAGAAGATGCCATCAGTATGATGGATGAACGTATGATCCTGAAAAGCGATGTGGAGCGTGTATTATCAGATTACAGAGAAAATCAGGAAGCGATCTTTGATGAAGAGACAAAAGAACTGGTGACAAGGAGCAGACTTGGAAATGTTACATTCTGGGTGAGATTTGTGGAAACAGAAGAAGGGTATCTGGTACGCAGAGCATACAGTCATAGAATGAATATTATGAAAAGGGTGGGACAGTAATGGCAGTAGAGAGAACATATTATACCATTGATCCTGAGGGAAAGCTGACCTGCATGAAATGCAAGGTTCCTCTTGTAAAGGGAAAAGCAAAATTTATGTATCTGGAGAACGGTTTTCCTGTTGAGATGCCGGTCTGTCCCAAATGTGGCTTTGTCTATGTTCCGGAAGAACTGGCTCTTGGAAAGGTTTTGGCAGTGGAACGTGCACTGGAGGATAAATAGATGAACAGACATCCCGGCAGGGAAGAGCAGACAATTCATCTTCTGAAAAGCATAGAACTGAAAAAAGGAATGAAAGCTCTGGATCTGGGAGCAGGAGAGGGAGAGACCGTGCGGATCATGAAAGCATTTGGTCTGAATGTGCAGGGTGTGGATCTTGTTCCGCGAAGCAGTGAGGTGCAGCAGGGAGATTTTCTGGACCTTCAGTATGCAGCAGACAGTATGGATCTCTGTATCAGCCAGTGTGCATTTTTTGTCAGCAGAGATCAGAAAAAGGCAGTCTCTGAATGCTGGCGTGTACTGAAAAAGGGAGGATTTCTTTTGCTGTCAGATCTGGATCCGGGCAATCTTCTGGAAATTGTGAAAGAAACAGGGTTTACGATTCTCTGTCAGGAGGATCAGACTGCTCTCTGGAGAGAATATTATCTGGAAGCAATCTGGAATGATTCATTCTGCTGCGAGGATCATAAGCTTCTGCAGAAAGAATACAAAGGCAGAAAAATAGGCTATACCATGGTGGTTGGCAGAAAGGAGTAATGTATGGATCTTTACGAAAGAATAATGGAATTAGGCAGCATGGGATATCATTGTTCACAGATCATTATGATCATGACTCTGGAAACCATAGGAGAGGAAAATCCACAGCTTGTAAAGGCAATGGGAGGCCTTGGCGGAGGAATCGGTTACTGTGGAGATACCTGCGGATGTCTGACAGGAAGTGCCTGTGCCATCGGATATTTTCTCGGAAATCTGGCTCCTGAGGAGAAGGAAGATGCACAGATGAAACCGGCTGTACAGGAATTATATCAGTGGTTCCGCCAGAAGACAGAGGAAGAATTCGGAGCTTTTTACTGTAAGGATATCACTCATCTGGACTGGGGTGTGATCATGGAGAAATGTCCTGGACTTATTGCAGATACTTATACAAAAGTTATGGAAATTCTGACAGAGCGGGAGGTACTGGAGCTTTGATCACCATCGGCAAAACAAAGAGTGTCTGTCCGGAATGTATGAAGGTAGTTCCTGCCATAAAAGGTATCGGTGAAGACGGGATCTATCTGGTAAAGGAATGCAATGCTCATGGAAAAATTTCAGACCCTGATCTGGAAGGAAATGCAGCAGATTATCTTTCCTGGGGAAGAGAAAAATCTACTCAGCAGAACGCCTAGTAAATCCGAAGGTTAAAGAAAAATCCTAGTCCGGATAACTTGACGGACTCTGTGAGGAACATAGAAAGAAAAGGCTGCTGTATGATCCTGGAAGTTACAAAACGCTGTAATATGCATTGTCCTGTCTGCTTTGCTTCAGCAGGAGAAGACAGGGAAAAGGGAGATATTCCCATCTGTGAAATAGAAAAACAGTATGATTTTCTGATGGCTCACGGAGGTCCCTTTAATATACAGCTTTCAGGAGGAGAACCAACCATGAGGGACGATCTGCCTGAAATCATACATATGGGAAGAGAAAAAGGATTTACATTTTTTCAGTTAAATACCAATGGGATCCGGCTTGCCAGGGAGGAGGGGTATGCCGGAAAGCTGAAAAAAGCAGGACTGAATACAGTATTTCTTCAGTTTGACGGTGTGACAGATCAGGTTTATGAGACTTTTACGTGGACAGGCTATGATGGAACTGAAGAAAAAGGCGGTCTTAAACTGCTCAGAAGCAGAGCTTGGTATTGCTCTTGTGCCGGTCATTGCGCCGGGAGTAAATGATATGCAGGTAGGGAATATTCTGAAATTTGGTCTGGATCATATGCCCTTTGTTCGTGGCGTACATTTTCAGCCTATCAGTTATTTTGGCAGATGTTCCCAGAAGCGCCCCCAAAATCCCATCACCATACCAAAGATGCTGAGACTTATTGAAGAACAGACAGAGGGACTGATGAAAATTGAGGATTTTGCAGGCGGCGGCGCAGAGAATCCCTACTGCTCCTTTCATGCAAGTTATCTGAGAAAAGGAGAGCGGGAACTGAAGCTTCTTGAAAAAAATCAGGAAAAGGATGCTGCTGTACTACCAGTGATGATTCCAGGCAGTATGTGGAAAATCAGTGGAGCTACAGTACAAAAACCTATGATGAGGGAGAAATGACACAGACAGATGCGCTAGATGAGTTTCTGATCCGGATACATAATGAAACCTTTGCAGTATCAGGTATGATCTTTCAGGATGCCTGGAATCTGGATCTTGACCGTCTGAAACGCTGTTATATCTGTGAAGTGGATCCTGATCACGGAATGGTACCGTTCTGTGCATATAATCTGACTAATCTGAAAGGAATATATTTATACAGAAAGTGAAACGATCCAATATAGATGCAATGATCTGTAGGCAGGAAAAAATTACAGATATTACAAGGGAAACAATAAACAAAATACAGTTGGATAAACTGAATGCTGTTCTGAAAAGAGAAAAAGAAAGGCAGGGATTTTATAGAGATCTGCCGGAAAGGCTGGAAAGCATTGATGATCTGAAAACCCTTCCCTTTACAACGGAATCCGACCTTGCTCAGAAAGGGGGCAGGATGTTACTGTGCTCTCAGGGAGAAATACAGAGGATCATTTCAGAACAGACAAGCGGAACAACAGGTGCAGGTAAACGTGTATTTTATACAGAAGGAGATTGTGAACATACCATAGAACTTTTTA
>ENA-OQOA01000605-OQOA01000605.1-human-gut-metagenome-genome-assembly--contig:-NODE-605-length-14777-cov-3.406758_pt1 | contig 14777 bp, 18 predicted proteins | sample MGYA00242633_ERZ504888 | MGnify/ENA primary metagenome ERZ504888 (study PRJEB26092, sample SAMD00036372) | human gut metagenome | host: Homo sapiens | study: EMG produced TPA metagenomics assembly of... | reverse complement strand
CTTGCGATACTGAACATATTTCTGAATGTACAAAAGCAATGGTTTCGGACGTACAGAAATATTTTCATTGTTTCGGGCACAGTAACACGCAATTCTGCACACAGATTGAAGAAATGGTCAATAGCGTGCCGCGATGTAAAAATCACAGCGGTATGATCAAGAATAGAGACTTTTTGCTGTCTGAACTCTTTGGCCGACAAGCTCTCAACTTTGATGAACGGGCGGAAATCAATTTTCACACCGTACTTCTCAGCAATATCATAATATGGCGACTTTTCAGAAGTCGGCTTCGGCTGAGATACGAGGACTTTTTTTATTTTCAATGTACTAAAAATTTAAAACCAAAATGTTGTTCGCTAAGATAATCCCTTTCCACAGAACAAAATCAGGGAGTATTTCAAGGGCACAAAAGTACAGAATTAAATGGAAAGCGCCATGAAATTTGTTGAAAAAGTTACTAAAGCACTTATAAAACAGCAGAATTTTAGCAATTATTATAACAAAACCGATAAAATAAGGAGCAATTTGTGGTGACAGATCGAAATACACAATCAAAAGTACAATTGGAAAAAGTAAAAATCCGGCCCCAATTACAACATTAAAGTAAGATTCCAGCCAAATAATATTGCGTGTTTTGTTAAAGAAAATCCAATTTACAAAGCTATAAAGAATCCATTTGATGACAAAGAAAAAAACTATATAACCAATGTAAATACTTAGCAATAAATAATGAGGAACCGTACGGAAAAGGAGCAGGTCGTGATCAGAAAAATAATCGTACACGCAAAAACCGGATAATATACAGGTTTGCAATATCAGCACCAATGTATAACGCACATCAGATGCAGTAGTATCATCAAACAAACTGGCACGCTCTTTAGACAAAGCAAAATTCTTAAATTGCTGTTCAAGGTGTTTCTTGCCATGTGCCAGCACGTATGATACCAGAATAAAACAAAGAAACAACACGCTGGTCACCATCCAGTCCGAACGCAGTTGATAGGGCAACTCCATTCCTCTCATCCCGTCTTCCTTGGACGTATGACACACGTTGTGTGTCAAAGCCGTATCAACACGGCTCTGCTCTTCCGTATAAAGTTGGAGAATATACGCTATTCCGGGATGGCAGGTTTCACTCATATCGCTGCAAATTTACGTATTTCTTTGCTCCAAACAGGCGTTGTATAAAGCAAATTTATTGCTTCTTCGGCTGTTGAAGCCACCTTCCAGATCGCAACATGCTCTTTACGCATAAAATTTTCGTCCACCGCCCTTTGCAGCATTTCAAGCAAAGAGTCATAGAATCCATTGATATTCAAGATGATTATCGGATTTAGGTAAAGTCCCAGCTGCTTCCAGGTGATGATTTCAAGCAATTCCTCCAATGTGCCGCAACCTCCGGGCAATGCAATGACGCCATCGGATAAATCAGCCATCATCCGTTTACGCTCATGCATGGTTTCTGTTTCAATCAGCCGGGTTAATCCTGTATGATGCCATCCCTGTTCTACCATAAAATGAGGGATTACCCCTGTCACCGTACCGCCCGCCTCCAATGTTGCATCTGAAGTAGCCGCCATCAGGCCGATACAGCCTGCCCCGTTAATCAGATTGATCTTCTTTTCAGCCAAAAGACGTCCTAATTCTTCCGCTACATCAAAATACACCTTTGCTATCTTTGTGCTGGAGGCGCTATATACACATACATTCTTTATATCATTCATATAAATCCTTATGTTTTCGGGCGGATCCAATCCTCCCCTGTCAGTCAATGACACTCATTGCCGCAGGAACGAATTGAATTCGCCCGTATACATCACCATATTCGAATCCGTTTCTTACAAACCGAACGCTTCCTTTATCTTATCCACATAATCCAACTTCTCCCAAGTGAATAGTTCCACTTCCAGCGTCTTTGCTTCATGATACATGGATTCGTATGTCTTGGTCACTACTTTCGGCTCACGTCCCATGTGACCGTAAGAAGCTGTTTCCTCATAAATAGGATTACGCAGTTTCAAACGCTCTTCAATGGCTTTCGGACGCAGATCGAACAGTTGGTCTATTTTCTTAGCAATCTCTCCGTCGCTCAGTTTCACATTGCTGCGGCCGTACGTATTTACATAGATATTGATAGGATGGGCCACACCAATGGCGTATGACACCTGCACCAGCATTTCATCGGCAACACCGGCAGCAACCATATTCTTTGCGATATGGCGTGCTGCATAAGCAGCACTGCGGTCTACCTTACTGGGGTCCTTTCCTGAGAACGCCCCACCACCGTGAGCACCTTTTCCACCGTATGTATCCACAATAATCTTACGGCCTGTCAAACCGGTATCTCCATGAGGACCGCCGATCACAAACTTACCTGTAGGGTTCACATGATAAACTATCTGGTCATTGAACAAAGCCAATACTTCTTCATTATGAATTTCGGCAATGACACGTGGCATCAGGGTTTCAATCACATCCTGACGAATCTTAGCCAACATCTCTTCGTCAGCCTTCAACTGAGCTTCTTTGGAAGAATCAGCCGGAGTTACAAACTCGTCATGCTGGGTAGAAACCACAATCGTATCAATGCGTACCGGTTTGCCGTTATCATCGTATTCAATAGTAACCTGGCTCTTGGCGTCGGGACGGAGATAAGTCATCACTTTCCCTTCACGACGGATTTCGGCCAATACCATCAACAGTTTATGAGCCAAGTCCAGCGACAGCGGCATATAATTTTCCGTTTCATTGGTAGCATAACCAAACATCATTCCCTGGTCGCCTGCCCCTTGATTCATAGGGTCCTCGCGTTCCACGCCACGGTTAATGTCCGCACTTTGTTCGTGAATGGCAGAGAATACGCCGCACGAGTTTCCTTCGAACATATATTCGCTCTTGGTATAGCCGATACGGTTAATCACTTCACGTGCAATGCGCTGCAAATCTACATACGCCTTGGTTTTCACTTCTCCAGCCAGTACCACCTGTCCGGTAGTCACCAGGGTTTCGCAAGCTACTTTCGAACTGGGGTCAAACGCCAACAGTTTGTCAAGCACAGCGTCCGATATTTGATCGGCCACTTTGTCGGGGTGTCCTTCAGACACCGATTCGGATGTGAATAAATATCCCATTCTAATTTGAAAATTAAGAATTAAAATTAAAGTTAATTCGTTAACCACCTTGGGAAGTTATCAGAGTAGATAGATGTAAATAAGAAAGTCAATGTATTTTTTAGCATTTTTTCTGTGGTTGCAAGCTACTCAAATCTCTCCACTGTTTTTAACGGCTGCAAAGATAAGCATTATTCCTTAACCATTCTATAAATTCCCGGTTCTTTAACATTGGAATCGTAATTATTTAGAAGAAATTAAACCTAATCTGGCCGATTTCCGTTAATTTTGCATCATGAGCAAAGAAAAGATCGCATTTATACCTAAACAATATTTTGCGGTGGTAGCCGTACTGCTGGCTATCATGATGTCCGTACTGGACGGAACCATTATGAATATCGCATTACCCACGCTGGCACACGATTTCGATGTCACCCCGCCAATGCCATCTGGATTATTAATGCCTACCAATTGGTGATTACCATGACCTTACTATCATTTGCCTCATTAGGTGATATTTATGGTTACAGACGAATATTCCTGACCGGTATCTCCATTTTTGTGGGTGCCTCTGCGGCCTGCGCCCTCTCGGACTCTTTCTGGATGCTGACCGTTTCCCGTATCATTCAAGGTTTCGGTGCAGCCTGTGTGATGAGTGTCAATACCGCCCTTATCCGTTTAATTTACCCGCCGCAGATACTAGGACGCGGAATGGGGGTAAATGCCATGGTGGTAGCTGTTTCGGCTGCTGCAGGCCCGTCCATCGCAGGCAGTATCCTGACATTGGGAAGCTGGCATTGGTTATTCGTAATTAATATACCTTTGGGATTGGCTGCATTAGTAATCGGGCATCGGTTATTACCGCATAATCCGGCTTCAGATGTAAAACATAAGTTTGATAGAATCAGTGCAATAGCCAACGCATTGACTTTCGGCTTGTTAATTTATACTTTGGAAGGTTTTGCACACGCTGAGAACAGAAAATTCATTGCCATACAATTGGTATTGTTAATCATAATCGGCACTTATTTCATCCGTCGCCAACTGAAGGAAACAACCCCTATCCTGCCTGTAGATTTGCTGAAGATTCCTATTTTCGCTCTTTCTATCGGTACTTCCATCACCTCATTCACCGCCCAGATGCTGGCTATGGTTTCCTACCTTTTTTTATGCAGAATATATTGGGATACAGCGCCGTAGAGATCGGTTTGTTACTTACCCCCTGGCCATTGGCTACCATCTTGACCGCGCCACTTGCAGGCAGACTGGTAGAGAAAGTACATCCCGGATTGCTAGGAGGTATCGGCATGACTATCTTCGCTACCGGCCTATTCACACTCTATTTGCTTCCCACCCATCCGGCAGAATGGAATATCATCTGGCGAATGGCACTCTGTGGTATGGGCTTCGGGCTGTTCCAGACGCCCAATAATGTAACCATGTTTCTTCCGCACCCACTCATAGAAGCGGTGGAGCCAGCGGTATGCTAGGTACGGCGCGTCTGTTAGGTCAGACTTTGGGGACCACATTGGTTGCTTTGTTGTTCCGTATATTCGCCGAAGGACATCGGGCGCAGGATTGTTTGTTATTAGCCATATTCTTTGCCATTGCCGCAGGTGTGGTAAGCAGTATCCGTATGACACAGGCTTCTCCGGCAGGAAAGAAATAAAGCCCCGGCAAGTTGTTGAACAGAAACATTTCCTTTCTGATAAAAACTTTCTCTTGTTTTTTATCTTTGAGAGCAAAGAAAAAAGAATGAATTTATCTATCTTTGGAGAGAATTTTAAACAATCAAAACCTGATGAATATATGAAAAAGACATTGCCCTTACTTTTTATCCTTCTTTTTGCCCTGTCGGCACAATCACAAAATTCCTTACGGCTAATGACCTATAACATTAAAAATGCAAACGGAATGGATGATGTATGCGACTTCCAACGCATAGCCGATGTAATCAATCGTATCCACCCCGAAGTGGTAGCCTTGCAGGAACTAGACAGCATGACCCACCGCAGCGGACAAAAATACGTACTGGGCGAGATAGCCGGACGTACGCAAATGCACGCTTACTTTGCCCCTGCTATTGATTACGACGGAGGAAAATATGGTATCGGACTTCTCACCAAAGAAATTCCCGTCAGCCTGAAAACCATGACACTTCCCGGACGGGAAGAAGCACGTGCGCTGATTATGGCAGAGTTCGACAACTACATTTATTGTTGCACCCATCTGTCTCTCACCGAAGAAGACCGCATGGCCTCACTGGAGCTTATAAAAGACTTTGCCGCCGCTCATAAAAACCTTTTTCCTGGCCGGCGACCTGAATGCCGAACCCGAATCCGCATTCATAAAATACTTGCAACAGGATTTTCAGATACTTTCTGACGTAAACCAGCATACATTTCCGGCTCCCGCCCCTACAGAAACCATTGATTATATTACAGCACTGAAACAGAACATGAAAGGCTTCACAGTAACCTCCGCACAGGTAGTAAATGAACCGGTAGCATCAGATCACCGTCCTTTAGTAATAGTGCTTGAACAAAAATAAGCCCAACAGAAAATATGGAAATAAATAAAAGAAAGAACATCGGATGGATAGACTTGCTACGCGTCACCGCCTGTTTTTTAGTTGTATTCGCCCATTGCTGTGACCCTTTTGTGGCACGTTTTGACACAGACCGTCCTACTTTTCTGCAAGGGTGCGCATTGGGAAGTGCCGTACGCTGTTGCGTGCCCTTGTTTGTGATGATGACAGGAGTGCTGCTGTTTCCTGTACGAAACGGCATGAGTGAATTTTACAAAAAAACGGATCGGACGCATTGCCGTCCCACTTATCTTCTGGTCAGTCATGCTGCCTGTCCTCTATTTCATCTATCTGAATTACATCACCACGACAGACAATCCTACCATAGACATGTCCGCCTTCACCCTGGAAAAGACTATCACGAAGATTTGGACGTTCATTTTCAATTTCAACTATGACACCACTCCTCTGTGGTATCTGTATATGCTGGTGGGACTCTACTTCATCATCCCCATCTTCCATGCATGGCTGGAGCGTGCTACCCGGAAAGATATCAAGCTATTTCTTTCCATCTGGGGCATCTCCTTATTTCTTCCCTACATAAAGATGGCCGCTCCCGCACTGGGATATATCGGCAACTGGGGCAATATGGATATCCTGGGAGTGTGCGACTGGAATGCATTCGGCTCATTTTATTATGTTTCCGGATTTATTGGCTACCTGATACTGGCCCATTATCTGATAAAATACCCGCTGCAATGGAGTTGGAGAAAAACCCTGGCTATCGGTATCCCTATGTTTATGGCAGGGTATGCCATCACTTTCGGCGGCTACCTCATCATGCAGGAATATTTTCCGGGAAACTACGCCTATCTGGAAATAGTATGGCTTTTCGGAGGCATCAATGTATTTATGATGACATTTCCTGTTTTTGTCTGCATACAGAAGCTTAAAATACCTTCTTCGCCTGTTCTTTCAAAAGTGGCATCCATGACCTTCGGCATTTATCTGTGTCATTTCGTCTTCGTGCAAATGGGATATGACTTGTTCGCCTCGCTGTTGCCTCAGGGGATTCCTGCCATAATACACATTATTTGCATGGCCGTAACAGCCTTTCTCATCAGCTACCTGGTGGTCAGAGGGATGTATGCATGCAAATGGACCAGAAGATTTGTGGCGTAAAAACAACGGATTCAAAACACAAGGAGTTACAGTATCCAGTTGGCTGATTATTTCCTTCAAATTCTTCATTTACTTATTAAGTGTTGATAACCAATTATTTACCATGATTGATTTATTCATAAATTCTTCATCATTTTGTCATAGGATATTTCAATAGAAAGCACAACATTACAACCGTTATAAATGGCGCAAACAAAATGAATTCCGTTCCTGTAACTTGAGTGGTTCCATCGGTATTTTCTCCCAATCTCTGCCTTTTCATTTAATCGTTTCACCTTAGTGATGATCTTTCATCACTAAGGTAATCAAACTTCATCACTAAAGTGATACAGTTTCTTCACTTTAGTGATAAAATTTGATGAAAAGGCAGAAGAACAAAAAACAACAGACAGATTTCACTGACAAGACAAAGAGCTTTCATGCTTTCCCACCTCACTTCCAAAGGAGAAGCCACGGAAAGCATAAAAAACTGACTTTTCCCTCTATCAGATACAAGTTGCCCGGATTTATGACTATATTTGCAAAATCTGAACACATTCTTATGAAAGCTTTACTTTTGACAGGACTACTATTCATTCTCATCCTCCCCGGATGCAGAAAAGAGACAAGCATACTTCCGCTATTACAATCTGTAGAGGAACTGATTCCCATGTATGCCGATAGTGCTTCTGTGCTACTGGACAGCATACAAGCCCCGATGAACTGACTGATAAGGACTTTGCCCACTGGTGTATGCTATGCGGTAAAGTAACGGACGAAGCAGCCACCGGATTACTCCCTATCTACCAATGGCAACGGGCACAACAATGGTTCACCGAACACGGCACGGCAGAAGAACAGGCGCAAATAGACTTGTATCTGGGCCGTGCTTATGTAGAAGATGGGGAGTATGATAAAGCAATGCAAATATATGCCGATGCGCTGCAACTGGCCAAAGAACATCAGGCCTATAATGTGGCAGGGTATATTTGTGCCTATATGGCAGATTTGTATGGTTTTAGAGATATAACCAGTGAACGTCTGGAGAAAAGAAAAGAGGCCAGTAACTTCTTCAAGAAAGCAAGGAACTACAAAAGCTATGCATACGCCTTAAAAGATTTAGCGTGTGAATGTACACTCACTGATTCTTTTAATTGCACCATACCCTTACTTCAAAAGGCTGATTCCATCTCACAACTACTGCATAACAAAGATTTAACAGCTGATGTAGCCAATGCTTTTGGAGTGATATATGAGGCACAAGAAAAATACAAGAATGCCGAAAGATATTTCTTAAAAGCCATTGAAACGGGCAGCAAAGAAAGCTATAAGGATTCTATCTCCCTATTACACATATATATAAAAGACAACCAACTGGCAAAAGCACACGAATGGATTGAAACGATAACCAAACACAATGATATCGCTTATTACTTCAATCAAGCTTACTACCTGCTTTATAAGGCAGAAGGAAAATACAAGGAAGCACTCCATTACAAAGAAATCTGTTCCGACATGCTCGATTCACTGACATTAGTTCAAAATGAGACAAAAGTATTGGAAATAGAAAAAAAGTATAACAACGCCAAGATACGGGAAGAGAACGAACTATTAAAGATTACACAGCAAAGGAATACAATCATCATCATTATTGCCATCTCCTTATTCTTACTATCAGTTGCAGGATATATCATTTACCGGCAGAGAAGCAAAGCCAAAATCTATTACCAGCAAACAATTCTAGATAAGATGAAAATAGAGCTCCTTCACTTATCTGCAGAACTAGAAGAAAAAAAGCAGATTTTGCAAAAAGCATTGGCAGACAAAGAGAATAATGCCCACAAACTACAACAGGAAATAGAAGTAATATCCTATAAATACAACCGGCTGCAAAAGCAAAGTCTGGAAACATCCACAGTTGGCAAGAAGCTTATTTCTTGACTAAAAAAATGGCTTGAGGACTCCCAACTCCCTACTGACAAAACATGGCATTCCATAATGACGGAAGTAGACAAGATATATCCCCAATTTTACTCCCTACTAAAAGAGGCATTTCCCAACCTGACAGAATCAGAATATCAATATTGCTATCTCCATATTTTTGGATTTGACGCAAATGATGAAGCAAAATTGCTTGGCATCAATCCGGCTTCTGTACGAATGAAACGAACGAGAATTTATCAAGAGGTCCAACTAAAGCACGATAAAGAAACGTTTTTTACGAGATTACATCATCAAAAACCTCTTAAAATAAATAGTTCTCATACAGGTCTTATTATCAGTGAATTATAAAACACTACATATACATCACTGTATATAACAATTTCTGTAACTCACTGATAATCAACAAATCTTGTATATACTATAACTCCCTCTTTTTGTCATTCATAATCCTATAATACCTAAGTTTGTACAAAACTAAAACGTAAAACGATTATGAACAAATTAAAAATAAGCTTGGCTTTGATAGCCTTAATTATTCCTCTATTATTATGCGCTAAAAAGCGAAATATAGAATTTATAAAACATGGCAACCATAGAATTCCAGTAGAGTCATTCATTCCGGTAAAAGCTTTCTTTGACGACTGCAATAAAGAATTAACCATCGAATTCGCACAGGACTGGGAAGCGGTAACCATCGAGATTAAATCAAAAGAAGGATATGTAGTATATAGAAACCTCTATATACCCCACTCCAATTCTTCTTTATCAACTTCTTTAGAGAATATTCCGGCAGGAATATATGAACTGACAATCACCGATGAAAAGGGAATATTGGCAGGAGAATTTATATACGAAAACTAAAGTCCAATATTATGAAAAGAAAAAAGCACTCTACTTATTGTAGGCATGTCCTTTCTCCTTTCAATAGGAACACTTATGTTTAGTTCTTGCGCAGACAAGGACGATCCCTCTCCTATTCTTCCCACACCGGAAGACACTTCTTACATATTGAAACTAAAGTTTTCTGAAAAAGTAGAATTTAAAGAAATACTCAATAAAAACGATATTCAAGACCTAACAGAAACAGAAACTGCATATTTCGGAGAACGAATCCAACGGTCTTGCCCCCATGAATTACAATTCGATAGGGACTCCCTTTCCATTGTAAAAACCAATAATATAGTAGAAAAGTATAAACTAAAATGGCAAGATAAAAAATTATTCATATACCAGAAGCCAATAGATAAATGGGAATACTGTGGAGAAAAAGACGAAAATGGAAGAGTAATACTCAATATAGGATTCTATATAATAAAAAACAATAATGACCAACGTACATTTATGGCAATAGGACAAGAGTATAATCTAATCTCTTATTCAGAACTAATGAATCAAGATTTCCTTTCCATTATATGGCTGAAAAGAAAATATACCTTTGAATAAATATGAGTATAAAACCTAAATACAAAGAAATGAAAACTAAAATAATATACACCATCGTATTTTTGATGATTGCTAAACTTGCTTATAGCCAAGAAGAGCAATATAGTGCAGATAAGTTTGTGGCAAAATGCCCCAATGAAATATTCATAGGAGCAATATTGGAAGCCAACAGCATCAATCAAGACACATATAAGTTCCTGAAAATATCAATGAATCCTATAAACATGGGGTACACCATTCCTATAAAGTCACAAACAATCACTCCTTCCTATAATAACATGATGAAAGCTATTCATGAAGCGTTAAAAACAAACGATGTTTTGAAAAGTAACTATTCTTTTTCATTCGTAATTAAAAAGATAAAATCATACCAAGAATTAGCTGTCAATTGGGGACAAAATATTAACCTTCAGCAACTATTAGGCATCACACCCGATTATAAGCCTCAAAAGAATATTATATTGATAGATATAAATCAAAGTTTTTTCAGCATTATAATGGATATGCCGGAATCACTAAGCACTGATCCACAAGTTTTGCAACAATTAGACAAGCTTGCATTTATAAACTCAATACAATTTGGCAGAAAAGTTATACTAGTTATTGAAAGTAATATTGATTATGACAAATTACAAGAAACTATTGACAATTTACTGAAGTCTAAGGAAGTTAGTCAAAAAGAACTAGCAATATTAGCCAATTCTAATATCAGATTGATGACTATTGGAAACAAAGGAATAAAAGATATCAACCCAGACAATCCTTTTACAAGCATACTTACTTATTTATCTTCAACAGTTACACCCGATGATTTCGGAGGACCTATATCATTTTCCGCCTCTAACATAAAAGATAATTCTGTATTTGTTAACTATTTCAATGTACAATAAATAATCATCATTATGAAAAGCATCCGTTCTATTTTACACATACTTCTAGGCGTAACGCTAATCTGCTCATGCAATGAAGCAACAGAATTAGCCCATATTACCCCTAATGTCAGTCTTATAAAATATAAAGATATTGTTAAAATAGACTCTTTATATACATATCCAGGAGATTCTCTATATCAGAATTGGATAAATCAATATAATAAGAATCTGGAAGACAAAACATCAAGATCACTTTCACCGGAAGATGATGCATTTTTCAATAAACAATATATTGTGAAAAGTACAGAAGCAACCGTTTTATATGGAAGAAATTACATATTTCCAGGATCCATTTTAGAAGGAAATAGCATTTCAAACCAAAATTATATACCGGTATTTATCAGCAACAGAAAACCCATAACAGTATCAATGACATTGGCACACAATACACCCAAACCCACTAGCAGAACTATAGAAGCACCCACTTTCTCTAAATTAAGTGATTATGTGGTTGAGATGGTAACCGATGGAAATTTCGAACAGAATCAGAAATTCATGTTCAGTTACAAGAGATTTAGCTTTTACGATGAAATTAAAACCGCATTCGGAACAAATATTAATACAAGAAAACTATTTTCTTCAAAAAGTGAAAGTTCAACAGAATACAGGGATAAAATACAAAAGTCAACAGGAATGTATGTTAAATTCTTCCAATCAAGTTTCACCGTCAACATGGATATTGCTCCTTTAAGTGACCAACCTATTCAAGGAAAAAGTGAATATGAGCCTGTTTATGTGAATTCATTGACTTATGGAAGACTGGGAATCATTGCCTTTGAAACAGACGAATCATACGAATTCGCAGAAACGTGTATAAAAAAAGAATTTGATAGAATCTTCAGTAAGAAAACAACTACTCTGAATAAAGAAGAAGAAAAATTCTTTGAAAATACAGAATTCAAAGTGCTAATTATAGGGGGAGATAGCAATCTGGCCGTACAAACATTTAAAGGATATAGCCATTTCCTAAATTTAATATATAATTCAAAATTCACAGAAACAAGCTATGGTGTACCTATTACATGTTCTTTCTCCTATGCCAATTCACATGGATTGGTTGAAACTGAATTTATCAATACTATCCATATAGAACCTTTATATGTAAAGCCAAGTCGTGAAAATAATTCATACTTACCTGATTATTCCAACAAAAGCGATTATCATTCGTCAAGCCAACTTTATTTGTATTTTTATAAAGATAGAGAAAAGACAAAACCTTCCCAACCCTATATAGATATTATCTTCAATATAAGTATGTTTGAAAATAAATGCAACTATGAACCCAATTATAAAAACTGGCCTATGATAAATGCAAATTGTACAGATAAGACAGAGAGAATTATAATGAGAAACATTGATTTTAAATCAAAAATATATGTTGGCTATAATTCATCATATTACGAAAGTACAGGTTCCATGCCTATGGAACCTAACGAACCTATGCGAATGTGGAATGCAACTGAATACACTCGTGAATATTCGCTGCTCAACAGCCCATTCTATCAAATAATCTATTAAAAATTTAATCCTATGAAAAAGTATTTTTATTTTGCAATTGTTTTCCTTGTAATGTTTTCTTGTGAAAACGAAGATTTAGATGAAATTTCTTCGAAAGCAAATAATACAGCAAACATTGCTCCACTAAGTTCTCTTTACTATGATGGAATATATGAAATTAGAGATGGTAAAGAGGTAGATTTAACATTACAACAGTATCTATCAAGATCCACCCAAGAATTTTATGAAATAGCAAGCTTGAACCCTGCTTATACATATTTAGGCTCTGTTTTACAAGCTGAATCTATTAATACCGGAGAATACCGTTCTGTTGCATATCCAAATGCTTTAAAACCAGAAATCAGAATTGCATTCTCATTGCCTATCAAATCAAGAGTAATAAAACCTAAGTTTACCTCATTTAATGATGCAGTTATAGACGCTATCACAGATGCAGGTAAAGATTTTAGTGGAAAACAATCGCAAGTTTTCTCATATAAAATGAAAGAATTTAATTATTACAAAGAGGTAAATATGGCTTTTGGAGCTAATATAAAAATAGGACAGCTTTTTTCAATTACAACTTCTGTTGAGAGTGATAAAAAACAAAGTAATACCGCTTTATTTGTTGATTTCAGCCAAATCTATTTTAATGTAGCTATGGATATCCCAGATGATGGAAACATATTTCTCAATGAAACAGAACGCCAAAAATATCTAAATCAAAAACCTGTATATGTGAATTCTGTGAATATGGGACGAAAAGGAGTAATGATAGTAGAATCTGAAGAATCATATAGTGAAATTTCTGTATCAATTCGAGCAGCATTCAATGCAGGAATAGTAAACGGAGAACTATCACTAGACTCAAAGACAAAAGAAATGCTAAAACGTGCTCAGATCTATATTTATATTATAGGTGGTAACGGAGAGGACGCAGCTAAAGTTGTTACTGGATTTCCTGCATTTCAAGATTTTATAATAAAAGGAGGAGTATATAGTAAAGAAATATATGGAGTCCCTATTTCTTTCTCTGGTGCTAATGCAGCCGATAACTCCATGTTCATTTCCCAAATTAAGATCTAATATTCCATGTGCTGATTGTTATTTGATAAGTATTAACAATCAGCACTATTTTTTACTAATATATTTATATCTAATGACTATGAAAACCTCTTATAGAAAAATATACTTATTCCTATTATTACTAACATCTTATTCTTGTAATGATTTAACAGAAACAAATATGAGCATAGATATTATATCCATGACAAAATATAATAACATTATAAACATTGATTCATCTGAAACATTTATGAAGGATTCTATTACGAATCCTTCATAACAATACACTATCAATCAGCTATCTACACCACAATGACGGATTTGAAGAATTTTCCGTCCTCTTTTAATTAATATACTCTTACAGGTTTAAAGCTCCCCCAGCCTTTTTCCCAATACCGGATGCACCACATCCGATGCAATCTCCGCCAGCGGGTCCATAACAAACCTCCGTTCAGTCATCAAGGGATGAGGGATTTCCAATTCCGGCGTATGCAGTATTAAATCACCGTACAACAAAATATCTATATCAATCAGGCGGTCACTATAATTACCTCCCGCCGACTTCTTCATCCGGCCTAATTCACGCTCTATCTCCTGTGTTTTCCCGCAATATATCCAAGGGAGGAAGCACACTCTCCACGCAACAGGCGGCATTCAGAAAAGAATTTTCAGAAGAAAACCCCCAAGGGGCAGTAACATAAAAAGCGGAAAGGGCAGTAACCTCCCCTATCCGCTCATTTATCTTCCGGACAGCAACATGCAGATTTGATTCTTTATCACCCAGATTGGTTCCAAGTCCCAAATAAACCCTCATACGCTGCTCCAACCGGTATTACTTATCCAAAATCAACATAGCATCGCCATAAGTACCGAAACGGTAATCTTCCTTCAATGCTGTGTGATAAGCCTCCATCACCAGATCATAACCACCGTAGGCAGCTACCAGCATCAGCAAAGTGGAGAGAGGCAGGTGAAAGTTAGTAACCATGCTGTTGGCTACCGAGAAATCATAAGGAGGGAAAAATGAACTTATTGGTCCATCCGTCAAATTCTTTCAGATGACCATCCGTACCTACCGCAGTCTCTATCGTGCGCATC
>ENA-OQOA01000604-OQOA01000604.1-human-gut-metagenome-genome-assembly--contig:-NODE-604-length-14778-cov-3.555252_pt1 | contig 14778 bp, 10 predicted proteins | sample MGYA00242633_ERZ504888 | MGnify/ENA primary metagenome ERZ504888 (study PRJEB26092, sample SAMD00036372) | human gut metagenome | host: Homo sapiens | study: EMG produced TPA metagenomics assembly of... | reverse complement strand
AATACAAGTACACGGAACCGTCATCATCTACAAAAGTCTGTCCATCCAGTGTAATCGCATTGGTCACGAAGCGTCGGGAACAAGCACCGCCTCGCTTTCACCCAGGATATTCTTCCAGGGGTCCCCTGGGCGTCTCGCTCACCCCGCAATGAATGATACACGGCTGGCAATAAAAATAATAATACCTGCCATCCGTATGCCTGATCACATCAGGGGCCCATATCCAATGGCTGTCGGGCCAGTTCATGGGCATCAGCGTCCAGTTTACAAAATCCTTGCTCGTCCACACCTGGGCCGGTCCGAATCCCGCACCGCTGCCGTCCGTAGTGGCATACATGTAATACGTGTCGCCAAACTTCTTTATCGTAGGATCGGCAAAGTATCCGGGAATCACAGGATTACCCGTCCCCGGCGCGTCATGCTTCTTGCGGGCAAACCCCGAAACCGCCCCCAGCAACAAAAAAGCGGCCACTAAGTATATTCTGTTCATCTCTATTTATGTACAATATTATTGACCGGTATCTCTATCTCATAAAAATATTCCTGTAACAACCGGTACATGTCCGGGTCATAAGATTTCAGCTTCGCACGGCGGTTCACCCAGTTATGCACCCCGTTAGCCGGATCGGCATAACGGTTACAGTTAAAGAAAGACTGCACACACTCCGCAAAATACTCTTCCTTGTTGCTGACCGCATACGTGTCTTTCCACAATCCTTTCCGGATGGCATTCTGCCGCAAAGCCTCCAGCCGGTCATTGAAACCGGGTTCCACCCCGACAATGCCCACCGTGTGAATCAGGTGTGCAAACTCATGAATCAAGATATTCTCGCCCACATATTTGTCTTGCGGCAATGCCAGCAGGTTCTCTTCTCCGCAACTGGACGAAAGTTCATCCTCAGGCGCCCCGCCAAAACCGCGCGCCCGCCAGTTCCAATACTTGATACTATCTTCACAATTACAAATATGCGCAAACTCAGGCAGGTCACAAGTCTCCTCATCCTTGCCGATCACCATCACATGACAGCCCCTCTTCACCATGTGGGCCTTTACATCGGGACGTTTGGCCAGCATCAGGCTGATGATATCACACGCCTTCAGCAAAGCCTCGTCACTGACCCGTTCCGAAGAAGTGACATACAATCCCTCCGTCTCAATGTATTTCTTGTAGAAAGAAGGAATCCCCTTGCCTTCGGGAACCGCAGTTACCCGGCCGCGCAACGGACAAAGTTCCAGCTTCATGGCAAATCCTCCCCCCGAGGCAAGGTGCAGTTTCATCCGGCTTTCGCGGTCCACGATCCTTTTCTCCATACGGTAGTCTTCTGCCTGTTTGTCGGCATTGATGCCGTCAACAAACAGCGTAGCCGTATAACGGACCCCTTCCGGCAGGAAAGAGAAATCCAGCTCCACATCCCGTCTATCCCAATTGGTCATGCCACCCACATACCAGTTGACATCCTTCTTGCGGACAGTCACGATATACTTGCCAAGCTCACCGGAAGCGATAAAAGTAGAATCCGTCTCCACAGGCAGGGAAGTAATGAAATCCACACACTCCTGTTCATTCAGGTAATTGGTAGGCGCATCACACAACATCGTGAAAGGAGAATCGTGCACAATATAGGCAGCCAGTTGATGACACCGGGTTCCCATGCTGGCCGGAGTAGAATACATGGCACGCCAATCGGCCTTCGTAGCGTTGCGCATCGCTCCCGGAGTGTAATCCACCGGTCCCGCCATCATGCGGATATAAGGAAAAGTGACATCATAAAGCGGCATATTGTTCTTGATATCCGTCCATTTCACCTCTTCCATACCGAACACGCTTTCAAAATTAATGATATGCGGATAGGTACGGTTGATACCTGTCGGTTTGTAAATGCCGTGCAGATCAAGGGTTAATTTATACCGGGCTGTCATCTCAGCGATGCGATACACCATTTCGACGGCAGTCTGATCATCACGATCCAGGAAATCCACCTTAAAACCTTTGATTCCCATATCCGCATATTTCTTACAAGCAGCTTCCAACTGGCTGTCGAGTACATTAAACACCGTCCAAAGCACTATTTCCACCCCTTTGGATTTACCGTATGCTATCAGTTCCGGCAAATCAAGTTCGGGAATAACGGTCAGCATATCCCCACTTTTCGGATCATACCATCCTTCATCCAACACAATAAATTCCAATCCGTTCCGGCTGGCGAAATCGATATAATATTTATACGTATCCATGTTGATACCGGCTTTAAACGGCACTCCTTTCAAATTCCAGTCATTCCACCAATCCCATGCCACTTTCCCTGTCTTTATCCATGAGGTATCACCGATACGGTTAGAAGAGGCCAGGGCATAGACCAGGTTGTTGACCGGCATATCCGTATCCTTCTCCGTAAATGGCCAACACACGCCACGGATAGGAACGGGAGCCACGGCTACGGGATATAAAATCTGTGGTTTCGGTTACATATTCCTGCTTCCGCCAAGGATAAAAGTCTGTTTTAGCCGGATAAGGAGCAAAGACACCTTTCAATCCATACTTTCCCTGCTGTGACTGCACAAACATGCCCGGATAAGCTTCCAAATCTGACTCCAACAGGGTCAGTTTTACGCTGCCGCAATCCACAGTAACCGGAAGAAAAGCCAGTTTAGGCTGTGCTTTTGACAGAGGAGTGATATCATAGACATTCTGAAAGGCCATCGCCATAGGTTGCTTGTCGTTTGTGGTATAAGGAAGATAAGCCGTATAATCCTGAGGAAAGTTAAATTCCGCCACTTCATCCTTCACAGTCACTTCTGATGTCACGGTGGTATAGAAGCGATAGGCGACCCCGTCATTGTAAGCCCGGAAAGTCACGCCGAATCCGCCTTGCAGCTTCAAGTCCAGTTCGTTGCAGACTGCAACGAACTCCTTGAAGCGGTAGAACGGCGATTCTACCTTGTCCTCTATCTTTTTCCTTCTTTCCCTTGTTACCCGGGAAGATTTACCTACCAAGGTTCCGTCGGCCAGAACCAAACCTATGTTAGAATGTGAGAGAATTGTATCATTTTCATGCATAATCCGGTAAGAAAGCCCATCCCCCGTACTAATCTCGACTTTCAGTCCTCCGTCCGGAGAAGAGAGAGTATAGTTCTTAACTTTAGCCGCCAATGGAGCATTTCCAATAAATAAAAGCAATGACAAGATTGCCAAACCAAGTGTTCTGTTGTTTTTCATAATCTATCGGTTATATACTTTGTGCATTTGCAAAGTAAAATAAAAAAGAATAAGGAAAGGAAGAAATAATATAATGTAATGGCAGAATCGTCCAATAATTACCGTCCTGCGACACGAATATCCAGCCGGTTGTACTATTTTTCCATCCCGCTAGACTATTTTTCCATCCCGTCCGGAACCGGACTCCCCGTCATTTCTGTCCGGCACGGGCATTATACGCTCCCTTTCACATGAAATCCCTCCGGCATCCTTTCCGTTTTCTCCCGGCAGACCCTAAAAAAAGGATAGTCCCTTCACCCGGAACTATCCTTTCAAGCTCAACACAGAATCAATCCCCCGCGTTATTCAACCGTATAATTAATCACGAAACGGAAATACTTCGAGGTATCATTCATATCCACCCAGCCGACATTCATTTTACCCGTTGTTCCTACGGCAAGCCCGTCATTGTAACCTACTCCGCAAGCTTCATCACTACTGTAATATTCAATGTAGGCGGCATAACCGTCCGTTCCCCAACTGACAGCCTCACCACTTGTATTCATCCAGTAGCCCGGCGCATTGGCTGTATAGTTTTCTCCCATATCGCTCCACTCTCCCGTAGACGGGTCTGCCAGACAGAACTTGATGTCCGTATTATCCGCCGCCTTAGCCAAGAACTCTTCTATGGACATATCAAACACGGTCTCGATATTTTCCTTGTAATCTTCAACCGGCAGGGTCACTGTCGCATTATCGGACGAGAAGACAACAGAAACCACCGACACGGTAGGATCTGTGACCCCGACTTCAAAAGTAAAGCGCACATAGTCATCATAGTCTGGTCCGTTTACCGCAAAACCCACATTCAGCGTAAGGACCGTCCCCGCCACAATGCCTCCTTCCGTCAGTTCCACATTCAATGTTTTCGCCGCTTTATCCAACGTCACCGTAGCCTTGCCGTCCGCATCATCCGCGCTGCACGGCTGGCCGACCGAATTGAAATACCAGCCTGCGCCGTCTTTGGTATAGGCCGTCTTCAACCATTGGTTGCGGGTCGTGTTTATGGGATAAAAGACAGTGGCCTTGGTATCCAGCCCGGCAACAGCCGCATCCACACTCATTCCCATCAATTCTTCAAACTTGTTCGTATAGTCCGACAGGTTCAAAACATAAGCGTGCCTGCCGTTCACTTCCAATGCCACATTAGTAGTAACCTGGGCATTGGTATTTGTCTTTCAGATACGGGTTTTCGTTTTCTCCGTATATATGTTTGGATGTTGCGTCAGTATAATCATCGCTACAACCTGCAAAAGCAAGTAGCGAGCAACAGCAAAGTGCCAATAATATATTCTTTTTCATCGTTTTTCTTTTTATAGTTAACAAAGGGTTAATATCCCGGATTCTGAACCAGATTTTATATTACCATCCATGATACTCTTGGGTATCGGGAAAATGTCACAATGTTTGTCCGTCGGATCGGTCTTGGCATCCTTGCAGAACCATGATTTGCCATTATACACATTCTGTCCGCTGGTAAGACGGAAACGGATCAAATCCTGACGGCGATGGTGCTCGGCCAGGAACTCCCATCCCAGGTCGTCCAGCAGGCCGCCCAGCTCGATGTCGCTGCCTCCTTCGGTAGTGGTCACCCAATTATCCGCCTCATCCTGCTGTGCAATGTTCTCCCGGTGTCCGTAAGAATATACGCTGCCGCCTTTCAACTGGGTTACCGTGCGTGTCGCCTTATCGGGATTCCCTTTGAACGCACGTTGCCTTACCTGAGTAACCAGGCTAGCGGCATCCTGTTCCGTCTCGCCGTTATATCCTCCCAGACGCAACAGGCACTCGGCCTTCATCATCAAGACATCGGCATAGCGGAAGAAAGGCACATCATCATAACTGGTTCCCCAGTCACCATCCTTTATCTCATACTTTACCAACCGGTATCCTTCCATCGGATAGCATCCCGGATTGTCCGTACTGCGGATTTCATACGTATAGTTCAAAGGCTGGCCGTCCACATAAATGGTGTTTCCACTCTGGTCTTGCTGGACACCGCCGATCCAGCAGTCTGTATAACGGGTGTCATTATTCTTGTCATAAGTATCCAGGAACTGGGGCAAGGCGGCTCCGCCTCCTGTAGCCCAACCGGTAAACCCGAAAGTGGCACGCCCGGCCTCGTTCATCCACAAATTGGCAAAATAATTGCCACTGGCATACAGATACTCAAACGGAATCCCGAAGATAATCTCGGGAGAAGAAGAGATGTCCTCCTTAAAGTTATCAGCATAATTCGGCGCCAGGCTGAATTTGTTCGATTCAATGATCACATTCAGCTCGTCAACGCATTTCCGATAGTAAGAATCGTCGGAATGGTCGTCAAACCAAGCATTGTGATTCAAATACATCTTAGCAAGAATCATGTGGACGGTATAGTTATTTATCTTTCCCATCTCTACCTCATCGCCACACTTGTCCTTTATGTCGTCCAGCTCAGAGATGATAAAATCCCATACTTCCTGCGGTTCAGCCTGTTCGGGAAGCCAGCCGTCGGGATGATCATAAGTGGTATCCAAGGGAATATTACGGAAAAGGTCGAACAAAAGATAGTAATATAACGCACGGTAAGCACGTAGCTGGGCCACAGACTCCTCCGATTCCTGCACGGCCTCGTCCGCCAACAGCTTGTTGCACGCATTTATTCCCGAATAGGCGTTTGACCACAACCCGCTGAAATGACCGATTTCGGAATGAAACATATGTTCATGCAGATTGATATACAAATCACCCCAACCTACGCCTATCCGCAAAGGGATCACCCACATGTCCGTACAGATATCCAGGTCAGCGTACCCGTACCATGCCCAATAGAAATTGCGCAAGGAGGAATATACCGGCGCAAACATACTGGCGGCATCCTTCTCCGTAAATTCATATTTCTCGGACGCGATCTGGTTGTAAATAGTTTCACTCAAATCTGTGCAGCTTCCCAAAGAAAGCATGCCGGCGCCTACCATTGAGTATAATAAAGACTTATATAATTTCGGTTTCATAATCTGATAAATTTAGAAAGTTAAGTTAAGACCAAAAGTAAATGAACGAATGGATGGATATTTGTCGCGATTGTCTATACCTGCATAGGTAGGATACGGATTTGACAACTCCGGATCAAGTCCGGAATAACCGGTTATGCAGAAAAGATTGTCACCGGACAAATAGGCACGGACATTCTTGATGTATTTGTTATTTTTAAACGGGAAATTATAACCGATGGTCAGATTGGTCAACTTCAGGAAGTTACCATTTTCCAGGTAATAGCTTACCATAGTCTGCGGCTGTGAAGAAGACAAGGTGTATTGTCCGCCATAGGGTGCTTCCTCCACCGATTTCAAACGGTTGTAAGCATGAGAATTATTTTCGTAATAAGCACGGGGTTCGTTCAGAATCTTAAATCCCAACTGGCTGGTGAACTGCATGCTCAGGTCCCAGTTTTTATAAGTGAAGGTGTTGCCCCATCCCAAATACACTTTCGGCAATCCGTTGCCCAAATATTGGCGGTATTCATCATTGGTCAGGTAAGCAGTAGAGAACTCAACGACTTCCCCGTCCGGCTTTTCAATCAGGAACAGTCCGTTTTCCGACACGCCGACAGACTTCAAGCCATAAAACTCACCCAAAGGACGTCCTTCCTCCATACGGTGTGTGCTTACATTGATCGGTTCTCCCAAGCCACCGGTATCCATATAACTGTTTGACTCATACATGTCATTAGACAAGCTTAACAATTTGCTGGCATTATGAGCTACCGTCACCACGGTTTTCCACTCAAAGTCCTTGGTCTGCACAGGAATCGCATTGATGGCTACTTCAATACCCTGGTTGTGTACAGAGCCTCCATTGGCAAAAGTGTAACTGTACAAATTGGGCGGAGTAGGAACGCTGTAATTGAACAGCAGGTCGGTTGTCTTCTTCCTGTATATATCGACAGATCCTCCTAAACGGTCATTCAAGACACTAAAGTCCAGACCTATATTATATTCCGTAGACTTTTCCCATTTCAAGTCCGGGTTCGGATTGGAAGCGACTTCCAGCCCTGGTTTCCATGTTCCCTTGTCGTAATAATAGGAACTTCCATAGTTATACCGCGTCAACGACATATAAGGATCATTGGGAATCACACCGGTAATACCGAATCCCGCACGCAACTTCAAGTTGTTCAGCCAGGTAATACCCTCCATAAATCCTTCATTACTGATGGTCCATCCCAAAGATGCAGAAGGGAAAGTACCCCATTTGTTATTGTCGCCGAACTTGGACGACCCTTCCTGGCGTACACTGACCAGCAAGTTATATTTATTGTCAAACGCATAGCTCACACGTGCAAAGAAACCGATCAGCGTATTCTCGTTCTTATCACTGCCCATGCCAGCCTTACCGTCTTTCAACGCCTGGCCGAGACCTAAATTATGCCATTGATAGAAATCTGTCGGGAAATTATAGTTATTGGCATAGAAACGTTCATAAGTATAATACTGATAACTGTAACCCACCAACGCATTCATACGATGCTTGCCGACATTCAAGTCATACTTGCTGGTCAGTTCCAGGTTGTCCGTACGTGTCTCGTCCTGGGTATGATAAGCATAACCGGTCCATTCATTCAGTTGGTTGCTGAAATAATCCGTTGTGTTATACCCTTTATCATGTGCATTAAAGCGGCTGGTAGCCACCATCAGATTGGTCTGCCATCCTTTGACCGGTTCAAAAGTAACATTACCCGTCGCACGAGTCTCTTCATAGGTATAATTACCCAGACGCTCTTCCAGCATGCCGACCGGATTGTAGTAATAATTCACGTTAAAATCCTCATTATAAGAACCGTCCTCGTTGTAAATGGGAGCGGTAGGATTACGCATAATCGCCTGACGGTAAATATTTGACTGGTCTGTGGCCGTTGCATTGGTGGCACTGTTCTTATGCCATTTCTTCACCATATTCAGGTTGACTTTCAGCATATCGTTAAGCATCCAGTGTGAGACATCAAAACGCATACGGATATCTTCGCTGTAAGTGTTCATTATCACACCGTCTTCCTTGCGGTAAGTCACATCCGCCGAGTAAGTGGTCTGCTTGCTTCCTCCCGTTATATTGAAATTATGGTTGTGAGTAAAGCCGGTCCGGCTGACGGCATCCAGCCAGTCGGTATCATATCCCTTATCGGTAAAGTTTGTCTTGCCTGCACGTATATCCTCGGCAGTCATAAATTCCAGCTTTTTGCCGAACTGGGATGCAGAGACGTAGCCTGAATAGGATGCAGTCGTATGCGACTCACGTTTACCGTTCTGGGTAGTGATCAGGATAACCCCGTTTGCACCCCGCGTACCGTAAATGGCAGCAGCCGAAGCATCCTTCAACACATCAATGGAGGCAATATTTTCAGGAGCCACCGTGCTTAAGTCTCCTTCCACTCCATCAATCAAGATCAACGGCGTAGTGCTGCCGTTAACGGAAATGACACCGCGTAGGCGAATCGTGGAAGTCGCATTCGGGTCACCAGACCCCTTGGCAATGCTCAATCCGGCCACCTTACCTTTAATCAGGTCCGCCGCATCCCCGATCTTACCTACCGTAAAATCCTCTGCTTTGACCGAAGCCACCGCACTGGTCACATCACCCTTGCGCTGGGTTCCATAACCAATAACGACCACTTCGTCCATCACCTCGGTATCTTCCTGAAGGGTCACATCAATCTTCCGGTTATTCTTTACCTCAAAACTCCTGGGTTTTATATCCAATGTAGGAAATTACCAATACAGACTGGGAGCCTTTTACATTCAGTCTGTATTTCCCGTCAAAATCGGTAATGGTACCGTTGGTCGTTCCTTTTTCCATGATATTAGCACCAATGATGGGTTCTCCCTTTCTGTCTTTCACCACACCGCTTACTGTTACAGTTTGCTGTGTAATTTCCATTTTCATAGACTCTGCTGTTCCCTGAAGTGCAAATACAGGGCTCATCCCTGCACCCGCAATAGGAAAAACAGGTTGCGGCCTTTAGCAATGCTTTGCTGAACAAGGCCCGATTGTCATGTGTTTTCATCATACAGTTTTATTTAAAAGGTTTATATGTTCATTCAGTTTACTTTCCATTCAATCACCCCTCCCGAAGCTCCTTTCTGCAATTGTGCTGCAATTTTAAGCCCCTTTGTTTTGACAGGAAGAAGAAGAAAATAATTATACACATATATTACTGCATGTTTTATTTTAAGCTTGGCATGTGAAGATGTTAATATGAGTCACCCAGTATTGTTTTATCGTAAACGGATAAAACTACCATGGATAACACCCTACTCCCGAACGCAATTCTTATCTTATTATCTATCCATGGACGACCTGACCAGCGGATTCAACATCGGCACCAATTACACGCTGAATCCACAATTCAATGAAATGACAGGATTCACAGAAAAAGATGTACGGGATATGCTGGAATATTACTCCACAACATGCCCATTCAATCATTCGGTAGACGAGTTGATAGAACTGATTGCTTTTCTACTTCGGAATGCTGACCATCAGCGGAATGCATAAAGGAGAAACCAAACTCACCATCCCCAACCAGGTGGTACGTGAACAACTCTTTGCCTACATTCTGGATACTTATCATGAAAACGACTTGACTTTCGACAGGTATGAAAAGAGGAAGCTTGCCTCAGGGCTGGCTTATGGTGGCAAATGGAAACCTTACTTTGAATACATTGCCGGATGCCTGCACCGTTATGCCTCGCAGCGGGACAAGCAGAAAGGTGAATATTTTGTTCATGGTTTTACTCTTGCCATGACCGCACAAAATCCTTTCTATCGTCCTGTGTCCGAGAAAGACAGTCAGGAAGGATACATCGACCTGTTCTTGCATCCGTTATTGGATATTTACAAAGACATGAGCCACTCCTACATCATCGAACTGAAATATGCCAAAGGAAAAGACAGTAGCGAACGGATAGAACAATTAAGGCGACAAGCCATTGAACAAACTGAACGCTACGCTTCGAGCGAGTCTGTGCAGAAAGCGATAGGTCCTACCATGCTACATAAAATCATTGTTGTATATCAAGGTATGGAAATGGTTGTTTGTGAAGAATTGTAACCGATAAGAGGCAGTGTCTGCCCTTACAATGGAAGCATTCATTCGTCCGTTCTATCCACGTTTTCATCGAAAGTACAAAATTGTTGCTTCTTGCCGCATTTGTAATTACAAAGATAAGATGCCATTTTTTCGATGATTTTTCGTATCAGTTTCTTCTGCATCAGCACATTTCATTCCAAATTATGCGCAGTATCTTGCTGTAAATCAACAATATACTGTGTAAATAGATTCCAAGTCCCCTTGAAACGGTTTGCCATTCTCCGCTGTCAAATTCGGCTTGACGTATACAGCTTGTTTTAATTCCTGTGCCATAGCTGTGGTCGCTTCCTTGCAAGAGAGCATAGCTGTGGCATATTTTGTCTGGCTGCGTTCGTTGCTTCGCCTAGGTGAAGAGGCGAATTCACTTTAGTGAACAGCCATTTTCACTAGGGTGGAATAGTTGCTTCACTTAGGTGGAATATCAAACGGAACGGAGTGAAGATACGATAGGAACAGGTTCTTATTACATACGCAACAAGGTTCAATAGCCGAAACAAACAGTATCCTGTCCTGTCAGGTATGAACTATGATGCCCACGAGTAGCCAGGAGGCAGTGAGAGGCTGACTCTACCTCCTGTCCGCTGGTATTCCCGAATGCGAGCATTCCAAAACGGATTTGTTTCCCCACCGACATACCAATTGAGGGGGATTTGAGAGACTTTTACACCGGAAGTGATTAGTAATGTGCATATTACTGTGACAGAGCGCTTTTGTGCTTTATGTATATCCCTTATGCTAAAACCTAAATTTGAGTAAGAATAATCTATCAGAGGCTTTGTTTCTTCTTATTACGAATGACAGACGTATCACCTTTATCAGTTGGAATGAATCCCTACCCCATTCCTACTCAGGAAAGCTGCCAATGTATTCCTGCTGACTTTCAATTTCCTCGCCATCTCCGCCTTACTGGTTCCCGCCTCCAGCATAGCCTTAATTTTTTCTTCTTTTCCCGTAAGTTTATATTTCGAGTTATGTCCTCCCATGGGACGTCCCTAACTTTTTGTCCGGAGGCGATTCTGCGTGCAAGTCCCTCACGGGTACGTTGGGAAATCAAGTCACGTTCTATTTGTGCGGAGAGGGAAAAAGCGAATGCCAATATTTGAGATTGTATATTATTTCCCAGTTCATATTTCTCTTTCACCGTGAGCAGGATGACATTTTTCAACATACATGCATTCAGTATACTCATTACTTCCATCAATCTTCTTCCCAAACGAGAGATCTCCGACACAATCAATGTATCCCCTTTCTTTATTCTTTTCAATAGTACGCCAAGCTTTCTGTCTTTGGCTGACCGTGTTCCTGAAACCGTTTCTTCCACCCACACATCAATTTGGAAATCCCTCTGTTTGGCAAAACGATTTATCTCGAACCGCTGGTTCTCTACAGTCTGTTTATCAGTTGAAACCCGAATATACGCATATATCATAGCTGCATCATTAAGTTTTTTATTGAATAAGGAACGCCAATCTAACTTATATTATCAGAGAAGGAAAGTTTCACCGGATCTTATTGAGGTTTTCTAAGAAGAATTAAGTATCTCCAACTATTCAAGCTCAAAAAACAGAGAAATCTGCTTAATCCTTGCCTTTACAAGATAAAACGATTGTCCAATAGAATGAAAAAATTGTCTATGATGATAGTATAAATCACTGATAATCAATATTATTATATTAAAACTGGATTGATCATCTTTAAGACGATTTTCGCAGTATAATAGATTTTTCTTTTATCTACTTAATGGTTTGTTCACTTACTTTGCATCTGTTGACATAGTTGATACTGAAATAAAAAACACAGATATAGTATGAAAAACAAATTGCAAATAGTATGGAGCAGCATTGCTATAATAAGCGTATGTGCATGTAGTACGCCTTATACACAACCTGATGCCCCTATCAAAGAAGTTCCCTTCACCCAAGTTCATTTAGATGATAATTTCTGGACACCGCGCATCGAGACTAACCGCACCGTTTCCATCCCATCCGCTTTCAAAGAATGTGAAAAGAACGGCCGGTTCGATAACTTTGCCATTGCGGGTGGTTTGATGAAAGGCGAACATCGCGGTGACTTTTCTTTCGACGATACCGATCCCTATAAAATTATAGAAGGAGCATCTTACTCGTTAGCCGTAAAATATGATGAGAAACTGGATCACTACCTGGACAGTGTAATCCATATCATAGCTGCCGCACAGGAACCGGATGGTTATCTTACTACCTGTGTAACCAATCAATGTACCCGTTTATCCGGTTGGTGGGGCACGCACCGTTGGGAAAAAATCAACAGTCACGAACTCTATAATAGCGGCCATTTGTACGAAGCCGCCGTTGCTCATTATCGCGCCACCGGAAAACGTACGTTACTGGATGTAGCTATCAAAAATGCCGATTTGGTATGTCAGGTCTTCGGACCCGGCGAAGGACAGATCCATCGTCCCAGTGGTCATCCTATCGCCGAGATGGCTCTTGTCAAACTATATAAGGTGACAGGCGATGAGAAATATTTGCAGACGGCCAAGTATTTTGTAGAAGAAACCGGCAGAGGAACAGACGGACATAAACTGAGCGAATACAGTCAGGATCACAAGCCCATCCTGCAACAAGACGAGATAGTAGGTCATGCCGTCCGTGCCGGATATCTCTACTCCGGAGTGGCAGATGTAGCCGCTTTGACTCATGATACCGCCTATTTCAATGCCTTAACCCGTATTTGGGAAAATATGGCCGGCAAAAAACTCTTTATCACAGGCGGAATCGGTTCCCGCCCACAAGGTGAAGGATTCGGTCCGAACTATGAACTGAATAATCACACAGCCTATTGCGAAACCTGCGCCTCTATAGCCAATGTGTATTGGAATCATCGTATGTTTCTCGCTACGGGAGATGCCAAATATGCGGATGTGCTGGAACGCGCGTTGTATAACGGAGTCATTTCGGGCGTATCACTCAGCGGTGACAAGTTCTTCTATGACAATCCGTTGGAATCCATGGGGCAGCATGAGCGCCAGCACTGGTTCGGATGTGCCTGCTGTCCGGGCAACATAACCCGTTTCATGGCTTCCGTACCTTATTATATGTATGCCACTCAAGGCAATGATGTGTATGTCAATCTCTTTATCCAAAGCAAGGCGGATATTGAAACGGAAAGTAATAAAATAAATGTGGAACAAACTACAGGCTATCCGTGGGACGGAAAGATAAGTATTGCCGTCACTCCCGAAAAAGAACAGGAGTTTGCTTTGCGTGTGCGTATCCCCGGATGGGCGCAAGACGCTCCCGTACCTACAGATCTCTACTCATTTACAGACAAGGCTCAGGCTTATAGCATTTCTGTAAACGGCTCCAAAGTCAATGCGAAGCAATATGATGGTTATGCCACCCTTGTACGCAACTGGAAAGCGGGTGATGTGGTTGAAATCAATCTTCCTATGGAGGTACGTCGTGTGAAAGCAAATGACCAAGTAGAGGATGATCATGGCAAACTGGCTATAGAACGGGGCCCTATTATGTTCTGTTTGGAAGGACAAGACCAAGCCGACAGTACTGTATTCAACAAATTCATCCCCGATGGTACTCCGATGGAGGCTTCTTTCCATGCTGATTTGCTGAATGGCATAATAGTTTTGAACGGTACAGCCAAAGAAGTTGAAAGAAACGGCAATGTAAAAGACGTTCCATTCAAGGCAATTCCTTATTCTACATGGAACAACCGCGGTGCTGACCAGATGGCCGTATGGATTCCCGAAACAGCCGAGTGCGCTCGTCCTACTCCGGAACCTACCATCGCCAGCAAAGCACGTACTTTGATGATACAAGCCCCCATACAGAAAGACGCTCCTGAATCGGCTTCAGTGGAAACATGGGCATGGGGGGTAAATGACCAATGGGAACCCAAACGTTCATCGGATATCTCGAAACCTTACCACTATTGGTGGCTGAAGAACGGTACTGTCGAAACACTGGCTTATGAATTCGACCAGCCTTATACCGTATCGAACGTACAAGTGTATTGGTTGGATTTTGACCATTATGACGGAGATTTCCGTGTGCCGGAAAGCTGGAAACTATATTATAAAGAAGGCGAAAGTTGGAAAGAGGTAGAGGCGTTAACTGAATATACTGTAAAAAAAGATTGCTATAATAGTTTGGATTTCAACCCTGTCAAAACAAGGGGCTTAAAATTGCAGCACAATTGCAGAAAGGAGCTTCGGGAGGGGTGATTGAATGGAAAGTAACTGAATGAACATATAAACCTTTTAAATAAAACTGTATGATGAAAACACATGAGAACCGGGCCTTGTTCAGCAGGGCTTTTGCTGAAGGCTACCACCTGTCTTTTCCTTACTGCGGGTGCAGGAGTCAGTAGTGTATGGGCAGCGACCGGAAGAGAA
>ENA-OQOA01000603-OQOA01000603.1-human-gut-metagenome-genome-assembly--contig:-NODE-603-length-14783-cov-2.879435_pt1 | contig 14783 bp, 20 predicted proteins | sample MGYA00242633_ERZ504888 | MGnify/ENA primary metagenome ERZ504888 (study PRJEB26092, sample SAMD00036372) | human gut metagenome | host: Homo sapiens | study: EMG produced TPA metagenomics assembly of... | reverse complement strand
ATGATGGTAAGGTGTAGGCTATCTGGGAGAGGTTCATCCTCTGGTTGCAGATACTTATGGAATCGGTGATAAGGCATATGTGGCAGTGATTGATATCCTTACGGTCTTGAATTTGCAAGCTTCAACCATAAAATACACAGGAATTGCAAAATATCCTGCAGTAACCCGCGATTTTAAGTATGGTTGTTCCGAAAACCGTTCTTGCAGGACAGATTGAACATATTCTGACTCAGAGAGGCGGAAAGATTCTGGAGAGTTATCAGTTATTTGATATTTATGAAGGAAACCAGATTAAAGGAGGATATAAATCCATGGCTTATTCTCTGGTATTCCGTCACCATGACAAGACTCTGGAAGAGAGCGAGATTACAGCTGCAATGAAGAAAATCCTGAATGGTCTGACAGACCTTGGAATCGAGTTGAGAAGTTAATGCTGATTTATGTATTAAGACATGGGATAACTCAGTGGAATAAACTGAAAAAAGTAGCAGGGGCAATGGATATTCCCCTTGCACCGGAAGGAATTGAACTGGCGAAAAGAACAGGAGAAGCATTAAAAGATGTTCCGTTTGATATCTGTTTTACCAGTCCTCTGGCAAGAGCGAGACAGACAGCACATTATGTGCTGGGAAACAGGCAGATTCCTGTTATTGAGGATAAAAGAATCCAGGAAATTGATTTCGGAGTTCTTGAAGGAAGCCGGTTTAAGGATGAACAAGGGAAGATCATCAGCCATGAAATGGAAATTTTCTTTGAAGAGCCACAGAAATTTGAACGTCCTCAAAACGGCGAAAACATTTCTGATATCCTGAAACGCACCAGAGAATTCTGGGTGGAGAAAACGACAGATCCTGCTCTGGCAGACAAAACAATTCTTGTTTCTTCTCATGGATGTGCAGTTCGTGCACTGCTTCAGAATGTCTATCAGGATCCGGAACATTTCTGGCATGGATGTGTGCCTCCAAACTGCAGTATCAATCTGCTTGAAGTAAAAGATGGAAAAGCCAGATTTCTGGAAGAAGATAAAGTTTATTCTGAAATATAACAATTCTGTAAAATAATCCGGTGGAAAACTGTGCTTTGAGTACAGCTTTTCTGCCGGACTTTTAATATATTTTGTTATTGTTTATACACCACTATCCCGAGACATACAAGCCAAAATTCCATTGCCGCAGGCAATCTGGAATGAATTTTGGCTACGTTACTGTGAACAGTAACTATATTTTTACTTGTGACAGATATGACGTTGTGATATGATATACGAAAAGAAAATTGTCTGTAATTTTGTGCAGAATCTGCAAATAATCACAGGAGGTGTATTATGGGCAAAAAATTATGAATACGGTTCTTTTTCTGGTGGTGCTTGGCGGATGTGTTGCCATGACGCTGCTGACCGGGAATGGTTCATCAGGCACGATGATTTATAACTTTGCATTCCTCGCTGTTATGGCTGTGATCTATCTGGCCGGACTGTTTGGCGGTATGTTTCGGGTAGACAGCATTGGAGAGGCTCTTGCAAGAGGAACGCAGGAGCTTTCCAGTATATTCAAAATACCCGGAAAAGCCAAAAGCGAAGATCTTTCCTGCCTGAAGGGGATGTTTGAACATAAATATCTGGATGACAGAATGGACAGCTTGTAGATGCCATGGAGAAAAACCAGGAAGGAATCGGAGATGTTGAAGATTACATAAATGAGGACGAGATTGATCTTCATGTACATAAGAAGATTCTGGAAATGGCACCGGATATTTTTACCAGCCTTGGTATTCTTGGTACTTTTATTGGTCTGGTATGGGGGCTTAAGAGTTTTGAGCCATCCAGCTATGAGACAATGACTACCTCTGTATCTGCCCTGGTAGATGGTATCAAAGTAGCATTCCTTACTTCTATCTATGGAATTGCATTTGCACTGATCTACAGTTCCGGAATGAAAAGCGTTTATTCCGGAATGGATGCGAAGCTTCAGGGATTTCTGGAGAGATTTCATCTTTATGTACTTCCGGCGGCTGAGAGCGAGTCAAGAAACCTGATGCTTGCAAGTCAGAAGGTTCAGACAAAAGCCATGAAACAGATGGCAGAGCAGCTTACCTCACAGATGGCAGAGAGCTTTGAGAAAGCAATCAATCCTACTTTCCAGAAGATGACAGAATCTCTGGAGATTCTGACAGAATCTGTAACAAAATGTCAGGAGGATGTGGTTCAGGATATCCTGCGTACTTTTTTGCGGGAGATGAACGGTTCATTAAAATGCAGTTCACAGATTTCAATGAAGCTCTTGTACAGCTGAAGGAAGCGCAGAAAGAAAATATTGATTATACTACAAGGCTCTATCAGACGATGAGTAATCAGCTGAATACCTCATATGCAAAACAGAGCGAAGCTATGAAAGACCTTGTAAATGAACTGGGACAGGTTCAGGGCCGTTATATGTCTACGGCAACAAGAATCACACAGGATAATCAGGAAATCCAGAAGCTTCAGCAGCAGGATTATCAGCGCATTGCGGATTATCTGCATGAATCCGAGAAATCTTCTGCCAAATTCTGGGTTGCCTGCAATCAGACAATGCAGAAATATGTGGAAGCTGCCGCGCAGGGAATGGAAAAGGTTTCGGCTGCAAATCAGGCAGGAAAAGATGTGCTTGAGGCTAACCGTAAACTGGTAGAACAGTTGGATGTAAAGATGAAAGACTTTGTATCTTATCAGAAGATGACTTACGAGACAATGGAAGAGGTACGCAGACTCTTTGCAGATATTTCTGTTCAGAAAGAAGACAACAATATTTATCTCTCAGGCGGAAAATCAGCTCAGAGTGCGGCACAGAAAGAATCTGTGGAGGAAGTACGCAAACTTCTGGAGGAACAGAGCGAGCGTCAGGAAGCACTTCTGGAGGAGATGAACAAAAATATGAAGAATATTTCCAAAAACCAGAAAGGTAAATTCAGCTTATTCAAATAAGAAAAGGAGAGAAATATGCGCAAAAGAAAGAAATCAGAAGAGGGCGGATTTAATGTCTGGCGGTCTTATTCTGATATGATGGCCGGTGTGCTGCTCCTTTTTATACTGATTATGTGTGTGACTCTTTTTCAGGCTCAGAAAAGTTATAATGAGAGTATTAAGGAGAGAGATGACAAGATAGCTCTTCAGGAGCAGTATACAGCGGAAATTCTGGCACAGCAGAGTGAGCTGGACGAGAAAAACAGCAAGCTGAGTTCCCAGGATGAACAGCTTGACAAGCAGAAAAAGCTTCTTGCAGAACTGGCAGCACAGTTAAAGGAACAGCAGGCCAGCCTTGATAGAAAAAACATCTCTTCTTGCAACACAGACAAAAGAAAATTGATAATATCATCGGTGTCAAGGCAGATGTTATTGAAGCATTGCAGAAGGAGTTTTCCAAAAACAATGTAAGTGTTGATATTGATGCTCAGACAGGTGCTCTTACCCTCAATGCAAATGTATTATTTGACTATGATAAGTCAGAACTGACAGATGAGGGCAAACAGGAACTTGCAGATATCCTTCCGATTTACTGTAAGGTGCTTCTTCAGAAAGATTATAAGAAGTATCTGGCTGAGATCATCATTGACGGTTATACAGACACAGACGGAGACTATGATTACAATCTGGAGCTTTCTCAGAAACGTTCTCTCGCAGTTGCACAGTATCTGACGGAAATCAGGGAGAACTTCCTGAGTTCTGATGAGATTTCAGAACTTCAGAATTATCTGACCGTAAATGGTCATGGTTCAGCCAATCCGGTTCTGGATTCCGATGGGAATGTAGATAAGGATGCATCCAGACGAGTGGAAGTAAAGTTTCGTCTGAAAGATGATGAGATGATAAATGAACTTAATCAGATTATGAATACAGATAAGACTTCTGATTCTGAAAAATCCGGCAGCAATTAAACTGCCGGATTTTTCAATTCCGGAGTGTGTTCGAAAAATGCTTTGATGCAGATGTTTTTTCTTACAATTCACGAAAGATAACGAGTAATTTTACCAATAACAGTTCACATTTCCGAGAGAAAATGTGGTATGATAAAACAGTACACAGTTTCCTGTAATGGTGATGATGCGCTGTACCCTACATAAGAAAAAGAAAGAGGAATTATCATGTCTTTGAAAATTGGAAGAAACGATCCATGCTGGTGTGGAAGCGGAAAAAAATATAAAAAATGCCATGAGGCATTTGATGAAAAAATGGAAATAATGAAGCAGAAAGGATATGCAGTGATCGATCATGATCTGATCAAAACACCCGAACAGATCGCGAAAATAAAGAAAGCTGCAAAATCAATATCGCAGTTCTTGATTATGTGGAAGAGCATATTAAACCAGGTGTATCCACTGAAGAGATTGACAGATGGGTACATGAAGAGACTGTACGGCATGGGGGAATCCCGGCACCGTTAAATTACGAAGGATTTCCAAAGAGCGTGTGTACTTCTGTAAATGAAGTGGTATGCCATGGAATCCCGGATGAAGAGCAGATTCTGAAAGAGGGAGATATTATCAATGTTGATGTATCTACAATATATAATGGTTATTATTCTGACTCGTCCAGAATGTTCTGCATCGGTAAAGTGAGTCCGGAGAAAGAAAAACTTGTCAAGGTCACAAAAGAATGTGTTGAGATTGGTATTTCCCAGGTGAAACCATGGACTCCGATTGGAAATATGGGAAGTGCAGTTCATAAACATGCAGTAGAAAACGGATATTCTGTAGTCAGAGAAATCGGTGGACATGGTGTGGGAGTTGAGTTCCATGAAGATCCATGGGTAAGCTTTGTTTCTGAAGAGAATACAGGTGTCCTGATGGTTCCGGGTATGATGTTTACCATAGAGCCGATGGTAAATATGGGAAGCGATGAAATTTATACGGATGAGATTGACGAGTGGACAGTCCGTACAGAGGACGGACTTCCTTCAGCCCAGTGGGAAGTAACTGTTCTGGTTACGGAAACAGGATGTGAAGTAATCTGCTGGTAAAAAATTTGCAAAAAGTATTGCAATACATCAGGCTATATAGTATAATCACAACTGTTGTGAAAAAAGATGGTCCTCTGTTACAGGATATGTATTAAGAACATCCATATAAGAATAGGAGAAAAATACAATGAACGAAATTATCAAAAACATCGAAGCAGCTCAGTTAAAAGCTGAAGTACCGGCATTCAACACAGGTGATACTGTAAGAGTACACGCACTGATCAAAGAAGGAAACCGTGAACGTGTTCAGGTTTTTGAAGGAACAGTTCTCAAGAAACAGGGCGGAAGCAACAGAGCTACATTTACTGTAAGAAAGAGCTCTAACGGAGTAGGCGTTGAGAAAACATGGCCGCTTCATTCCCCACATGTAGTAAAAGTAGAAGTTATCCGTCGTGGTAAAGTACGTCGTGCGAAAACTGAACTACTTAAGAGATCGTGTAGGTAAAGCAGCTAAGGTTAAAGAGCTTGTTAAATAATTTCATGAATTAGCAGAAGAAGGGACAATAACTTGTGTATTGTCCCTCTTTTTCCATCTGTCAGGAGATTTGGATGAATATCAGAAAATGGAAAGATAGTCCGGCACTGAAAGAGACCAGAGATATGCTGGAAACAAAACTTGAAGATAAAAAAGTCCGGGGAATCCTTAACTGGATATTTCAGATAGCGGTAGTGCTCATTTTTGGCATTCTGGCGGGAATTGCGCTGTTTCAATCAGTAACTGTACAGGAGAGTGCCATGGAGCCCACACTGCAGGTTGGAGAACGCTTTTTTGTAAACAGGACTGTTTATAAAGTATCCTCACCTGAACGGGGAGATATCATTGTATATAAAACCAGTGGAAGTGATGATGCGGCTCTGCATATCGGCCGCGTGATCGGTCTGCCCGGTGAGACTGTACAGATATCCAACGGAGCAGTATTGATTAACGGAGAAGTATATAATGAAAATAAGAATTTTCCTGAAATCAGTAATGCGGGATTGGCATCCGACGGAGTGTCTCTGGAAAGCGGTGAGTATTTTGTACTTGGCGATAACAGAAATAACAGTGAGGACAGCCGGTATGGTGATATCGGAAATATCAATAAGAAATATATTGTGGGAAAGGTATGGTTTGTCATTTCCCCGAAAGATAAATTTGGATTTTTGAAAGGTTAGGTGTATATGAACGTACAGTGGTACCCTGGTCATATGACCAAGGCAAAGAGACAGATGCAGGAGGACATTAAGCTGATCGATCTGATCATTGAACTTGTGGATGCCCGCGTACCTCTTTCAAGCAGAAACCCGGATATCGATGAACTGGGAAAAAATAAATCCAGACTGATTCTTCTTAATAAATCAGATCTGGCTGACGAGCGCCAGAATGAAGCCTGGAAAACTTATTTTCAGGCAAAGGGATTTTATGTTGTAAAAGTAGATTCCAGAAATGGTTCCGGAATGAAAGCAATCAATAATGTGATCCAGGAAGCATGTAAGGAAAAGATAGAAAGAGACAGACGCCGCGGTATTAAAAACCGTCCGATCCGCGCTATGGTAGTGGGAATCCCGAATGTAGGAAAATCTACATTTATCAATACCTTTGCAGGACGGGCCTGTGCAAAGACCGGAAACAAGCCGGGAGTTACGAAAGGAAAACAGTGGATCCGTCTGAATAAGGGAGTAGAACTTTTGGACACTCCTGGTATTTTGTGGCCGAAATTTGAAGACCAGCAGGTGGGAATCCGTCTGGCATGTGTAGGTTCTATCAAAGATGACATTCTGAATATGGAGGAACTGGCACTCTGGCTGATCGATTATCTGCGCGAAAATTATAAAGGGATTCTGGCAGAGAGATATCAGATCACAGAGGAGGGAACTTCTGTGGAAGTTCTGGAGGCGATTGCCAGAGCCAGAGGGTGTCTGAAAAAGCAGGAAGAGCTGGATTATGCCAAAGCTTCGCTGATACTGTTTGATGATTTCCGTTCTGGAAAAATGGGGCGGATCACATTGGAGTGGGCGCCATTATGAAAACAATAGCTGAGATTAAAGCCGAGTTTGCTGCAGCAGATATGAGCAGCTACCCGGCTTTATATGAAATTTATAAAGAAGATACAAGAAGTGGTGTGCAAAAACTAATCGCGCAGTGCCGCAAAAAGGAAGCAGCTCTGGAAGCGGAGAAGCAGCGTATTGAAAATATGAAGGTATATGAGCATAAATATGAACATCTTGGTTATTTATGCGGAATTGATGAAGTGGGAAGAGGCCCTCTTGCAGGCCCGGTAGTGGCATGTGCAGTAATTCTGCCACAGGACAGCCGGATCCTTTATCTGAACGATTCCAAGAAACTCAGTGCTTCCAAAAGAGAAGAACTGTATGATGTGATTATGAGGGAAGCGGTTTCAGTAGGAATCGGTATGCGCAGCCCGGAGCGTATTGATGAGATCAATATCCTTCAGGCTACTTATGAGGCAATGCGGGAGGCGGTAAGTAAACTGGAAGTGGTTCCTCAGCTTCTTCTCAATGATGCAGTCACGATTCCTCAGATCACGATTCCACAGGTTCCCATTATTAAGGGAGATGCAAAGAGTGTTTCCATTGCAGCAGCAAGTATTGTTGCAAAAGTGACAAGGGACAGAATGATGGAAGAATATGATAAAGTGTTCCCGGAATATGGTTTTGCATCAAATAAGGGATATGGTTCTGCCGATCATATTGCGGCACTGAAAAAATACGGAGAAACCCCGATCCACAGAAAGACCTTTATTACACATTTCATATAAACAGTCGCAAAAGGGTTACTATCCTTCAGTACACAGCAATACACTGAGTGATGCACAGTAACACAAAAGATGCCTACATATAATATAAAAAGAAAATGGATGGAAGAATTTGCATAAAAATACCCGGTCTACCGGAAGCTGTTACGAACGAAAAGCTGCTGATTATCTGAAACAGCAGGGATTATTTATTCTGAGATATAATTACAGATGCAGATTTGGAGAAATCGATCTGATTGCCAGAGATGGAGAATATCTTGTTTTTTGTTGAGGTAAAATACAGGAAAGACAATAGTTCCGGTTATTCGCTGGCTGCAGTAAATCCTGCTAAACAGAAAACCATATGTAAGGTGGCAAGGTATTTTCTTACAGTGGAATATCACAATGTGGATATCCCATGCCGTTTCGATGTGGCAGGAATTGACGGGGATGAAATACACTGGGTTAAGAATGCGTTTGAATATATTGCAATCCTCTAATAATTATAGAAACTGCTTTGATGAATAATCTGCCATACAGCAGGAAGGGAATAATGAAATATGAAGATAAAATGGAACAGTGAACAGATTCCAAAGATGAATGTAAAAAACAATAAAGATGTTACATTTCTTACATATCCCGCATATGAAGAAATGAACTGGCTTGTTCATGGATTCAGCACCCGCTTTGGCGGAGTGAGCAGAGGAATCTACAGTTCTATGAACCTGAGTTTTACAAGAGGTGATGAGGAGTCCTGCGTGAAAGAAAATTACAGAAGGATTTCTGATGCTATGGGATTTGATATGAACAGCATCGTTACATCTGATCAGACTCATACCAACAATGTGCGGAAAGTAACAGAGAAAGACCGCGGAAAGGGAATTGTGATCCCGCGTGATTATACAGATACAGATGGAATGATCACAAATGTTCCGGGGCTGGTTCTCGCAACCTTTTATGCGGATTGCGTTCCACTGTATTTTGCTGATCCGGCGAATCATGCGATCGGACTGTCTCATTCGGGATGGAGAGGTACGGTTCAGAAAATCGGTGCAGTTACCATAGAAAAGATGTCTGAAGAGTATGGAAGTAATCCGAAAGATCTGAAAGTGGCCATCGGACCGTCTATCTGTCAGGAGTGTTATGAAGTCAGCGAAGATGTGATTGAAGAATTTGAAAAGGTTTTTGATAAGAAATACCGGAACAAGCTGTTTTACAGAAAAGAAAACGGAAAATATCAGTTAAATCTGTGGATGGCAAACAAGATTATTTTTCTGGAAGCGGGAATCCCGGAAGAAAACATTTCCATGCCAAATCTCTGTACCTGCTGTAATCCTGAGTTTCTCTTTTCTCACAGGGCTTCCCATGGAAAAAGGGGAAATCTTGGGGCTTTTCTTGGCATACGTTCATAAAACCTGAAATTGTTATAAGCACAACAGTGCGAAGTGAGTAATCCTGAATTTGCAGATTAACTGTACAATACGAAAGAGGGGGAGCTGGTTAACAGCTCCCCTTTTCGTATTCATCTGCCGGAAAAACTATCTGGAATTTACTTTTTCCATAAGAGACATGATCTTTTCGTTGCTGGAACGAACCTTCTCAACGGAAACATCATGATTGATGATATCAATGATGCTCGCAAGATATTTGCTCATATTTGCTTCTACATAATATGGTCTTTCGAGAAGTTCCGGAATGCGGTAATTCAGGTTGGTTGTGATCACTCTGTCAAGCCAGCCTTTCTCGTAATATTCATCAAATTTATCCAGACCGTCTGTGAACAGACCGTAGGTAGTGCATACAAATACTCTCTTTGCGTTGCGTTCCTTTAACTGTTTGGCAACATCCAGCATACTTCCGCCGGAGGAAATCATGTCATCGATAACTACAACATCTTTGCCTTCTACGGAATCTCCGAGGAATTCATGTGCAACAATAGGATTCTTTCCATTGACGATTGTAGAGTAATCACGACGTTTGTAGAACATACCCATATCTACTCCAAGGATATTGGAGAAATATACAGCTCTTGACATGGCACCTTCATCAGGGCTGATGATCATCAGATGGTCATTGTCAACACGAAGATCCGGCACACTCTTGATCAGAGCTTTTAAAAACTGATAAGTAGGGAAAAGTTATCAAAACCATTCAGCGGAATAGAGTTCTGGACACGTGGATCATGGGCATCAAAGGTAATGATATTGGAAACTCCCATATCGCTTAATTCCTTCAGTGCCAGTGCACAGTCCAGAGATTCTCTTTTAGTACGTCTGTGCTGGCGGCCTTCATAAAGGAACGGCATAATTACATTGATACGGTGTGCCTTGCCTGTTGCAGCGGAAATAATTCGTTTAAGATCCTGGAAATGGTTGTCAGGAGACATATGGTTCTCGTGTCCGCATACAGTATAAGATTCACTGTAATTGGTCACATCAACCATAATATAAAGGTCAGTGCCACGAACGGATTCTTTAATATAACCTTTACCTTCACCGGTTCCGAAACGGGGGCATTCACATTCTACAATAAATGATTCTTCGCTGTATCCCTGGGGAATAGCACTGAGCTGTTTGCGTTCAACCAGCTCTTTACGGAATTTAACAAGTTTTCTGTCAACTTCTTCTGCAAGTTCTCTGCATCCAAGAGCTGCAATACGGATAGGTGCAACCGGCATGGATTTTTCCAACAATTCTATGTTTGGCATAATACTCCTCCTAAGTAGTGATTTTATACTCAAAAAATAGATTTCAATATAATATATAACATTTGCCCTAAAATACGTCAAGGAATTTATTGATTTTTTCTTTTACAATTGTTATGATATAAAAGATAGTGGATTCTGGGCGCAGGTATATTTTGTCCGGAATTACTGTCATATGATATCAGGAGTAAATGTCAGAAAGTTACTGTGCCTGCACAGTAAATAAATCAGCGGCTCCTGAATGATCGAGAAACAAAATGTGCCGGAAAAGTTTATCCCACACACAATTTCCGGTTACATTCCAATGGAGTAAAATTCATGAAAAAAAATTTACACATAATATCCAGGGTTCTTCCGGACAGTATCGGAGAAGAACTGGAACTGGAACCGGGAGATGCGTTGCTTTCCATTAACGGCCAGCCGGTAGAGGATGTGTTTGATTATCGTTATCTGATGAATGACGAATTTGTTACGCTCCTTATCCGAAAGAAGAATGGCGAGGAATGGGAACTGGAAGTAGAAAAGGAATATGAAGATGATCTTGGCGTGGAGTTTGAGAACAGTCTTATGGATGAGTACCGCTCCTGTTCCAATCACTGTATTTTCTGTTTTATAGACCAGATGCCGCCCGGTATGAGAGAAACTTTATATTTTAAAGATGACGATTCCAGACTGTCATTCCTGCAGGGAACTATGTTACCCTTACCAATATGAGTGACTATGATCTGGATCGTATTATCAAGTTTCATCTTTCCCCGATCAATGTATCGTTTCAGACTATGAATCCTAAGCTTCGCTGTAAAATGCTCCATAATCGATTTGCCGGAGATGCCCTTGCAAAAGTTGACAGGCTTTATAAAGGTGATGTGACCATGAACGGGCAGATTGTGCTCTGCAAGGGGATTAATGACAGGGATGAACTGGAATACAGTCTGGAAAAACTGTCGGAATATGCGCCTGTACTGCAGAGTGTTTCAATCGTACCTGTAGGCCTTTCCAGGTATCGAAAAGGTCTGTATCCACTGGAATCTTTTGATAAAGAGGATGCAAGGTATCTGATCAGTCAGGTAGAGCGGTGGCAGAAGATCATGGTGAAGAAGCATGGTATTCATTTTGTACATGCTTCGGATGAATGGTATATTCTTGCAGGATATGAACTTCCTGAGGAGGGCAGATATGACGGATACCTTCAGCTGGAGAATGGTGTTGGTATGATGCGTCTGCTTGAAACAGAGGTAAAAGAGAGACTTGAGCAGCTTGAAGGCGATGACAGAGAGGTAAATGCCACTGTTGCAACAGGACGGCTGGCAGCGCCTTACATAGGTAAAATGATAAAACTGGTACAGAAGAAATTTCCGAATGTCCAGGCTGAAGTATATGCAGTAAAGAATAATTTCTTTGGAGAGAAGATCACAGTTTCTGGTCTGATCACAGCTACCGATCTTATGGATCAGCTTGCGCAGAGAAATCTGGGAGAAAAAGTACTGATCCCATGCAATATGCTCAGAAGCGGCGAGGATGTTTTTCTGGATGACTTGACGGTGGAAGATGTCAGACAGGCTCTTAAGACGGAAGTTGTAGTGGTAGATGAACCAGGTGCTGACCTGGTAAACTGTCTGATCGAAGCACCAGACCATAAAAAGATAAGAAGGAGACAGATATATGAGCAAACCGGTAGTAGCGATAGTGGGCAGGCCTAATGTAGGTAAATCCACATTGTTTAATGCGCTGGCAGGTGAGAAGATTTCTATTGTAAAAGATACACCCGGCGTTACAAGAGACAGAATTTATGCAGATGTGACATGGCTGGACAAGACATTTACCATGATCGATACAGGCGGTATTGAGCCGGACAGCAGTGACATCATCCTTTCTCAGATGAGAGAGCAGGCACAGATTGCCATTGATACGGCAGATGTTATCATCTTTATCACAGACGTTCATCAGGGACTGGTGGATTCCGATGCGAAGGTGGCAGATATGCTCCGACGTAGCGGCAAACCGGTTGTCCTTGTTGTGAATAAGGTAGACAGTATCCAGAAATTTATGATGGATGTTTATGAGTTCTATAACCTTGGTATCGGTGAACCGATTCCGATTTCTGCGGCAAACCGTATGGGGTTGGGTGATATGCTGGATGAAGTGGCAAAACATTTCCCTGAGGATGCAGATACAGAAGAAGATGATGAAATCCCGAGAATTGCCATTGTGGGAAAACCAAACGTAGGAAAATCGTCACTGGTAAACAAACTTCTGGGAGAAGACCGTGTGATTGTTTCTGATATTGCCGGAACTACAAGAGATGCGGTAGATACCAGAGTAAAATGGCAGGGAAAGGATTATATCTTTATTGATACTGCCGGACTTCGCCGTAAGGGAAAAGTCAAAGAGGAGATTGAGAGATACAGTGTGATCCGTACAGTGACTGCAGTAGAACGTGCGGATGTTGTCATTGTAATGATCGATGCGTCAGAGGGTGTTACAGAACAGGATGCCAAGATCGCAGGGATTGCCCACGAAAGAGGAAAGGGTGTTATCATTGCAGTAAATAAATGGGATGCCATTGAAAAGAATGATAAGACTATTTATAAGCACACAAACAGAATCCGCGAGGTTCTGGCATATATGCCATATGCGGAGCTGGTATTTATTTCTGCAAAAACAGGACTCAGGATTTCCAGAATGTTTGAAACGATCGATGCGGTTATCGAAAACCAGACACTGCGAATCCAGACAGGTGTCCTGAATGAAATCCTTTCTGAGGCAGTGGCAATGCAGCAGCCTCCGTCTGACAAGGGAAAACGTCTGAAGATTTACTATATGACACAGGTGGCTGTCAAACCGCCTACATTTGTTATCTTTGTAAATGACAAAGAGCTGATGCATTTCTCTTATACCAGATATCTGGAGAATAAGATCCGGGAGGCATTTGGATTCCGTGGTACAGCTTTGAAATTCTTTATCAGGGAAAGAAAGGAAAAGGATCAGTAATCATGGAACGGTTGATATGTGTACTTGTCGGATATGTGTTTGGTCTGATACAGACCGGATACATATATGGAAAAAAAGAATGGCGTTGACCTTAGAAAAAAAGGGGAGCGGGAATGCAGGAACAACGAATGCACTTCGTACCATGGGCTGGAAAGCAGGAGCGGTCACACTGCTTGGAGACTGCTTTAAATGCGTAGCGGCAGTGGTTGTCGTACATCTGATCTATGGAAAGACACATACAGATATGATGCCTTTACTTTCCATGTATGCCGGAATGGGAGCAGTCCTCGGACATAATTATCCATTCTATCTGAAATTCAAAGGCGGAAAAGGTATAGCAGCGACAGCAGGTCTGATCATCAGTACTACGAATATATGGATCGTACTGATCTGTCTTGCAGCATTTATTGCAATTGTTGCGACAACCAGATATGTATCCCTTGGTTCCATGACGGTTGTTACAATCTATCTGATCAGTGTGATCGTATATGGTCAGCACGGTGGATTTGGTGTGGAAAATGTATCCTATCTGCATGAGATGTATGGTGTAGCAGCGTTTCTGATGATACTGGCATTCTGGAGACACAGAGCGAATATTAAGAGACTTTTAGGCGGCACAGAGAATAAGATCAGTGTTGGCGGAAAGGATAAAAAATAGTCAGGGATGACAGATAAAAAGAAAGGACAGGCTATGGCAAACGTAAGTGTGATCGGAGCCGGAAGCTGGGGAACAGCACTGGCATTACTATTATGTAAAAATGGACATGATCCCGTGACGGTATGGTCATATAAGGAAGAAGAAGTGCGCACGCTGAGTGAGAAAAGAGAACATGTAAGTAAGCTTCCGGGAGTAAAGATTCCGAATGAGATTTTTTTTACTGCGGATCTGAAAGAGGCGGTAGAAGGAAAGGACGTAGTTGTACTTGCAGTACCGTCTATTCATGTGAAGAAATACTGCGAAAAAAGATGAACGCATATGTAAAAGGGCGGACAGATTTTAGTGGATGTAGCAAAAGGAATAGAAGAAGACACCCTGATGACACTGTCCCAGCAGATCGAAGAGGAGATACCGCAGGCAGATGTAGCGGTTCTTTCGGGACCAAGTCATGCCGAAGAAGTAGGAAGAGGTCTTCCTACAACGGTCTGTATCGGAGCACATACAGAGGCGACTGCAAAGTATTTACAGCAGCTTTTTATGAATGAAGTATTCCGTGTATATATCAGTCCGGATATCCTGGGGAATTGAACTTGGCGGATCGCTTAAGAATGTTATTGCACTTGCAGCCGGGGTTGCAGACGGAATGGGATATGGAGATAATACCAAGGCTGCATTGATCACCCGTGGAATTGCCGAGATATCAA
>ENA-OQOA01000602-OQOA01000602.1-human-gut-metagenome-genome-assembly--contig:-NODE-602-length-14816-cov-3.729934_pt1 | contig 14816 bp, 17 predicted proteins | sample MGYA00242633_ERZ504888 | MGnify/ENA primary metagenome ERZ504888 (study PRJEB26092, sample SAMD00036372) | human gut metagenome | host: Homo sapiens | study: EMG produced TPA metagenomics assembly of... | reverse complement strand
CGGAATTTGAATTTTTCTATGGTATCTTCGATGAAAATCGCAAAGATGATTTTGATTATATTGTTACGACGACAGAATTACATATGGATGAAAACCCCGGTTGTTTTTATGGATGAAGTATTCGATAAGAGAATATATTCAACGGTAAAATTTGAAAATATGAGATACCTTTCTGAAGCAGGACGAACAATCCGAAAGGGAATAGATTCTTTGTTTATGAATTTATTAGATGAAACGAGATTTTTTGTTCTGGATCAAGAAAGTTCATATGATGAGAACGTTGATCGGATGGCAAGGGCACTTACCAATCAGGGAGAACTTGATGCAGGATTTGCCCAGAGAGTGAGAGAACGTGAAAAATATTCAACCATGGTTCTTGACCAGAATATTGCGTTTCCACATACAAAGAATATGCTGTCAAAATTAACATTGGCAATGGGTGTGTTTCCAGATATGTTAAAAGATGATAAATACGGAAATATCCGGATCATTATTTTACTGGGAATTCCTGAATCAATGGAAGATGACACAGTACTTGTCCGATTATATGATGATATTTTGTCGATTGGCAAGAAACCGGATGTCATTCCTAAGATCCAGAAAATGGAAAGCTACAGAGAATTTCTTCTCTATATTGCAGAAGAAAATAATATATTTGAGTAAACGAAAAGGAGGAAGACGATGTCATTTATGGTCATAGCTGTGGCGATGCTTGCAGCATTTTGTCTGCAGTTTTTATTTCAGATGGTGCAGATGAAAAGTTTTAATAAATTTTATACAAAACTTCGAAAAAAAGGCCGGGTTGCCATAGGAAAGGCAAAAGGCGGTTTTCATGCAGGTGCGATCGTTATGTTTGCGATCGATCAGGATGGAGTGATCATAGATGGTTGCTTTATGAGAGGATTTACAATGCTTGCACGATTTAAAAACTGGGATTTCTTTAATGGAATTGATGTTGGAACGATTAAAAAGATGATTGTGCAACGATCGGTGTATCCTTAAGAAGAGCAGTGCTTAATGCTTCCTCAAATTACAACACGATTATGAGTGGAGGCGAAGTCTTAGAAAAGCCGAGTCTGTTTACAAGAATTGGAGACAAGATTTACGGTGTCAATAAGAAAAAAGCCTGAAATGAAAGGAGAATTATATGAATATCATTATTAAAGGTGCATCAGGATTCATGGGATTATTTGATACAGGTGCAGAAACATTTGTAAGCTGGGTGTCAGGAATCGTACCAAAGGTATTATTACTGTTAATCCTAATGAATACGATCATCGCCCTGATTGGACAGGAAAGAGTTAATAAATTTGCTAAATTATGTTCAGGAAACGTAATCCTTGCATATGGAGTATTACCATTTATTTCAGCATTTATGTTAGGAAACCCAATGGCATTATCAATGGGTAAGTTCCTTCCAGAAAGAATGAAACCAAGCTATTATGCATCAGCTTCTTATCATTGCCATACAAACAGTGGAATTTTCTCTCATATTAACCCAGGTGAAATCTTTATCTACCTTGGAATTGCACAGGGTGTTCAGAAAGCTGGATTTGATATGACAGAATTAGGTCTTCGTTATATGTTAGTTGGTCTTGTTATGAACTTCTTCTCAGGATGGGTAACAGACTTTACAACAAAGATGGTTATGAAACAGCAGGGAATCGAATTAAGTAACGAATTGAAATAAGATGGATTTACGAATATAATTAGGAGGAAAAACTATGTCAGAATATAGAGCGATTACGATCACACAGGGAAGCGGTGGATTTGGTGGTCCATTAACAGTAGAACCTAAAGAAGGAAAAGATGTATTATTATATATCACAGGTGGTGGAGCAGAACCTGATATCTTACCTAAAATCGTAGAATTAACAGGATGCCGCCCAGTTAACGGATTTAAGACATCTGTTCCAGAAGAAGAGATCTTCCTTGTGATCATTGACTGTGGTGGAACACTTCGTTGTGGAATTTATCCACAGAAGAGAATTCCAACGATCAATATCAACCCAGTTGGAAAATCTGGACCAATGGCAAAATATATCACAGAAGATATTTATGTATCTGGTGTTAAAAATGATAACATTGCATTGGCAGATGGATCTGCAGCACCTATTTCAGAAGCAGCACCTGCAAAAGAAGAAAAAGACTTCAAATACAGCGCAGATAAGAAAGTATCTGAAACAATGGGAAGCTCATCAAAATCAAGCTTTATCCAGAAAATTGGTATGGGAGCTGGTAAAGTCGTTGCTACTTTCAATAGTGCAGCGAAAGAATCTACAAACACAGTACTTCATACGATCATTCCATTCATGGGATTCGTATCATTGCTGATCGGTATCATTCAGGGATCTGGATTCGGTAACTGGTTTGCTAAATTATTACAGCCATTATGTGGAAATATCATTGGACTTGTAATCTTAGGATTTATTTGTTCTATTCCATTCTTAAGTTGTCTGCTTGGACCTGGAGCTGTAATTGCTCAGATCGTCGGAACATTGATCGGTGTAGAAATTGGTAAAGGAAACATTGAACCAAGCCTTGCACTTCCAGCATTATTTGCAATCAATACACAGTGTGCTTGTGACTTCGTTCCAGTAGGACTTGGACTTGCAGAAGCAGATCCTGAAACAGTAGAAGTTGGTGTACCAGCTGTACTGTACTCAAGATTTATCACTGGTGTACCTCGAGTTATCGTTGGTTACTTAGCAAGCTTTGGATTATATGCAGCAAAATAAAATAATTATTAGCGAGAAAGGAAAGTAGTATTATGTATCAGGTAACGATTAAAGGAAAAGGAGCTATGGTAGACGCATTTAGAGAAGAAGGGATCTTCGTTACATTTGGTGATAACGCACCAGATACTCTGAAAGATTTCTGCTATTCCATCGATGTAAATCCAGTAGATGGAGAAGTAACTCCTGGATGTAAACTTGTAATTGACGGTAAAGAATTTAAGATTGTAAAAGTTGGAGAAGTTGCCAACGAGAATCTGAAGAATTTAGGACATGTTACATATAACTTCGGTGGAGAAGACGCTGAGTGTCTTCCAGGAACTATCTGCATGGAAAAGGCCGAGCTTCCAGCACTTGATATCGGAAGCACGATCGCAATCGTAAAATAAGGCTGCTTTCCAGACAGTAATATTATAATGAGAAAAAGAGGATGTCAGAATCTGGGCATTCTCTTTTTTTGTACAATATTCCTAAAGATGTTGTGCTATGGGTTGTTTTTTTTGCTATATCTAGTAAAATAGGAAAAAGACATTTACGAATCAGAAGATGGATTGGGAAACAGAGAGAAGGAGTGTTTATGATTCCTTTATGGATATGGATCATAGCAGTGCTGTTGGTTGTGGGGATTGCCGTGGCAGTGCTTTTAAGCAGTTATGAAAATAAGAGATTGACAGTTGAATATTACGAAATAGAGTCAGAAAAGATTCCAGAAGCATTTGATGGATATCGGATCGTGTTTTTAACAGATCTGCATTGTGCACAGTTTGGAGAGAATAATCAGGAATTGATCGAACGAATTGATGAATGCAGACCGGATATGATCTTGGTTGGAGGAGATATGGTAATAAGCCGCGAATCTTCGAATGAGGAAGTGCCGCTTGCACTGATGAAAGAGTTATCTGCAAAGTATCCGATCTATTATGCGGATGGAAACCACGAATTGAAACTTGCAAGGAATGAAGAAATCTTTGGTGTGCGTTATAAAGATTATGTTCATAGTCTGAAAGAGTATAACATACATCACATTTCGAATGAAACGATCGTAATTCAGTCAGAGACTGGATTTATTTCTTTAACTGCGTTTGATCTTGAGAAGAAATATTATCAGAGATTTCATGTACCACGTATGCCGCTTTCTCATATGGAATCTGTGGTAGGAAGTTCTCCAGGAAACATTTTTCATATTTTATTAGCACATAACCCAAACTATTTAAAACATATGCAGATTGGGGCAGTGATCTTGTCTTAGCTGGTCATTTCCATGGAGGAATGGTAAGAATTCCGAAATTTGGAGGTGTGATCTCACCGCAATTTCAGATTTTTCCAAAATACGATGCAGGAGAGTTTCATGAGGGAGAGACAACGATGATCTTAAGCCGTGGACTTGGAAACCATTCCATCAAATTAAGATTGTTTAATAAACCAGAGATTTCATGCATTGAATTAAAGAAGAGAGACTGATTTATGGGAATAGATATTAAGGTAAATGCATTTGAAGGACCATTAGATCTTCTGTTGCATCTGATCGAGAAGAATAAAGTGGATATTTATGATATTCCAATCTCTGAGATCACAAGCCAGTATCTTGATTATATCCGCTCTATGGAAGAGGAAGATCTTGATGTGATGAGTGACTTTCTCGTTATGGCAGCCACATTATTAAAGATCAAGGCGAAGATGTTGCTTCCAGTGAAGGAAGAAGAGGAAGAAGAAGGAGATCCGAGAGAAGAACTTGTAAGAAGACTGATTGAATATAAGATTTATAAATATGCCTCTTTACAGTTGAAAGAACGAGAGATGACGGCAGAGAAGAGTTTTTTAGATCACCAGATATTCCACCGCAAGTACTTGCATACAGAGAAGAGATTGATCCTGTGCAGATGTTATCAGAGGTAACTTTACAGAGGATTTCTGAAGTTTTTCAGTTTGTGATGAGAAAACGACAGGATAAGTTAGATCCGATCCGAAGCGAATTTGGGGAGATCAAGCAGGAAGAGATCAAATTAGAAGATAAGATCACGGAAGTGTATAATTCTATTATACAATATAAAGAATTGAACTTTTATGACCTTCTAAACGAACAGGAGACAAAAGAAGCAGTGATCGTCACATTTCTGGCGGTTCTTGAATTGATGAAGACAGGAAAGATTTACGTTCAACAGGAAAATATCGAAGATGATATTTTCATACGGGCACTGGAGTAATGAATTTATGAAGAATAAACTTGCAGCGATCGAAGGAATTTTATTTTCGATGGGAACAAGTGTGACAAGGCGGCAGCTGATGGAGGCACTTGAGATAGATAATGAACAGTTTGATGAGTTGATCAAACAGTTACAGACAGAATATGACAAAGAAGAGAGAGGAATCCGGTTATTGGAACTGGATGATGCTTATCAGCTTTGTACCAAAACAGAATATTATGGATCATTGATAAGAATTGTGAACCATCCAAAGAAACCAAGGCTTACGGATGTAATGCTTGAGACTTTATCGATCATTGCTTATAAGCAGCCAGTAACGAAACAAGAGATTGAAGCGATCCGAGGTGTGAAATGCGATCATCCGATTAACAAGCTGTTAGAATACCGCCTGATCAAAGAGGCTGGACGGCTGGATGCGATCGGGCGTCCGATCTTGTTTCGTACGACAGAAGAATTTTTGAGATGTTTTGGAGTGAAATCGACAGATGATCTTCCAGTTGTTGGAGAAGAACAAGTGGAAGATTTTAAAATACAGGCTCAGGAAGAAGTGAAATATACACTAGATGAGGCTGATCAGGAAGAAGAGATGGAGGAGATGTAGAATGGGTAAAATGACAGGAAATGAATTTCTGGTAAAGGCATTGCAAGAAGAAGGTGTAGAGAAGATCTTTGGATACCCAGGTGCGTGTGTCATTGATATTTTTGATGAAATCTATAAGCAGGATCAGGTGGAACTGATTCTTCCAAGACATGAGCAGGGGTTGATCCATGCGGCAGATGGATATGCAAGAGCTACAGGAAAAGTTGGTGTCTGTCTGGCAACAAGTGGACCAGGTGCCACAAACCTTGTTACAGGAATCGCAACGGCAAATTATGACAGTGTGCCATTGGTGTGTTTTACAGGACAGGTTGCCACAAATCTGATCGGTAATGATACATTTCAGGAGATCGATATTGTCGGAGTTACAAGAAATATCGCGAAATTTGTTATAGTAGTCCGTAAAAGAGAGGATTTAAATCGCCTGATCAAAGAGGCATTTTATATTGCAAGAACAGGAAAACCGGGACCAGTCTTATTAGATCTCCCAAAAGATGTGATGGCAGAATTAGGAAGTGATGAATATCCAGAGGAAGTCAATATCCGTGGGTATAAACCAAACACGAAACCACATCATGGACAGATTCTTCGTGCAATGAATATGATCTATGATGCGAAACGTCCGTTATTCTTAATTGGTGGAGGTGCGAAGATCGCAGGGGCACAAGAAGAGATGTGCAAATTAATGGAAACATTAAAGGTTCCAGTTGTTACAACGATCATGGGACGAGGGATCGTACCAACAAATCATGAATTATATTATGGAAATATTGGAATGCATGGAAATTATGCAGCAAATCAGGCAGTAAATGATTGTGATCTGTTGATTTCCATTGGAACAAGATTTAATGACCGAATTACAGGAAAACTTGGAACATTTGCATCGGATGCCAAGATCATTCATATTGATATTGATACAGCGGCGATTTCTAAGAACGTTACAGTTGATGTGCCATTGGTAGGAGATGCAAAAGAAGCCATTGCATTAATGCTGTCTATTGCAGAAAATGAAGAACCATGTAAAGTAGATGAATGGCTGTCAAGAATGAATGAATGGCATGAACAAAAACCATTAGTAATGGAAGAAAAGAAAAATTAGTTCCAAAACAGGTCATTGATGCGATCAATGAGTACTTTGATGAACCAATTGTTACAACAGACGTTGGACAGAATCAGATGTGGACGACACAGTTCTTACAACTATATGGAAGACGACAGTTGCTGACATCTGGTGGACTCGGAACGATGGGTTATGGGCTTCCGGCAGCAATTGGTGCAGCAATTGGTAATCCAGGAAGAGAAGTTGTTTGTGTATCTGGAGATGGTGGATTTCAGATGAATTCCCAGGAGATCGCGACAGCTGTGATTCAGGAACTTCCTATTACAATTTGTATTTTAAATAATGGATATCTTGGAATGGTGAGACAGTGGCAGGATCTCTTCTATGATAAAGCATATGCAGGTACATGCTTAAGAAGAAGAAAGAGTTGTGAACATCATTGTGATGGAGATTTTTCAAAATGTCCTCCATATACACCAGATTTTGTAAAACTTGCTGAAAGTTATGGAGCACAGGGGATCAGAGTCTTTAAGAAAGAAGAAATCATCCCAGCATTTGAGAAAGCAAAAACGAAAACAGATGGACCAACGATCATTGAATTTATCATTGAGAATGAAGAACTTGTTATGCCAATGGTGAAACCAAATGGATCTATCACAGATCTGATCATGGAACGTGGAGAAGAATAGGAGGAATGAAAATGGATAATCAGATGGAAAGAAGATGGCTGTCCTTGTTCGTGGAAAACCGTGCTGGTGTTCTTGCAAGAATTTCCGGACTATTCTCTGGAAAAGCCTACAATATACACAGCCTTACAGTTGGAGAAACAGAAGATCCAACAATGTCGCGTATGACGATCTGTATTGATGCAGATGAAAAGACATTTGAACAGGTCAAGAAACAGTTAAATCGAAGCGTGGAAGTTATTAAAGTTATTGACTATACAGATACATCGATCCGAACAAAGGAGATCATGTTTATCAAAGTGAAAAGTCTTACAGAGAAGCAGATGGCAGAGATCTTCCAGATGGCAGAAGTGTTCCGTTTCCTGATCAAGGATATGGGAAAAGACAGCTTATTAATAGAAGCAATTCGTACAGAGACAAAGAATGATTCTATTTTAAAGGTATTTAAAGAACGTTATACAAATATTGAAGTAGTCAGAGGTGGTCCGGTAGCAATCGATTGTATCAGCATGCAGGATCGTTAATCATCAGAAGACAATAATATAGAAGAGAAAAGAGAGTTTGGTGTTTTAACACACACATCAAGCTCTCTTTTTGTGTGTTCAGAAATAAGTTTTTAAAAGATATGGGGATTTTTCGTAAGAAGAAAAAGTTTTTTCTTTCAATGAAAAAATACAGGGATGTGTTAAGTTAGACATGTTGAAAGTGAAGTAAATTTAACAAAAAATTAATTTATAAAGATTCTAAATATATTTATAGTGTAAAAATTGTTATTTTTTCACGAAAAAATCAGAATTATTTCATGAAAAATACAAGAAAGTTATCGATTCGGTAAGAAAGTGTTATAAGTTATGTCGGATTGTGTTAAAAAAAATACAATCTGGAGGGGACATTGTATACATTGAAAAAACACGTATTTATGCGGTTTTTGGCACTTTGCACAATTTATTGAAAATCTTTTTAAAAAATAGCAATTGAAAATGAGAAAAGATTGTGATAGTATTAACATATCGGCGAGAGAGAAGATCGCCAAAGTATAATAATCAAGAATATGGAGGAAATTGATATGGCAAAGAAAGTAGTTATCGCAGGAGCATGCCGTACAGCGATTGGTAAAATGGGTGGAGTACTCAGCACAGTACCAGCAGTAGACATGGGATCAATCGTAATCAAAGAAGCATTAAAGAGAGCAGGAGTTCCAGCTGATCAGGTAGACCATGTATACATGGGATGCGTTATCCAGGCAGGATTAGGACAGAACGTTGCTCGTCAGGCTTCCTTAAACGCAGGGCTTCCAATCGAAACACCAGCAGTTACAGTTAACGTAGTATGTGGATCAGGATTAAACTGTGTAAACATGGCAGCACAGATGATTCAGGCAGGAGACGCTGATATCGTTGTTGCCGGTGGTATGGAAAGCATGTCAATGGCTCCATTTGCATTACCAAAAGCACGTTTCGGATATCGTATGAACAACGGAACACTGGTAGATACAATGGTTAATGATGCATTAACAGATGCATTCAATCACTATCACATGATGATCACTGCTGAAAACGTAGCAGAACAGTGGGGATTAACTCGTGAAGAATTAGATGAGTTTGCAGCAGCTTCTCAGCAGAAAGCAGTCGCAGCTCAGGAATCAGGAAGATTCAAAGATGAGATCGTTCCTGTAGAAGTTAAACAGAGAAAGAAAACAGTTATCGTAGATACAGATGAAGGACCAAGAGCTGGAACAACAGCTGAATCTTTAGCAGGATTAAGATGCTGCTCAGGAAAAGAAGGTGGACTTGTTACAGCTGGTAACGCATCAGGAATCAACGATGGTGCAGCGGCAGTTGTAGTAATGAGTGAAGAAAAAGCTAAAGAATTAGGTGTTACACCAATGGCTACATATGTAACAGGAGCTCTTGGTGGTGTAGATCCATCTATCATGGGTGTTGGACCAGTAGCTTCTACAAAGAAAGCTTTAGCAAAAGCAGACTTAACAATTGACGATATGGACTTAATCGAAGCAAACGAAGCTTTCGCAGCACAGTCTGTAGCAGTAGCAAGAGATCTGAAATTCGATATGAGCAAAGTAAACGTAAACGGTGGAGCAATCGCTCTTGGACATCCAGTAGGAGCTTCAGGATGCCGTATCTTCGTTACACTGCTTCATGAAATGCAGAAGAGAGACGCTAAGAAAGGTCTTGCAACACTTTGCATCGGTGGTGGAATGGGTTGCACAACTATCGTTGAGAGAGACTAATTAATTATAGATTAAAATTTAGGGAAAAGGGAGAAATTCTTAGAATGGAATTCGTTACATATGAACAGGACGGTTTTGTAGGTGTTGTAACAATCAATCGTCCAAAAGCATTAAACGCATTAAATAGTGAAGTATTAAAAGAGATCGAAGCAACTTTTGATGCGATCGACTTAGATGCAACAAGAGCCGTTGTATTAACAGGTGCTGGAGATAAATCTTTCGTTGCCGGTGCTGACATCGGAGAGATGAGTACATTAACAAAAGCAGAAGGAGAAGCTTTCGGTAAGACAGGAAACGATGTATTCCGCAAGATCGAAACATTCCCTATTCCAGTTATCGCAGCAGTCAATGGATTCGCTTTAGGTGGTGGATGTGAGATTTCCATGAGTTGTGATATCAGAATCTGTTCTGAAAACGCAATCTTTGGACAGCCTGAAGTTGGTCTTGGAATTACACCAGGATTCGGTGGTACACAGAGACTTGCTCGTATCGTCGGAGTAGGAAAAGCAAAAGAAATGATCTATACAGCATTTAACATCAAAGCAGAAGAAGCTTACAGAATCGGATTAGTTAATGCAGTATATCCACAGGAAGAATTATTAGCAGCAGCTAAGAAATTAGCTAACAAGATCGCATCTAATGCACCAATCGCAGTACGTGCATGTAAGAAAGCAATCAATGAAGGTCTTCAGGTAGATATGGATCAGGCAATCGTTGTAGAAGAAAAAGCTTTCGGAAGCTGTTTTGAAACAGAAGATCAGAAAGCAGGAATGGGTAACTTCTTAGAGAAAGATAAATCCAAGAAATTAAAAGTTGTTCCTTTCCAGAACAAATAATAATGAAGTTTGATATATTTCCAGTCTGTGGCATTTGCCACAGACTGAGAAACTACATAGTAAAATAATTTTACAGGAGGAATTATAATGAAAGTTGGAGTAATCGGCGCTGGAACAATGGGTAGCGGAATCGCACAGGCATTTGCACAGACAGAAGGATATGAAGTATGCTTATGTGATATTAATGAAGAATTTGCAGCAAACGGAAAAGCTAAGATCGCAAAAGGTTTAGAAAAACGTGTTGCAAGAGGAAAAATGGAACAGGCAGCTGCAGATGCTATCTTAGCAAAGATCACAACAGGTGTAAAAGATATCTGTACAGACTGCGACTTAATCGTAGAAGCAGCTATCGAAAACATGGAAATCAAAAAACAGACATTCAAAGAATTACAGGATATTTGTAAAGCAGATGCTATCTTTGCTACAAATACATCTTCTTTATCAATCACAGAAATCGGTGCAGGACTTGATCGTCCAATGATCGGTATGCATTTCTTTAACCCAGCTCCTGTTATGAAACTGGTTGAAGTTATCGCTGGTATCAATACACCAAAAGAAGTTGTTGATAAGATCAAAGCAATTGCTGAAGAAATCGGTAAAACACCTGTACAGGTTGAAGAAGGTGCAGGATTCGTAGTTAACAGAATCTTAATCCCTATGATCAACGAAGCAATCGGAATCTATGCTGATGGAGTAGCTTCTGTAGAAGGTATCGATACAGCTATGAAATTAGGAGCAAATCATCCAATGGGACCTTTAGCTTTAGGTGATTTAATTGGATTAGACGTTTGCCTTGCAATCATGGAAGTACTTTACAATGAATTCGGTGATACAAAATATCGTCCACATCCATTATTAAGAAAGATGGTTCGTGGAGGATTATTAGGATGTAAAACTGGTAAAGGATTCTACGATTACAGCAAGTAAGAAAAAGAGCTTTTCTTTTGCATCCGGAGATGGTGAACTCCGGATGCAGAAGTTAACTTTATAGAAATCATGATGGAGGAATAAAGAATGGATTTCACATTAAGTAAGAAACATGAAATGGCAAGAACTCTTTTCAAAGAGTTTGCTGAAAAAGAAGTAAAGCCTCTTGCACAGGACGTGGATGAAAATGAACAGTTTCCAGTTGAAACTGTAGCAAAAATGGCTAAAGCAGGATTCTTAGGTATTCCAGTTCCTAAAGAATATGGTGGACAGGGATGCGATCCATTAACATACGTTATGTGTGTTGAAGAATTATCAAAAGTTTGTGGTACAACAGGTGTTATCGTTTCTGCACATACATCTCTTTGTATTGATCCAATCCAGACTTTTGGTACAGAAGAACAGAAGAAAAAATATATCCCAGATTTAGCATCTGGTAAGAAATTAGGAGCTTTTGGTCTGACAGAACCAGGTGCTGGTACAGATGCACAGGGACAGCAGACAAAAGCCGTATTAGACGGAGACGAATGGGTATTAAACGGATCTAAGTGCTTCATTACAAATGGTAGCTACGCAGACGTTTATATCGTAATCGCAGTAACAGGTGTTGTTGAAAAAACGCGGAAGAAAGATGAAAGAAATTTCTGCATTCATCGTAGAAAAAGGAACTCCAGGTTTCACATTCGGAACAAAAGAAAAGAAAATGGGTATCCGCGGATCAGCTACATATGAATTAATTTTTGAAGACTGCCGTATTCCAAAAGAAAATCTGTTAGGAAAACAGGGTAAAGGTTTCGGTATCGCAATGCATACTCTTGATGGAGGACGTATTGGTATCGCTTCTCAGGCTCTTGGACTTGCAGAAGGTGCTTTAGAAAGAACAATCGAATATGTAAAAGAAAGAAAACAGTTCGGACGTTCTATCGGACAGTTCCAGAATACACAGTTCCAGTTAGCTGATATGGCAACAAAAGTAGAAGCTGCAAAACAGTTAGTATACAAAGCTGCTATGGCTAAAGCTACTCAGAAAGTATACAGTGTTGAAGCTGCTATGGCTAAATTATATGCAGCAGAAGTTGCTATGGAAGTAACAACAAAAGCTGTTCAGTTACATGGTGGTTACGGATACATCAGAGAATACGATGTAGAACGTATGATGCGCGATGCTAAGATCACAGAAATCTACGAAGGAACATCTGAAGTTCAGCGTATGGTTATTTCTGGAAACTTATTGAAATAGGGAGGTACTTACCGTGAAGATAGTTGTTTGTGTAAAACAGGTACCAGATACAAAAGGTGGAGTTAAATTCAACCCAGATGGTACATTAGACAGAGGTGCTATGCTTACTATCATGAACCCAGATGACAAAGCTGGATTAGAAGCAGCACTTAGAATTAAAGATGAATATGGAGCTGAAGTTACAGTTCTTACAATGGGACTTCCAAAAGCTGACGAAGTTCTTCGTGAAGCTATGGCAATGGGTGCTGATAAAGGTATCCTTGTAACTGACAGAGTATTAGGAGGAGCTGACACATGGGCAACTTCTACTACATTAGCTGGAGCATTAAGAAATCTTGACTATGATCTGATCATCACAGGACGTCAGGCTATCGATGGTGATACAGCTCAGGTTGGACCACAGATTTCTGAACATCTTGATATTCCAGTTATCTCTTATGCAGAAGACATTAAAATTGACGGTGACAGCGTAGTTGTACAGCGTCAGTATGAAGATAGATACCACATCTTAAAAGCTAAAATGCCTTGCTTAGTTACAGCATTAGCTGAATTAAACGAGCCAAGATATATGACTCCAGGTGGAATTTTTGATGCATATGATGCAGAAGTAACTGTTTGGGGAAGAAAAGACCTTAAAGATGTAGAGGATTCTAACCTTGGTCTTGCTGGATCTCCAACTAAGATCGCAAAAGCATCTGACAAAGTAAGAAAAGGTGCTGGAGAAAAAGTTACACTTGATCCAGAAGAAGCAGTAGATTATATCATGGATAAATTAGCTGAAAAACATGTAATTTAGTGAAAAGGAAAAGTGGTGAATAAAATGGGTTTAGAAGAATATAGAGGCGTATACGTCTTTGCACAGCAGGTAGATAACGAATTAAGCGGAATCGCATTCGAATTACTTGGAAAAGCAAAAGACTTAGCAAAAGACTTAGATACAGACGTAACTGCTGTTCTTGTAGGTTCTGACGTTAAAGGATTAGTAGATGATCTTGCAAAATACGGTGCTGATAAAGTTATCGTAGTTGACGATCCAGAATTAAAAGAATACAGAACAGAACCATATACACATGCATTAGCATCTGTGATCAATGAATACAAACCAGAGATCATGTTAGTTGGTGCTACAGCAATCGGTCGTGACCTTGGACCTCGTGTATCTGCACGTGTTCAGACAGGTTTAACAGCTGACTGTACAGTTCTTGAAATCGGTGATTTCCCATTAAGAGCAATCCCAGGAAAAGAACAGAAACACAATCAGTTATTAATGACTCGTCCAGCATTCGGTGGAAATACGATCGCAACAATCGCTTGCCCAGACAACAGACCTCAGATGGCAACAGTTCGTCCTGGTGTTATGCAGAAGATTGATCCTATTGAAGGAGCAAAAGCTGAAGTTATCGAATACAATCCTGGATTTACTCCAGACAACAAATACGTTGAAATCATGGATATCGTTAAATCTGTTACAGATACAGTAGATATCATGGATGCTAAGATCTTAGTATCTGGTGGACGTGGAGTTGGAGAAGAAGGATTTGGAATGTTAAAAGAATTAGCTGAAGTTCTCGGAGGAGAAGTAAGCTGTTCTCGTGCCGTTGTTGATAACGGATGGCAGCCAAGAGATATCCAGGTTGGACAGACAGGAAAAACTGTACGTCCTAACGTATACTTCGCAATTGGTATTTCTGGAGCAATCCAGCACGTTGCAGGTATGGAAGAATCTGATATCATCGTTGCAATCAACAAAGATGAAACAGCTCCTATCTTTGATGTAGCTGATTACGGAATTGTTGGAGACTTAAACAAGATCGTTCCAGCTTTAACAGAAAAATTAAGAGCAGTTGTTAAATAATCATTTTTTGAGAATTTAATTTTTAAAGAGTCCGCGGATCAATACTTCCGCGGACTTTATGTATTGTTAAAAATAATTGACAGATTATGGAAAGTGTGATATTCTATATGCATAGTTAAAAGTTCATATTTATTCATAGGGCAAAACCTGTTGAAAGACAGGGACGCAAAGCCAGAAGGGTCTAAGGTCTTATTGGACTATGACAGCCGGTTGCCACATTTAGCATTAAGGGAATGTGATATGGGTATTTAATCCAGATAGAGGCAGCCGTTATAGAAGAGATAATTCTATGAACGGTTTTTGGTGTGCCTTGCGGCGCACGTCACTAATGGATGAAAGTTCCTAATCCGCCCTAGTAGTGGGAAGGATACAGCTAAGACCAAGGGTGTCCATCGTGAGGTGGAATCTGAAGGAAGTGGAGGCA
>ENA-OQOA01000601-OQOA01000601.1-human-gut-metagenome-genome-assembly--contig:-NODE-601-length-14816-cov-3.770985_pt1 | contig 14816 bp, 12 predicted proteins | sample MGYA00242633_ERZ504888 | MGnify/ENA primary metagenome ERZ504888 (study PRJEB26092, sample SAMD00036372) | human gut metagenome | host: Homo sapiens | study: EMG produced TPA metagenomics assembly of... | reverse complement strand
GGATGGAGATACAAGTCTAAAGCAGCTATCCATTTCAGGAAATGAATTAAATGCATTACCAGATCATCTCTTAGATGATGCTGGAGATACGATTAATTTTATTGAATTATCCAATAACGAGTTTGTAAAACTTCCAAACTGTATCAATGCAGCAACAAAGAAATTACGAAAGATCAGTGCATTCAATAATGCATTAGAAGACATTTCAAATATTGATTTTACAAAGATGTCAAATCTTGAGGAGGTTAATTTCTACAAGAACTATATTGCTCAAGTGCCAGATGGAACATTTGCAAAGAATAAAAAACTATATTCTGTAGATTTCCATGATAATCAGATTTCCAATATTACAGAGAAGGCATTTCCTGAAACATTTGAAAACGATTATGATGGAGTACTTCACAAGCTTGATCTTACGTTAAATAATATCAAAGTTGTGGATCCGGCAGTGATGAAAAAATCAGATACAGCGATCAATAAATTTTATCCACAGAAGAACGCGATGAATCTGGAACTAAAGGAAGATAATGGTCAGAAGATTAGTTGGAGTCAGGATTTAAGTGTATTAGACCTTGCATTCTGGTTTGATAAGACAGCAAGTGACGAAGCCAGAGAAATAGAAACAGTTGAAGATTATAAAGATATGCTGGAGCAGAACGGATGGAAAGATAAAAATATCGCAGAAGTTATGGATGAAAAATATGACTGGGATATTATTACAGAAGTTCAGAAAAAGAATGCAGATGGTACATGGGAGACAGTTAAAGAAGATACAGAAACTGATCAGGCAGAAGAGTTAAAAGGGAACCTTAGTGTATCAGATCCGGGAACATACAGAGTAAAGAAAGTCTTAAATGCGACATTAAATGGAACAAAACAATACCGTTTTACCGTATATTCAAACGAATTAGCAGTATCTAAAAAGGATGATAAAAAACCATCAACAACAGAGCAAAAACCATCAAGTACAACAGCCGAACAAAAACCATCAGATACAACAACGACACAAAAACTATCAACGACAGCAGTGAAAGATATTCTTAAGAAGGTGTCAAAGATCAAGCTGCAAAATCTGAAAAAACGTAAGGTGCGTATTACATGGAAGAAAGTAAAGAATGCAGATGGATATCAAGTTTATCGAGCAACAAAGAAAAACGGAAAATATAAGCTTGTTAAGGTAGTAAAAGGTAATAAAAAGTAAGTTACACAAATACAAAGTTAAAGAAAATAAAAATATTACTACAAAGTTCGTGCTTATCGTACAGTTAAAGGTAAGAAAGTATATGGTGCATTCTCCTCAAAGAAAAGCATATTGATCAAAAAATAAATGAGAAGAATTATCAATAAAACACAAGGGGTTGCACGCCTGCAACACCTTGTGTTTTATTGATAAATGGCAGAAACACGTGTTTTTTTAAGAAATTTTAAATTTAAAATATCAGATATGAACGATTTTGAAAAACTTGTTTTCGTTGACGGAGAATATTGATGCATGATAAAAAAGAAGTGAGTTAATTAAAACTAACCGATAATGCCTATAAATTAAGAGAAGGAGAGATTATGAGAAAAACTAAATATCATATAAAGAAAAAATACATGCCATTATTGTTAGCTGTTGCAATGGCTGGAACAGCGACACCCATATATGTAGCACATCCAGCAATTGTAAAGGCAGCAGTGTCTAATGCATTTGGAACAAACAAAATAAGTTTGTCAGCTGGTTCTTATACAGTTCCAGTGTCGTTAAAAAAAGCAGATAATGTTGAACAGAATTCAATGGCGGCCGGGGCTGTAGGTAAAAATGCAACATTAGAAGTAGCAGAAGATGGAACAGCAAGTTTAGAAGTTGAATTAAAAGCATTAAATCTTTATGGAATGACAGGTGCAGCAAAGGATTTAAAAGTTTATCAGGGAAACGATACAAAATCAGAAACAAAAGATGTGACTGTTGAGAAAACAGATGAAGCTGGTAATCCAACAAAGATTAAATTTACAATTCCAGAGAGTGCAAAGACAACCGATGGTATCTATCTTCATATGATGATCAGTCCGATAGCAAAGGAAACAGATGCTATTTTTAAAGGTTGATTATGCAAGTCTTAAGGGAAATGAAAACGTATCAGATGAAACAAAGAAATACGATTCATATTGCACAGTTCGGTGGATACGATATTAAAACAACTGTTACATACAAAGATGGAAAAGTGACAGATCTTCAGATTAAAGGAGAAAATTTCGAAGGAAAATATGCTAAAGAAAATGAAAATATCTACCTTCCAAAAGCGATCAATAAAATCAAAGACCAGATACAAGGTCTAGATATCACAGATCAGAATTCCTTTGACAAAGTCGATACAGTGTCTGGAGCAACGACAAGTGCTTCCGCGATTAAAAATGCAGTTATGGAATCTCTAGGATTAACATCAAAAGAGGAAGTTCTTGCACCAGCACCAGAAACAGTGGAAGAAGGTACTTATGGGATTCAGATGAAAAACATGACAAGTACAGTAGAACATAGCTTGTCTGCAGCAAATTCTGAGAATAAAGTAACAGCAACATTAAAGGTTGATAAAAATGGAAAGATGACATTATCATATCCAGTGGTTACAAAAGAAGCAATGGATGTATTAGCTTTTAATGGGTATTATAATGGATCAGATCTGACAAAAGAAGGATCCGAAGAAACAAAAGATGGAGAGAGTGTAACAACTGTAAATATGCCATTAACAGGTGATAAACCAGAATTAACTTATAAAGCAAACTTTAAAATGTATGTACCAGCAATGAGCAATTTAAGTGGTGAACATGGTGGAATTACATTTGATCATGGAAAGTTTGATACAGATGCTCAGATCACGTTATATTGGGATACATTAAAAGAAAAGAAAGACAAAGAAGTACTTTCTGATGGAATCTACAAAGTAGATGCAAAGATGTTAAAAACAAATGGAAAACATCTATCAATGGCAAATGATGCGATCGCACATAAAGTAAAGTTAACAGTAAAAGATGGAAAATATTATGTCACATTAAACTTAAAGGCAATGAATATTCCATTCGGTGGACAGACATTCCATGGATACTTAAACAAGATCCAGTACATTGAAAATGGAACAGAAAAAGACGTTACAGTTGATCAGGTTCAGAAAAACACGAATGGTAATATTGTATCCGATGAATTTGGAAGCAATTATCCTGATCTTGTAACATTCCCATTGACAGATGAAGCTGTAGAAACAGGAATCGCACCAATGCAGGTATTTATACCAATTATGGACAGCATTGCATCAGGAATGGGAACTCAGAAAATGAATCTTTCCTTAGATTTTACATCAGCCGTTAAAACAACAGCGGATGATAAAGATTTTAGCAGTGGAGATGTAACAGAAGAAGCACCAAAGAAAGAGGAACAAAAACCATCAACAACAGTTCAGAAGCCAGCTGCAACAGTCCAGAAGCCAACTGCAACACAGACGACAACGACTGTAAAGTTAGCAGCAGTCACAGGTCTGAAAGTTAAGAATTCTTCCAAGAAAACGGTAACAGTAACATGGAAGAAAGTCAAAGGGGCAACAGGATATGTTGTATATCGTGCGACAAAGAAGAATGGTAAATACAAAGCAGTTAAGACGATCACAAAAGCTTCGACAACCAAATTTAAAAATAAGAAACTGAAAAAGAAAAAGACATATTATTATAAAGTCCGTGCAATTAAAAAAAGCAGGAAAGAAAGTAACATACAGTAAATATTCAAAAGCAGTTTCTGTAAAAATTAAAAAGTAACAGGAAACAAATGATAAAGCCGCTGTAAACCTACAGGGGCTTTATAGTCCCCATAAAAGAGTAGAAAAAAATCATGAAAAAAGCACAATATTTTCGTTTTATCAGCTGTGTCATTTCCGTTATATTATGCTGTCTGGCTGGTGCTGCATTTGTAGATCATAAGGCAGCAGCGGATGAAAAAAATACATTAGAAGATGGAACTTATACCATGCAAAGTTTCTTAAGAAGTGCCTCATCAGATCAGGCTTCTATGGGAAATGCAGGGATTGTTCAGCCAATACAAGTGATCGTAAAAAATGGAACGTATACAGTAAGAGCAGAATGCAAGGCACTGAGTACAAAATTAGGAAAGCTTGATTTTACAGGATATCTTGCCCAGATGTCTTATTTTCCAAACTGGAAGACAACATCTGGAAAGATCGAGGCACCAGAAAATGAAACACCGATCCCAATAAATATAGAATCATATTTTGAAAATACATATGACAGCTATAATGATCCTAAGACAGGGACAGATTCTAAGGTAAAAGGGAAAATGTATCCACATTACATGAATTTTCCAGTAAATTATCAGCAGGAAGAAATGTGGGTTCAGGTTTATGTACCTGTTATGGAAGCAATCAGTAAAGGAAGCGGTCTTCAATATGCAAGATTTCAATTTGACTGGAGTACATTAAAGAAGGTAAGTGACGAGACGAAAATTGAGTCATCTGTTACAACACAGCAAGACAAACAAACAACGAACTACAGCAAAGAAAAGTCAAGTTAAGAAAACTACAACAAAGAAATCAAAGCTAAATATAAAGAAATTAGAAGATGGGGTTTACAGTATTTCTGGCAAGATGTTAAAGACAGATAAGAAGACAGAGTCCATGGCAAATGAAGCAATCAATCACAAGATAAAACTCACAGTCAAAAATGGAAAATATGATATAACACTTGATTTTAAAGGATTGAATATTAGTTCAAGTTACGGCTATTTAAGCAAGATCAAATACTTTACGAATACTTATAAGATCGATCAATATAAGGTACCAACAGGTTCGTTAAAAAATGTAACCGTGGATTCTTATCAAAAAGACACAAAAGGAAAGAAAGTCAGAGATTCTTATGGAAGTGATTACCCAGACCAGGTAACATTTCCATTGATATCAAAAGCAAAAAATGACGGATATGTTCCATTACAAGTGTTTGTTCCGATTATGGATGCGATCAGTCCGGGAAGTGGTACACAGGCTGTATATCTGAAATTAGACCTTAATTCTATAAAGGCAGTAAAAAATTCAAAGGAATTTGTATCAAATGATAAAAATACAGAAAAAAGCAGTACTACAATGACAACAAATTCTTCAAATACTTCTTCAGCAGGAAGTCATGAGAAAGTTACGATTCAAAGTTCAAAATTACCAGAGACAACACAATCCAATGTACAGGGACAATCAGCTGTGGAAGAAAGAAGTCTTAATACTGATCAGGTTTCAACATCAACAAACAGTGGAAGTCAGACATTACAGGAAGATAAGGAAGAAACACCGATCATAGTACCATCGATCATGAGTGTATTACTTTCTATTCTAGGTATAGTTTATAAAGTGAGGAGCTGGGGATTATAAAAATGAAAAAACATATTGTTCAATTAAAAACTGGATATTGATTCTAGTGGTGCTCCTGTCTTTTGAGAGTCTTTCAAAAGATGTAAAAGCAGCATCAGGAAATGTCTACAGTTGTCAGATTGCAAGAACATATGAGCATCCCGTGACTGGAAAAGTAGAAGATTCTGGAGGAAGTTCATCGAAAGCAACTGGGCAGGGAATGGTCGAAGGAGCAATATCATCCAAAGGATTATTGGAAGTAACAGACTCTGGGGGTTATTATCTGACATTTCGTATAAGTCTCGTAGATTATACATCTGATCTGAGTTTTTCCGTACAGAAACGAGGAGCATCAGGATTTCAAACACAATCTGTAACACAGACAGCGACAGGAAAAGATAATAATGGAACAACAAAAGATTTAAGGATCAAACTTCCATCCCAAGACAGTATCATCCGTTGTTCCATGTATGTAAAACCAATGGGAAGAAACGTCATCTTCTATTTCTACCCAGGTAATTATACTGCAGGGAATTCCGTAGGTATGAAGGCTTTGATGGTCACAACATCATCTTCCGATACGCAGACATCAAACAACAACCAGACAACAGCTGACACAAATAATACAGCCAGCCAACAGACAACAACTGCATCCCAAGGAGCTGCAACACAAAGCAGTGACGATTCCTTAAGCAACGCCCAGGGACTGAGTTTATCTACGGCACCGAAGACGACCACAAAGAAGAAAACATCTTCTGAAAAGTCTGTGGGAACATGGATTTTGATCTTAACGGTTTCTATGACATTTTCAGGATTGGTCTTACTTGGAGTGGCAGCGACGATCGTTTACTATTACCGCAAAAACTGGGATAAATGGGGTGGTGATCAGGATGAATATGATGAGATTTACAACGATGAAAACTAAATTAAGAAAATATCCGAGCATTTTTTTGATCCTGTTGCTTGCAATTTCCTCTTGTTTCCTGACAGGTTGTGTAAACCAGCATCCAAAAGACAGCAAAAAGAGCAGTCAGGGAGAGAGCGTGGAAACTATGCTTGAGATCACAGATCCAAAGGAAAACAAGCAGTGTTAAATGCAAAAGCGAAAGTCAAAGCATTGTCAGGCAATCCAAGGATCGTCGCAACATCTCCGGCTGTTGCAGATATTTGTGACAAGCTGGATCTTGATCTTGTCGGTGTACCAAAGAGCAGTGTTTCCAAAATTCCATCAAGATACAAAAAGGTAAAGAAAGTCGGACTTGCCATGAGTCCCGATATGGAAATCGTATCTTCTTTAAATCCTGATTGGATCTTAGCTCCTTCTTCTCTGGAAACTGACTTAAAACCAAAGTTTGAAGAACTGAAGAATACGGAGTATGCATTCTTAAATCTAAGAAGTGTGCAGGGAATGTACCGTTCGGTTCAGGAATTAGGGGAAATCTTTGGAAAACAGCAGGAAGCCGAGAAGATGACCAAAGAGTTTACAACATTTTATAAAAGTTATACAAAACGAAATAAAATAAAAACATCCCAAAGTTCTCGTACTGATGGGACTTCCAGGAAGTTATGTCATTGCGACAGAGAATTCCTATGTTGGAAGTCTGATCAAACTTGCTGGTGGTGAAAATGTTTACCAGAATACGGATCAGGAGTTTTTAACAGTCAATACTGAGGATATGAAGAAGAAAGAACCAGATATCATTGTCCGTGCGGCACATGCACTTCCAGATCAGGTAACAAAAATGTTTAACGAAGACTTTGAAACTAACGATATCTGGAAACATTTTGATGCTGTGAAGAACAAACGGGTTTATGACCTGACATATGAATACTTTGGAATGAGTGCAAACTTCAAATATAAGAAAGCATTAAGTGAATTAGAAAAAGATTTTTATCAGAATACAAAAGGAACACAGGAGGTGAAAGAATAAATGTTTTTCAAGAAGGTAAAAAAAGCAGACCTTGAAGCAGTTAGTTCGAGGAATGCCGATCAGGAGAGGCAGGAAAATAAAATGATGCGAGCATGGATTTCCTTTGGGGTTGTCATTATATTGTTAATTCTTTTATTCTTTGCCTCTATTAATATCGGAAGTCTGAAAGTTGGATTTGGGGAGCTCCTTTCTGGTCTGTTTGTCAAATATAACAAAGACGTGGCAACGATCTATGATCTGCGTTTTCCACGAATCATCATTTCAATGTTAGCAGGAGCGGCCATTGCGGTTTCTGGTGTGTTATTCCAGGCGGTATTGAAAAATCCACTGGCAGATCCGGGAATTATCGGTATCTCAAGCGGGGCAAGTTTTACCGCTGTCATTATTACGGCATTTGCACCAACACTATATTTCTTCACACCGATCGCAGCATTTGCAGGTGGTGTGGTCGCATTTTTCATGGTGTATTGTTTGTCATGGAAGGGTGGCTTAAGTCCGATGAGAATTATCTTAACTGGTGTGGCAGTAAACAGTTTATTTACTGGGTTATCCAGTGCCTTAAATTCTATGTCCGGCGGGGACAGAACTGGTGTGGCAGCAATCGTTGAGGCGAATATCACACAGAAGACATGGGATGATGTCACAACATTGCTTCCATATGTGGTTGCAGGATTATTCCTTGCAATGTTATTTACACAGGAATGTAATCTGTTATCTCTGGAAGATAAAACCGCAAGAAGCTTGGGAGTGAATGTCAATGTCACAAGAATCGTGATCTCACTTGTTGCAGTCTTACTTGCAAGTATTTCCACAGCCGTTGCAGGTGCGATCAGCTTCCTTGGATTAATCGTTCCACATATCGGAAGAATTTTAGTCGGAAGCAACCATAAGATGCTGATCCCGTTTTCCGCATTTTTTGGGGCATTTACATTTTTGCTGGCAGACACGATCGGACGTACGATCGCAGCACCAAATGAAGTCAGTGCTGCCGTGATCATGAGTGTTGTCGGTGGTCCGTTCTTTATCTTACTATTAAGGAGGTCTGGAAGATATGGCAAATAAAGAAGAACTCCTTGCAAGATTACAAGAAGAGAAGCCAGCGATGGAAGTCAGGGACTTATCCTTTGCATATGGAAGCAATCAGATTCTAAAAGATATTTCCTTAATGATCAAAGAAGGTAAGATCACAACGATCATGGGAGCCAATGGATGTGGAAAATCAACACTGTTTTCTCTAATGACAAAGAATCTGAATCCAAACCGTGGAAAAGTTTTTCTGCATGGAAAGAATATCAAGAATTTAAAGTTAAATGAATTTGCAAGAAAAGTATCGATCGTTCATCAGTATAATCAGGCGGCCGATGATATCACCGTGGAACGACTGATCTCTTATGGTCGTACCCCTTATATGAAATTAATGGGCGGCAAAAGTGAGGAAGATGAGAAACTGATAGATCATGCGATCGAAGTGACAGGACTTGAGGAATTCAGGAACCGCGAGTTAAGTCAGCTTTCTGGTGGCCAGAGACAGCGAGTCTTTATCGCAATGGCATTGGCACAGAACACGAAGATCTTATTTCTTGATGAGCCAACGACGTATCTGGATATCCGTTATCAGTTGGATATTCTGCGACTAGTCAAGAAATTAAACAGGGAATACGGAATTACGATCGTGATGGTACTTCATGAGATCAATCAGGCCATTCATTTTTCTGATGAAGTCATTGGATTAAAAGACGGAAAAGTGTTGGTACAGGGAGATCCAAAGGATGTGATCACAACTGAAAGTATCAGTGAACTTTACGATGTTCATTTAAATGTAGCAGATATCGATGGACAGAAATTTGTTCTGACAGTATAGAATATTAATGAAAAGGAGATGAAAAATATGAGAAAAAATCCGATCCGATATGTGTGGATGGCACTTGGAATTTTATGTCTGGTGCTTGGGACGATAGGGGTTGTACTTCCAATTCTGCCGACGGTTCCATTTTACATGGCAACAGTGTTTTGCTTTGCAAAGGGTTCAAAAACACTTCACGATTGGTTTTTAGGGACAAGTCTTTACAAGAAACACTTGGAAAGCTTTGCAAAAGAGAAAGCAATGACGAAGAAAACAAAGAGATCCATCATTGCGATGGTAACGATCTTAATGGCAATCGGTTTTATTATGATGAACAACGTACCGATCGGCCGTGTAGTTCTTGTGATCGTGTGGATTTTTCATTTCTTATATTTTGGATTGAAAGTAGAAACTGTCAAAGAAGAGAAAGCAAAGGAAATAATATATGATTAAAACAAGATTGGTAAAATTACTTTCCCATACAAAAAATATATTGTACAGATGGTCCTGTGGCAGTGGATCGCATTATTAGGGCAGATCGCAGCGATCTTTTCCATTGGAAGAATGGTGGACTGTATTTTGATGCACCAGATGAGTGATCAGGTGATCCTTACAACATTTATGGTTTTTGGTGGTTGCAGTAGCGATCCGTTTCTTATGTGATCAGATGGCAACAAGGGCGTCATTTGCAGCAAGTGTTGATGTGAAAAGAATTTTACGAGAAAAGATCTATGAGAAATTGTTATGTTTAGGGGCTTCTTATCGGGAACATGTTTCAACATCAGAAGTCGTACAGATGAGTACCGAAGGCGTGGAGCAGCTTGAAATTTATTTTGGGAAATATCTTCCGCAGTTGTTTTACAGCATCTTAGCACCAGTAACATTATTTATCATTTTATCCTTTATCAGTTTAAAGGCAAGTGCGGTACTGCTGATCTGCGTTCCATTGATTCCGATTTCAATCGTTGCGGTGCAGAAACTCGCAAAGAAATTATTGAATAAATACTGGGGACTATACACAACACTAGGAGACAGTTTTCTTGAGAATCTTCAGGGAATGACAACATTAAAGATCTATCAGGCGGATGAAATGAAAGCGGTTGAGATGGATGAGGAAGCGCAGAATTTTCGTAAGATCACGATGAAAGTTTTGACAATGCAGTTAAATTCAACCAGCGTCATGGATATCATAGCCTACGGTGGCGCTGCTGTCGGAATGATCACAGCGATTCATCAGTATATTGCTGGAAATATCACGATTGGCGGAGCATTGATCATTTTATTGTTGGCTTCAGAATTTTTATTCCGTTAAGATTGTTAGGATCATTTTTCCACATTGCGATGAATGGTATGGCAGCGAGTGATAAGATTTTTGGACTGCTTGATCTGGAAGAAGGAGAGAGCGGAGAATCCAAGTTTCCACAGGGAGAGTTAGAGATTTCACTTGATGATGTTCATTTTGCTTATAAAAAAGATCGTGAAATCTTAAAAGGAATCACAATGAACTTCCCTGCAAACAGCTTTATTTCTTTTGTTGGGGAATCTGGCTGCGGAAAAAGTACACTGGCAGGGATCTTAACAGCGAGAAATCGTGGATATACTGGAAGTGTCAAGATCGGTGGTGTGGATATCTCCGATATTATGGAAAATGAATTGATGTCCCATATGACGAAGATCACACATAACAGTTATTTATTTGCAGGAACAGTCAAAGAAAATCTTCGTATGGCAAAACCAGATGCAAGCAAAGAAGAGATGGAAGAAGTGTTAGAGAAAGTAAATCTTCTGGCATTTTTAAAAGAACAGGATGGATTACAGACTGTCTTGTCAGAACGCGGGGAAAACTTCTCAGGTGGTCAGAGACAGCGTCTGGCACTTGCAAGAGCGCTGCTGTTTGATACACCGATCTACATATTTGACGAAGCGACATCCAATATTGATATGGAAAGTGAAGAAATGATCATGAATGTCATTCGGGAATTATCAAAGACAAAGATGATCTTGTTTATTTCCCATAGATTATCCAATGTTGTAGATTCTGACTGTATTTATATGATGAAAGATGGAATTGTTGCAGAAGAGGGAACACACGAACATTTAATGCGTAAAAAAGGTGCATACCAGCATTTATTGATAAGCAGAAGGAACTGGAATCTTATGCTGCAAATATGTCATGGAATGAGTCTTTAAAGAGAAGGTGGTGTAAGATGGAAAAATACAACAAAACAAAGAAGAAGTTCCATAAAGATTATGGGGAAAATGATCGGTCTTGTAAAACCACTGGCACACATTATGACAGCGGCAGTGCTTCTTGGAACCTTAGGGTATCTGTGTGCCATTTTCCTGACGATCACAGCCGGACATGGTGTACTTCTTGCTATGAAAGGGCAGCGTGTGACGAAATATCTGATTATTTTGGTGGTTCTTGCAGTGATGCGTGGAATCCTCCATTATGCAGAACAGTATTGTAACCATTTTATTGCATTTAAACTGTTAGCGATCATCAGACATCAGGTATTTGCGGTACTTCGGAAGCTTTGCCCAGCTAAATTAGACGGCAGGGAAAAGGGGAATCTGATTTCAATCATCACAACCGATATTGAATTATTAGAAGTATTCTATGCACACACGATCTCTCCAATCATGATCGCAATTTTAACTTCATTGATCATGGTTGTATTTATCGGAAGATTTCATGTCTATGCAGGAATCTTTGCAGTCTGTTCTTATCTTCTGGTAGGCTGCGTGATCCCATTAAGAAATGGAAAAAAAGGCGGACAAAAAGGAATGGAATTCCGAAGCGGATTCGGAAACCTGAACAGTTTTGTCTTAGAATCTCTCCGTGGAATAGACGAAACGATTCAGTATGGACAAGGTAAAAAGAGAAAAGCACAAATAAGTGAAAAATCCATTGAATTAGGGAAAATGCAAAAAGACCTGAATCGCATGGAAGCTATGCAAAGAGCTGTCACAGACTTTGTGATCCTTTGCTGTTCGTTTGGAATGTTCTTTTTAATGTATCATTTATATCAGGCAGGAAATGTCACATTTGATGCTATGCTGCTTGCAACGATCGCTATGATGGGTTCTTTTGGCCCAGTAACTGCATTGTCAAGCCTGTCAAACAATTTAAACCAGACATTAGCAAGTGGAGAAAGAGTGTTATCCTTACTCGAAGAAGAACCAATGGTAGAAGAATCAGAAGGAGAAGCTGATATAAGTTTTGAAGGTGCATCCGTAGAAGATGTAACCTTTGCCTATGATGAAGAAGTCATCCTAAAAGACTGCAACATCAATATGAAACAAGGAAAAGTCATCGGAATCTGTGGAAAAAGCGGCTGCGGAAAGTCCACACTGTTGAAACTTCTGATGCGCTTCTGGGATGTAAACAAAGGAAACATAAAGATTTCAGAAGAAAACGTGAAAGAAATCCCAACCAAGACACTAAGAAACACACAATCCTACGTAACTCAGGAAACCGAACTCTTCCACGACTCCATCGCCAATAACATAGCGATCGGAAAACCAGGCGCAGCAAGAGAAGAAATCATAAAAGCCGCTCAAAAAGCCTCTATCCATGACATGATCATGTCCCTGCCAAATGGCTACGACACCGAAGTCGGAGAACTCGGAGACACCCTGTCTGGTGGAGAAAAACAAAGAATCGGAATCGCCAGAGCCTTCTTACACGACAGCCCGATGTTATTACTAGACGAACCAACAAGTAACTTGGATTCTTTAAATGAAGGAATCATCTTGAAATCACTCAAAGAAGAAAGTAAAGGAAGAACCGTAGTACTAGTATCCCATAGAGAATCTACCATGGGAATCGCAGACGACGTGTATCATATGGATGCAGGAAGAGTTTCGTAAAGAAGTGAAAAGTGAAGAATGAAGTATCTTATCTGTAAGTAGTGTATACTGAAAGATTTGAGTGTATAAATAGAGAAAGAACAATGTATTAGGGTCAAGCCGTCAATGAAATTCGTTTTTCTGACCCTAATACATTGTTCTTTCTCTATTTATACATCAACAACCTTCAGTATACAATTTAATCAATTCCACAACAATATCAACACACATATCCATTCTTTCAACGCTAATATGTTCATAAGGTCCATGATAAGCATGTCCACCAGTTCCAAGATTCGGACAAGGAAGTCCTCGAAAACTTAACTGACATCCATCTGTACCTCCGCGAATCGGCAGAACCAATGGAGCTACACCAGCATTTTCACAAGCCTTCTTTGCATTTTTGATCAAATGAGGACAATCCTTAATAATCTCGGCCATATTTTGATACTGATCCGTAATGGTTAAAGTAACGCAACCATTACCCCATTTTTCGTTCATATTTTTCGCGATCAAACGTAATGTCTGTTTCTTCGCCTCAAACAACCCCTGATCATGATCTCTCACAATGTAATGTAATGTTGCATGACTAACATCACCATTCATGTCGATCAAATGATAGAATCCCTCATAATCTTCCGTGTTTCTAGGAGTCTCCATAGAAGGTAGACAAGAGTTGATCTCCATAGCTACAAGTGAGGCATTGATCATCGTATCCTTCGAAGAACCAGGATGTACATTAAAACCAGTGATTTCAAACTCAGCTTTACAGGCATTAAAATTTTCAAACTGGATCTCACCCTCGGTATCGCCATCCAAAGTATAAGCAAAATCAGCATCAAACCGCTTGATATCAAAATACTCAGCACCACTTCCAATTTCTTCATCTGGAGTAAATGCAATGCTGATCGGACCATGAGGAATCTCTTTACTGATCAGACGTTCTACCATCGTAAGAATCTCAGCAATCCCAGCCTTATCATCTGCACCAAGGATCGTTGTACCATCCGATGTGATCAAAGTACGACCCTTGAGAGAAGAAAGATGAGGGAAAACTTTCGGATCAAGAACCAGACTACTATCTCCAAGAGGAAGAGCTTCTCCATTATAATTCTTCGTGAGGATCGGACGGATCGGGTGATCACAGAAATCAGAAACAGTATCCATATGAGCAATAAATCCAATCGCAGGACAGTTTTCATAGCCCTTTGTGGCAGGTAATTTGCCATATAGGTAACATTTGTCATCTAAGTAGACATCACTGAGACCAAGTTCCTTCATTTCATTTTCCAAGACTCGGGCAAGATTAAACTGACAATCAGAAGAAGGGACAGTTTGGCTGTTTTCATTGCTTGGAGTTAAAATTTTGACGTAATTTAATAAACGTTCGTAAGCTTTCATGATTATTTATTCACCTCGTGATAATTTCTTTTGCGTTTTATAAAGTATATAGATAATATAACACATATTTTCTTCAGTTTTGTAAGATTAAACAGTAAAATTAATCTTCAATTTTTTCTATATTGATGAGTGTATCAACCATCGTATTAAACTAGACTCTCGTAGTCTATAGGAATGCACCAGTTGCAGCAATCGGAATTGTATTCAAAGCAAATATGTTTATTACATTTTTACAAATGGGACTAGCCAATGAAGTTCTGCTGATCCCGTTATTGTATCTTTTAAATGCGGTTGCAAGGATTCATGGAGTCATATATGGGCAGGCATTGACGACTATATTGTAGTGATATTGTCACGATCATATGGAAGCAATATCAAAAATAGTATAACGAAAGAAAAAAGACTCCGTAAAAA
>ENA-OQOA01000600-OQOA01000600.1-human-gut-metagenome-genome-assembly--contig:-NODE-600-length-14822-cov-3.763253_pt1 | contig 14822 bp, 15 predicted proteins | sample MGYA00242633_ERZ504888 | MGnify/ENA primary metagenome ERZ504888 (study PRJEB26092, sample SAMD00036372) | human gut metagenome | host: Homo sapiens | study: EMG produced TPA metagenomics assembly of... | reverse complement strand
TTGTTTTTATCATCTTCTTCACCACCATCATCTATCAGTTCTTTTACAAGTTTTCTTGCTTTATTGGCACGTTTGCCTTGTAATTTACAACTAAATACAGTTATTATCTGAACTAAATCTTCAACAAGTGTTTGCCCTGTGCAGTAAGATACAATTTCATATTCTCTATTTGTCGTTCCAGATCATCTTTTGTTATTACTTGAAACTCTGCAATAACCTATTACAATTCTATCTAAATTAGGTTTTACATTCATAACTTGATTTAATTGCTCATGCGAATAATATCTATATCCATTACTGGAAGTGTGATGTGGATGAAGTATCTTTCCAGAAATTTTTTAAAATATGATCTGCTTTTATATGATTCTTTATTTTCTTTTGCTGTGCCATTTGAACTGATTCCCTCCCATCTGTTTTTAATATACTATATTTATTTCATATTTTCAATACTTGATATTTACAATTCAACCAATACACTTTATGCTGTGAATGAAGATTTCAAAATATATAATGGACAGGAACGTGTTCATACGGTTCCTGCCCCATTATATATTTGAAAATCTTCTTTGATTTAGGGTGTTGAAATTAGTATAACTTATGCTCTTTTCTATAATCCACTTAAATCTATCTTATAAATTGTGTTTTTTAATTCTGTGTTCTTTAGAAACATGATCATGTAAATTGGCATATAGATCTTCTGTCCTTTTGTTTCTACATTTCCTTCTGAGAAGATGTATGCTTTTTCTATCTCGTAGTTTTTGTCTTTTAATACGTTTACTAAGGCACTGTGTTTTTTGTAGTCTTTTCCTGATTTTATTTCTAGTGGAGTTACTTTTCCATCTAGTTCTATGACGAAGTCTAATTCTCCTTGTTTTTTGTTGTTGAAGTAATATAAATTGAATCCGTTTGCTAATAGTTCTTGTGCTACTACATTTTCGAAGAGGGCTCCGTTGTTGATTGATTTTTCTTTATTTAGTATTGCTATTTTTACCTGATCTGAATATTGATTGGTCAGGATTCCTACGTCTGAGAAGAATAGTTTGAATAAATTTCGGTTTTCACTTATAATCAGTGGCAGTTTGGGTTCGTTTATGTTGTATACAGGAATTGCTACGCCTGCATCTTTCAACCATAGGAAATCATTTGCTACTCTGTCGTAATTGAGTCCTTTTCCGAGTGTGTTAATCTTGAATCTTTTGTTTTTGCTGTCCAGTTGTCCTGGCATGGAATCGTAGATTTCTCTTAATTTTAGTTTGTAATTTGTTTCATATTTTGTAAAATCTGCTTTATATAATCTCATAATTTTTTGATGGACTGCTGCTACTCTTGCAAGGTCGTTTGTTTGTGTATATACTGCAACTGCTTCTGGCATTCCTCCTACGATGAGATAGAGATAAAACACATCTAACATTTTTTTGTGTACAAATTCATCGACTGGCTGTTGTTTCTTATAACATTCTTCCAGCATTTCTAGTATGTTTTCTTTGATTCCAACGGCTTTTCATAAATTCTTTTACTGTTAACGGATACATATCTTCGATTCTTAGATAGCCTACTGGGGCTGATCTTAGGTCGTTTAATTCAACGCCTAGAAGTGAACCACTCATAATGTATCTATAACTTCCTTCTTCTACAAGGAATTTGATTCTTGTGACAATATCTTTAAATTCTTGTATTTCATCAAAAAAGATAATTGTATTTCCTTTGTTTAGCTGTTTATCCGTGATCAGACTCAATCGCATTAACAGGTCTTGTGCATTTGTAGCATTTTCAAATAGTTCTACTAGTTCTGGACGTTCTATAAAATTGAGTGCTATATAATCGTATTTTGATTCTTTTAAACACTCTCTGATCAGGTATGTTTTTCCTATCTGTCTTGCTCCAGTTAATAGGAATGCCTCTTTTCCCTGTAAAATCCAGTTATTGATTGTGGTTTTCATTTCTCGATCGATCATCATATCACCTCTGATTTTATTTTTCCATCCACTTTTTGTTTATTCTGCAACTTTTCTAACCTCATTTTACATAGTTTTTGCAACTTTTCCAACCATTTTTTTGATAATTTTGCAATTTTTCTAACCTATTTTAGTATGATTTTTGCAACTTTTCAAACTTTTCTTATGAATATTCATTATTCATAAGAAAAAGAACCATAAAATAAACTGTCTAATCTCTGAGATTACGTTTATTTTATGGCCCTTGCTATTACTCTTGTTTTAAATTTTATTTAAAATATTTTTATCCAGAATCTGGCGTTCTCCTTCATTGTCATTGATGTCTGTGACAATATCTGCTGCCTCTTTTACTTCATATGCGGCATTGCCCATGGCGACTCCAAGTCCTGCATATCTGATCATATCGATATCGTTGAAATTATCACCAAATGCCATTATCTCTTCTTGTTTCACATGAAAATGGTCTTTTAACATATGGATTGCATCGGATTTGGATGCTTTCATGGACATGATCTCTAAATAGGTATCTTTGGATCGATAAATTCTGATCTGTGGGAATTCTTTTACTAACTGTTGTTCCAACGCTGCAATATCTTCTTTATCTCCCATGCATAACACCTTGTGTACTTCTTTGTAGACTTCTTCATCTTCAAAAGACACTTCTTGTGGAATCACGCCTGTGATATCACTTTCCTGCGCTGCCCAATATTCTTTTTTATCTTTTACCAGCCATTCATCGTTTGTGTAAATGTTAACCGAAATCTTTGAATTCAATTCATAGACTCTTCTGCATAACTTCATGGCAACTTCTTGTGGCATTGCCACACTGTAAATAGGACGGTCTTCTTCATCAACAACTAAAGCACCACTGTAGCAGATCATTGGACTCTTTGCCTCTAATTCTGCTCTGATGGCTGTCATGCCTTTGGGCATTCTTGCGGATACTAGGACGTATGGAATTCCATTTTGGTTGATCTGTTTATTTTTTCTTGTATTTTCTGGTATCTGATGTTTTGAATTTAATAGTGTTCCATCAATATCACTGAATACTGCTTTATATTTTTTCATTATGTCTGCATCCTTTCGTTTCTCTGCTTTGTTGTCTATTTCTTCCATTATTATAAAGCAAGAAAAGCCATCTGGCGAGAGCGAAATATCCCAGATGGCTTTTCATTTTTAATTTGCTTTTACTGACTTCGCATTAGAATATGCTCCGTATACTTTCTGATTTGTTGAATCATAGTAGTAATAGCGAACTTGTACATAGTATTTCTTGCCTTTTTTTAGACCTGTTTTTGTATAAACATTTTTCGCTAAACCTGTTGTTTTGTATTTTGCAGATTTCATCTTTTTGCTTGTGGAATAACGGAATCTAAATCCTCGTTTTTCCCCATATTTGTTAACAGATTGTGTTGATCTTGCTACAAATCCTACACCTTTTCCTGCTTTGGATCTGACAGATAATGAACCTGCTTTTCCAACTGTTACTTTAACAAATTTAGCTGTTAATGTAATATTCTTGTCGCTGGCTGGCATCTTTGTAACAATTTTTCCATTGTATGTCCATCCTGCAAATACATAACCTTTCTTACCAGCTGCTTTATATTTTGCTTTGTTCCATGCTGGCAGAGTATCTCCTGCTTTCACATCTTTGATCGTTGTGACAGTCTTTCCTGCATTACCTTTTAGTGTTGCTGTAATAGAAACTTTTGGAGTTTCTACTTCTTTTTCTTTTACTGTTACCTGAGTCTTGTATGTGTAACTTCTTCCAAAAGTTGTAACCTGCGTTTCAATCTGTGTTGTTCCAGCTTTCTTTGCTGTGATGTTACCATCTTCATCTACATCTGCGATCGTTTTGTCCAAAGATTTGTATTTGATGATGTTGAAACTGTTGTCCTCGATATTGGAAACAGTAATTACTGCTTTCTCGCCTGCTGTTAATGCAAGTTTATCAGAAACTGTTGGAACTTTCACTTCTAATGGTGTGACTTTCATATTCTGGAATGTTACTTTTCCGTTGAATACATTAAATCCAACATATTTTCCTTCTTTGTAATTATTCTCAACTTTTACATCTCTTACATTCAGTACCAGCTTGTCCTCAATATACACTTTATACTGATTACCTTTTACTACAACTTTGAAATGATATTTCTGTCCTTCGCTTAAGTTATAATTTCCATCTTTTCCGATGTCTCCGGTTCCGCCTCCAAATGTAAAGATTCTTGCTGTACTACCTTTCTTTGTGTGTCTACATTAGCTGCATATGCACTGGTAGAATCTGGACTCTGTCCGCGGAATAATAATGCAAATGCCTGTCCACTGTGATAAACAACATCTGATTCAAAAATATAATCATCTGAACTGATCTTTGTTCCTGACATTAGGAATGCATCTCCACTAGCTTCTCCTGTACAACTGTTAGAATTTTCACTGATCGCCCATTTACCACCATGTTGTTTCCAGTCACTAAGTGAAATACCATCGTCTGCCGCTGAAACAAATAGATCGATACTTCTTGATAATCCATTTGCTGTTGTTGCTGTAACAGTGACACTTCCTTCTTTTAGTGCTTCTAGCTGAAGTTCATCATCTTCTGTTTTGATAACTTTAACTTTATTACTTTTGTTATTACTTACTTTCCATGTTACTTTCTGATCTGCTTTCATTGGAGAGATTGCAGCATTTACACTGATCTTATCTCCGACATTATATTCTCCACTTCCAGAGTCTGTACTAATATATAGATCTGTTGCTGTGTTTGCATCTGTGATCTTATTTTCCCAGATACTCTTCATTGGATAAACTGTGATATTTCCTGTTGTTTCTCCACCTTCAGAATATACTTCCATTCCTGTACTATTGACAGATGGGAATACTGCTAATGCTCCTGTAACCTGTCCATCTTGTCCATATACTTCAACACTTGATTCATCAACAAAGATATCTAATTTTACTTTTCCATCTTTCTCTGTAACGATCGCATCGGATACGATGTTCTTTGTCTGCTGTCCCGCTGGATGTGTACCAGATTTTTCTCCATTGATGGATACTTTCTTTGTTTCTGTATTATAAGATACAACTGTTTCCTGACTTCCAGATTTGTTTGTTCTTAATTTGAATCCAACTTCTTTTGTTCCTGCCTGTGGTGTAAGTTCTGCGACAACTTCATATTGTCCTGCTTTGACTCCTGATAACAGATTTTCGCTGTTTTCTGTCTTCTTTGGAATCGTAACATTTTCAAGTTTGGTTGCTGCTTCGTTAACTCGTAATTTCTTGTATTCGTCAATTGGTGTCTGAACTAGTTTATACTTACCATCAATCTTCTTCACATTTAATTCTGTCTGAAGATTAAAGAATCCATTGTATCCCCACTGTCCAGTCACTTTATCAACGTTATTGCAGTATCCATCAGCCCATGTACTTGCCCAGTTGATCATAATTCTTCGGTTTTCTGGTTTTCCATTGGTTGTTTCCCCATTACCAATATAATATGTCATTGCTGCATAAGAATGAGGTCCAAAGTTCATGACATAACGGTCGCTGTCTTTATCCTGTACAAATGTCCAATGTTCATCAATCTTCTTGAGATCACCGATGCGATAATAACGTCCTCCTTCGCTTATAACCCATTTTGTTGTTCCATCATCTGCTGTTATAGGATACATATCAGGGCATTCTGTTTCAACTCTTAATCCTGCTGGATTACCAATATCATCGCTTCCTTTATATGTACTTTCAATGTTCCAATGAATCAGATCATCAGAAGAATAAATTCTTAAGATTCCTCCCGCAAGTACCATAAACCATTTTCCATCGTGGCGGAATACTTTTGGATCACGGAATGCTGTATCTTTTAGATGATCTTCATCCCATTTTAAGATTGGATTTCCTTTATATTTTGTCCATGTTCTTCCGTTATCTTTGCTGTATGCGATGCACTGATCCTGTCCTCTGTGGCCATTTAATTCATTGTTCTGTGTATAGATCACAATAAGTCCACCTTTTCCAGGTCCTTTTTCATCTCCAAATAAACCGGATGTATTCTCATCATCTACAACTCCACATCCAGAGAACATTGCTCCATTATCTTCCTGATAATTTAATGGTCTTGGCAATTCTTCCCAGTGGATCAGATCTTTAGAAACTGCATGTCCCCATTCTAACTCTCCCCATGTCGTTCTTGCCTGATTATGCTGGAAGAATAAATGCCATTCTCCCTTATAATAAAGCATTCCGTTTGGGTCATTGCTCCATCCCATTGCCTGTGAAAAATGATATTGTGGTCTGGTTGGCACTGTATATGCTGAACCATCTACATTTCTTAATACATGTAATGTTGTAGTTTCTACTGCACCATTTGTACTTGTCACTGTGACAGGAATTTCCTGAGATCCAATCTTTAATGATACTTCTGTTGCTTTTCCATTTTCTGCTTTTTGTTTCACCGATCGTCACTGTTCCATTATCACTTACAGTTGGTGTGATAGATAATTTATCAACTGTATTAGGCACTGTGATCGCATAATCATTTGTATCCTGTGTATATTTCTTATCTAAGTTGCCACCTGTTACCTGTAAATTTGTTAAATGTGCTGTTGCTTTTGGAATCGCGATATCTTCCACGGAAAAATCAGATGCTGTCATTGTTTCATTGAAGGAAATAAGACCAACCTTTCCTTCAAAAATCGTATCTGTGATCTCCATACTGATGACTTTTACACCATTGATCTTAACTGTCAAATGACGTTGTTTTACAGAAATGTCAAAATCATAAGTATCTTTATTTTTTAATTCATCAAAATACTTTTTCTTTCTGAAGATCGTTGTTGCGTCCTCCTTGGAAACAGAACAAACGTTACGGCTCCAGTAGATGGAGTAACATTGGCTACTACAGAACCTTTCTTTGGATCTTTTGCTTCCTTTGCTCCCATAATCACACCGACAGCTCCATCTTCTTCTCCTTGTGTCAGTTTTGCTTTGACCGCATAATTATCTTCTTTTTTGATATTTGTGATACCGATATTATCACCAGCTCCTGATAACTGGATCTTATCATTGTCTACTTTTCCATTCCCTGTAAATGTCCAATCTATCGCCTGCTGCTGTAATTGTGCTGCATTTACAGTTACATGATTGTATGCTGTTACTGGCGCGATAGAAGTGACACTGACTACACTTGCCATCATTATTGCTACTAATCTTGGGCTAACTTTCCTCATATTTTTCCCTTTCTTTGTAGAAAAAAAGACGATCTAACTATAATCGTCCTTTTTCAATCAAAAACAATAGTTCTATGCTTAGGCTTTCACTAATTGTAATATCTTGTCTACGTTTGCTCTTCCTCGTTTAATACCAAGGCCTATGACAACACAAAGTATCACACTGATGATCGTAATGATCACTCCAGCTACACCAAATACTGTAAATGGCATTTTACTTTGGACACCTAGTCCCCAATACGCAAGTATGATTCCGATAGAAGATAGAATAATGAGATTGCGAATCCATTTTTTGAGGTTATTGAGCATTTGTGTCTGAAATTCAATTTCTTTTAACTGCTGTGCTCTTGTTTGTGTTGTCATAATATACTTCCTTTCTTAGTATTTTAATCCTGGGTTAAAGAATCCGATCATAACTCCGATAAATGCTACAACTACTAAGATCAACATTGTAACAACTGGAGATACTTTTTTCTTTGACATTAACCACCAACAGAAGATTACAAAAGCTGCTGTTAAGAATCCTGGATATACTCCGTCTAACTGATTCTGAAGATTTTAAGAATTCTTTTCCTGCACTGTTTACAAGATGGAATGATGTTTTTACTGATACCCATGTTGCTGCTACAGATCCAACAACCATTGTTCCTAACATAACGATTGCTTCACGGATCGCGGTTGCTTGCTCACCAACCAGGATATCTACGGCTTTTCCACCCAGTTCATATCCTTTGAAATATAAGAACTTCATTCCAAATGCCATGATCAAGTTCCATGCTACGATATAGAAGATCGGTCCTACGACAGATCCACCTGTTGATAATCCCAGTGCGATACCAAGTAAGATAGGAATTAATGTACCTACAACTAAGGAATCACCAATACCTGCTAAAGGTCCCATAAGACCGGCACGGATACCATTGATTGCTTCTGCATCGATATCTTCATTTCCATTTGCTTTTGCTTCCTCAAGACCAGCTGTGATACCTACGATGATAGATCCAACCTGTGGTTCTGTATTAAAGAAAGCTGTGTATGTATTCATTGCTTCTTTCTGTTCTTCTTTTGTATCATATAACTCTTCTACCAATGGAAGCATTGCACACAGATAACCAAATGTCTGCATATGTTCCTGAGAGAAACATGTTAAGTTTCCATAAGCCCAGTTACGGAATGATTTATTTAACGCTTTTTTAGATAGTTTTTTCTCTGCCATATTAAATATCCTCCTCGTCATCATCGTCAAAGGAACCGCCAGAAGCTAAGGCTGCTTCTTTTGCTCTGATTCCTACCATTTTAATGTTGTAGTAAATAATTGCGAACATTGCTGCTACAACTGTTACTGATACAAGGTTTAATCCCATACTTGCTGCTAATGTAAATCCGAAGAAGAATGGTATAAAGTCAACTGCTTTTGTTACTACCTGTTTTAATAAGATCGCAATACCTACGCAAGGAAGCAAGCTACCTACTGTAAACAGTGTTTTCATTGCAATTCCATCCATTGGTAATGTTGTTTTGATCGCTTCTACAACTGGAACTCCTAATTTACACATTACAACTGCTGGTAAGAAACTGCAGATGATATGAGAAATCCATGGAAGAACCATATCTACAACGTATAATCTTCTGAATTCACCTTTTTCAACGGCCTGCCATCCAATGTGCTGCCATACAAGGTTGATCGTTGCTGTTCCATAGAATAATACTGTACCGATCGTTCCTACCATTGCTCCAAATGATGTTGCCATGGAGATACCTTTTGCTGATGCAGGATCTAATCCGTATGAATTTAATGCTAACATTGCCAGTGGAATACCGATATAAGATACGGCACGAACGTCTGCTGATACAGTTCCTCCTGGTGTAACCAATGCGATATATACAACCTGCATTGCCGCACCGACTAAAACACCTGCCTGAATATCTCCAAGTACGATACCACAGACAAGACCTGCAACTAATGGTCTTCCTAATGTGTAGTTACCAATGGTTGTACCTCCCATACCAGGCATACTGGATAAGCAGGCAAAAATACCTAAAATGATTGCTTGTAACCAACTAATTGTCATAATAGTTTCTCCTCTCTATTGGTTTTTAGTTAAATCCAAACTGACCTCTGAATTTGTCCCATGTTCCGATGGACGCTTCTTTGATCAGTGCGAATTCGATTTCATAACCAGCTTTGCTGATCGCTTCTAAAGCTTCTGCTTCTTCCTGTGTAATAGATTGGTTATTACCAAGTTTGACAGCTCCCGGTCTGTCATTACATGGTCCTACGATTACTTTCTTTACATCACTTGGAACAAATCCATCATCCACTAAGATCTTCTTCATCTGGATTGAATCTTTTGTGATCAGGAAGTAATTGTCTTTGCTGTCTAATACTTTCTGGTTTTTCTTTTTCCATGCTTCATATGTCCAAACAAATGTTTTCTTTGTGCTGGCACTCTTGTATGCCATCTTAAGTGCATCTGTTGTTGCTGCTTTGTCGTTCACTGCGATCAGCCCATCGCATGGATACTCTAGTGACCAACGTGTTACTGTCTGACCATGGATCATACGGTCATCAATTCTTAAAAATGAAACTGACATATTTTTTTCCTCCTTAAAATTTAAATATCGTCTTCTTCATCATCGTTTGCTGATGTCATAACAAATTCTTTAACTGCATCTTTTGCCTCATTGATCAAGCTGTCTTTTAGCATGTCTGTGTCTACGCCGTCTTTCATTAATGTTGCTGTCAATGCCATTGCCAGGTTCATTCCACCAAAGATCACTGTCTGACCGATCAGTCCTTTATTTGATACCTGTTCAATTGCATTTGTAAGAGGTGATCCACCCACAATGTCACCAAGAAGAATGATCTCATCGTCTTCTGTGATCTTGCTGATCGCATTGCTAAATTTCTCTGCAAATTCATCAGCACTCATTCCGTCCTCTAATCCAACGCTGATCACGTCTTCTCTTTCTCCACCAGCTAACATCTTAAGTACACTGTGAAGTCCTGGTGCAAATGTTCCGTGGCTGACTAATACTACGTATTTCATCCTCTTCTCCTTTCTTATTCCTATCTCTTATTTACAAGCTTATTCTACCAATCACGAAAAAAAAGGACATCTGTAAATTGTCATGACTTTCAATTTACAAATGTCCCTTTTTATGTGACAAATGTCATATTTGTGTTTTGTTTGTTTTGATCTTCTTATTATTACTGATTTAAAAGCTTATCAATCTCCTGTTTTAGTTTCAAGATATTGGAATCAAATTCTTCTTCATCTGTAAGAATTCTTGTCATCTCACTGTCAATCTTTTGGTAAGCTTCATTGTATCTTCGGAATTTTGGAATCTGCAAGGCATTGTCCATCAGTTCATCTAACAGTTTCATTTTATCTGTCATATTTTCTCCCATGCTTTTTTCTAACACCCTCTGTGCTTGTTTTGAATTCGTCACAGCTTTTAATGGTGAAATACCTTGGCGATACTGAAAGATCTTCTGCTGTGTCTTCGTTTCATAGCATAATTTCTTTAAAAACTGCCATGCCATATCTCCATGTTTCGTCCGATTACTCATTCCCATCAGAAGATTATCTACCTGCGTCTTATTTTCTCCATCTGGTCCGGAAGGGAGTCTGATACAGTCCCATTCAAAATCAAAGTATTTGTTAATCTTCCATGGATATGGCTTATATGTTCGAAATTCTGAAAATGTCATGGGACGGAATGCAATATTTCCTGAGTCAAAATCATCTGAGGTCAGATTTCGAAATGATGATATTCTTTCAATCTTCTTTGTAAACAGAATTGCATTTTCAATTGGTTCAGATGAAAGATTACATTTTGTTCCACTTTGATTAAATAAGTTTCCGCCATTACTTAACGTGGCATCATTCCATTTATAATCATACACACCAAATTGGTCTAATCGTCCATCTCCATCGGTATCTTTGGTTACTTTTTGACAGATTGTGTAAAAATCCTTCCACGTCCAGTGATTTCCAGGCATTTTAATATGCTCTTTTTTTAGTAGTGTCTTATTGACTAGCATCAAAGTTGGTACACTTTCATATGGAAGAGCATATTGCGTTCCCTTATAGGTTCCAGCATCATAACTTCCTTCATAATAGTTGCTTTTTTTGAACGCTTTATCAATCTTTGTATAGGAGTCTAAGTTCTTTAACATTCCTACGGATGAAAATGTGCTAAAATCTTCTGGCAAGACCATAAAAACATCTGGCAGATCTCCTTTTAGTGCCTTTTGTGACAGCCATTCTGAATAATCATCTTTCATCACACCACTTTCGTATTTGATCGTGACATTCGGATATTCTTTTTCAAATTCTTTGATTACTTGATCGATCATCTGATAGCAATTATCATCTGGAACATCCCACTTGTTTCCTGCGAACATTCCAAAGGTTAAAACAATTTTTGTTGTTTGGGATAGATCACAAAACCAACAGATAATAAACTTATGACCAATCCAACAGCAATGATTCGTTTCCACCATTTTTCTAGTTTCTGTCTCATCTATCTTCTCCCGTATTTGGCTGAACCTGACTGTACTTCCCAGATTGCAAGCTGGGTTCTGTCTCTTAGGTCTAGTTTACTTAAAATCGTGCTGAGATAATTTCGTACAGTTCCTTCGGAAAGGCTTAGTTCCGTCGAGATTTCTTTATTTGACATGCCTCTTCCGACTAATTTAATGATCTCCCATTCTGCATCTGTGATCTCTTCTACATTCTGTGCATGAATTGATGTATCATAATTGCTTTGTGCCATTTCAGAGAAGAAATCGACCACCTTTGTTGCCACTTCTGGATTGATCATGGCCCCGCCGCTATGTACTGTATTGATCGCTTTTTCTAATTCATCCATAGAAATTCCTTTTAACAGATAACCACTTGCTCCATGTTTTAATGCATTGTATACATACTCATCATCATCGAACGTTGTCAAAATAATGATCTTGACATCTGGATATTGTTCTTTGATGATCTGTGTACATTGCACTCCATCCATTTCTGGCATACGCACATCCATTAAAATAACATCTGGCTTGTCTTTCCTGACTTCCTGAATGACTTCTCTTCCGTCCTTGGCAGTTGCAGTAACTTCGATTCCTCTTTCATCTCAAGTACGATCTGTAAACTTTGTCTGATCAGTTCCTGATCATCTGCTATCATTACTTTAATCATAGTTTTTCACCCCATCTGATCGGTATTCTTGCTGTGACTTTTAAATCCATTACTTCCATCATATTCTACAGTCCTTTTAACATCTTGATCCTCTCTTCGATATGGATCAATCCAAATCCTGTATGAATCTCTTCACATCCGATTCCATTGTCTTTGATCTCTAGATTGAGCCACTTATCTTCCTTCCATAAGTTTACATCAATCTGCTTCGCTTTTCCATGCCTGATCGCATTTGTAATACTTTCCTGTACTACACGATAGATCATATCTTCTTCATCTTGATTGAATTTCAAGACCTCTACCTGACAATCATAATTAATCTTAACATCTGATACCTGCATCGTCTCATTGATCATCTTTTCTAAAGCTTCTTGCAATCCACTATGCTCTAAGGCATCTGGTCTTAATTTATTGACCGATCTTCGAATATCTTTAATTCCTTGCCTTGCAACCTGTGATATTTTATTTAACTGTTCTTTCGTTGCATCTACAGAAAAATCGATCATCGCGATACATGCGTCAATTCCTGCAGACAGTCCAGTCATCGTATGCCCCAGTGTGTCATGAATCTCTCTGGCAATTCGATTTCGTTCCCTTGTCTCCGCCATTTTCTCTGTCATCTCTGAATAGTCCTTCAGCTGTTCATTCATTTCTTTTAAACGTATATTGGCTGTCTGAAGCTGAAGGTTTAACAATCCAATCCTTGCATTCTCTTTTCATCTGATTTCTCATCAAAATGATCATGTATGCAATAAATGCGATCGCATTCAATGCAACTAGTATATTTCTTGTTCCTTGGATCATCATACTGACTTTTCGCCGGGTATACACTCAAAAATTGTTGGAACGATATCATATCTATAAACATTGATATGATATCGTAGTCTGAGAATAAATATATCATTCCCATGATGACAAAGAAAATTCCCCTAGTGTGTTTATCTTTGATATCCGTTACAATATCTGCAATGACAAGAAGAATGATTCCATTATAATTTTACATAAACAAATTTAATAATGATCAGACATAACAAAATCTCTGCTGCATATAAGATCACAGATACCTGTTGCCTTTTTCTTTGTTTTCTTCGAATTTCTATAATGCCTAACAATAAGAAAAAAGCAATAAATATCAACACTGTTGATGTCACTGGTTCGTTTGGGAGATATGTGATATTCTCTAAGAAATTCCTTGCTCCAAAATCACAATTGATCTTATTTAATGTTAAAATAAAAACTGCAGAAAGGAAGGATAAAATGATGAAATTTATGACTCCCATCAGAATCTTGATATAATATAAATTTTGATTTTTTCGATCCATATCATTTCCTCTTTACTGCCAACGGCTAATATCAGTCTGCTCTACATTCTTTTTTGTTATCATTTGAACAGAGATTACCTTTTTCTTCTCTACTTTCTCCCCTTGCAGAATCTGGTATGCCGCATTGACCGCTGTGTCTGCCATCTGTTTGGGAGACTGTGCCGCTGTTCCTGTCATCATACCTTCTTTGATCAGCTTTTTCCCTTCTGGCGATCCATCGATTCCGTATACAAGAACCCCTTCTCTTGCACCCTTGCTGTCAAGAGCCGCCAAAGCTCCCATCGCCGCTGGGTCATTTAATCCCATGACAACATCTATGTTCTGGTATTCTTCGATAATCTTATCTACCTTAGGAAGTGCACGTTCAATCTGTCCTTGAGTATCTGCAGATGCAAGAATCTTATAGTTTTTATTGTTCTTGATCGTATCTAAAAATCCATTGATACGATCTACCGCAGATCTTGCTGCATTATGTGTTAACAAGACGATATTCGCCTGATCTTTTTGCTTCATCATTTCCTTGGCACATAAAACGCCTGCCTTGTAGTTATCTGACACGATCGTCATTGCGACGAGATCACTTCTGTAAACCTGTGAGTCGATAACAATCACGGGAATCTTCGCTTTCTTTGCAGCTACAAGTCCTGGTTCTACTGCTTTCCAGTCTACTGGATTTAGAAAAATCGCATCTACTTTTCGTTTGACCAACTGTTTAATCTGTTCATTCTGCTTCTTCTGATCGAGTGCTGGATCTAATGTGATCATCTGGTCCCCATTCTTCTCAACCTGCATCCGAATCTGGTTATTAACTATCTTATAGAATTCATTATTCATCGTCATATAAGTTGCACCGAATAATTTTTTCTTGTGTTATGCTGTTCCAAATAGTTTGAAAATACACAGACATAAATTCCAATAAAAAAAGACAAAAACTAGTGATTCCTGCTAAAGCGACAATCCTATTGGTTAGATTTTTTTTTGTATTGTTGGTTCATATTCGTTTACTCCTCAGTTAACATAAAATCATCGCTGCTCATTAAGTGTCCGCTATGTGCGAATCGAGCGAGAGCGCGTTTCCAGATAGCTTTTATTTCTCTACAACCAAGCCGTTGGACTAGCATCACT
>ENA-OQOA01000598-OQOA01000598.1-human-gut-metagenome-genome-assembly--contig:-NODE-598-length-14851-cov-3.087612_pt1 | contig 14851 bp, 13 predicted proteins | sample MGYA00242633_ERZ504888 | MGnify/ENA primary metagenome ERZ504888 (study PRJEB26092, sample SAMD00036372) | human gut metagenome | host: Homo sapiens | study: EMG produced TPA metagenomics assembly of... | reverse complement strand
TTTCTCACTGTTCATATTATAGCATACTAAGTTTAAGATTACACTAACATTTCTATACCAATTTACTACCATTTTGTTACCAATTTTATACCAATTTAATATCATTTAGGAGTATCAACCATTTTTCCTAATTTATATAAATTATTCTCAAAAGAAAAGCACCCATTTATCACGGATGCTCTTCTCGTACCTAATAAGTGTACAGATTTTAAGTACCTTCATCATATCTGATTTTGGAATATTTTTCAAGCTACAATTTCTTTTCTGGAATCACTTTTCGTGCAACCACTTTTTGAAAATCTTCATTGTTCCAAGTTTTCTTGAATCCAAAGAATGATCCCCGGTTATCTCCCATAACATAAATAGAATCATCCGGAATCACACAATCTTCCTCGCCCATCGTTGATCCTTCATCTTCCAGATATTTTTCCATTAATATAAACTTTAATGGTTTTTGATCTCTAAATGTTCTCTTGGCAGTGCGATCACTCTTTTAATAAAATCATATTCTTTATCTTTTAATGTCACTTTAATGATCACAACATCTCCACGATGTAACTTGTCATTTTTCTGAAATTTCTTCATGATCAATTTCTGTCCATCTTTTAAAGTAGGATTCATAGATTGCCCATTTACTTTAAACCTTTGATATTGGCTGATATTCTGATACGCTAAAATACCAACATATCCAATGATAAGCAGGACCAACAAATTCCATAATATCTTTTTTAACTTCAATAAAAACACCTTCTTTATAACATGTTAGGATGGCTGCCGCTTTTAGGCCCGATTTTCCCCATATGTGACCATAATCGATTTTTTCCAGATTGCGTAGTCCAGTATACGGTATCTCCATCTTGCTTAATCACATCACAATCTAAAATTTTATAGTTCATTACATTTACTTCTTTTAAAGCTGTTACTTTTCCATTGGAATCTACTTCTGCAATCTGATTTTCTGCCCAACCGCATCCTGATCCAGCACTTAGTTTTCCATGCGTGTCGTCAGCTCCAAGATCTCCTGGAATTGTTACGCCATCAAGTGTGAAGGCATTTGGGGCATGAATTCCTTTTTCTCCACCCATAATCCCATACTCACATGCGATATTATAACAGCTGCTGATAGATTCTTCCGGATAAAAGAGATCGGCTACTGCTCTTGGTGATTCATATTTCTTTTTCACTATTTTTCTCCTTTGTATGGTTGTTCTCAAGTATATTAATGACTTTTCCATCTTTCCTTTTACAACCGCTTTAGGCTGATGATATTTCTTTATTTATAATGTCTGATTTTTGTTATCCATAATATTCCTCATAAATGTAAAAAAGAGGAGAGATTATTCCCTCCTCTTTCTTCCATCGGCTAACGCCTTACTGTATCTACTGCTCTTTGTCACCTTTCTGTTTCTTACGGATCACAAATGCTGTTCCTCCGGCAACTACGACTACAATGAGTCCGATTACAACTGGAACGATGGATTTCTGACCTGTTTTTACAGATGATGAACTTGATCCACTACCAGGTGTAGATGTATGACTTGTAGTTTTTGGAGTCTTCTTCACTCCTTTAACCTTTACAGTCTGATCTTTATCTGTGATATCCTCATGTGTTCCGATCACTGCTCCAGTTTCAACATCTAACATCTTTTCAAATGCTACAAGTGAATATCCTCCAAGTTTGCTTGCATCAAATGTAAAGCTTACCTTTACTTCTCCGTTTGCTTCTTTTGGAGTGAATTTTGCTGTTGCTGCAACCTCTTTACCATTCACTTTGACTGGTTTCTTTGTATCCTTATCATATAAGGTACCGGAAACTTCCAGTTCTTTGTTTGGTGTTACATTTTTATATTTCACAGTATCTACGATAGTGACTTTCTTATCAGCATTAACGGTGTGATCCCCGTCGGCTTTATCTGTTGCTGTAGTATGTAATTCAGGGAAATTTACTGTCTGGTCAGAATCATCAATGTCCTTATGAGATCCGATCAATGTTCCTGTCTTAACATCGTAAGCTTCTTCAAAGGCCACGGCTGTTTTACCAGCAATGCTTGTGGCATCGAATTTAAATTCTACCTGTGCTGTACCAGAAGCTTCTTCCGGAGTAAATTTAGCACTTGCAGTAACTTCTTTGCCATCGATCATAATTGGTTTCTGAGTATTCTTATCATATAAGATACCCTTTAACTCAACTTCTCTACCAACCTCTAAGTTCTCATATTTCACTGTATCGACTAAAACAGTTTCTTTTGCGGCGTTTACTGTCTTGTTTCCGTCTTTATCAGTTAATGTAGTACCGATCTTTGGTACAACGACAGTCTGTTCACCATCGTCAATATCCTTATGATCAGCAACTAAGGTGTTGGTTTCTACATCATAGGCTTCTTCAAACGCTACGAGTGTTTTACCAGCGAGATCACTTCCATTGAATTCAAATGTAACATCAACACTTCCTTCACTTGCTTCTGCTGTGAATGTAGCACTTGCTGTTACCTGTTTTCCATCAATTTCAAGTGGCTGCTTTGTCTCTTTATCGTAAAGAACACCATCAACCTTATACTCACGACCTTTTTCAAGACCTTTGTATTTAACTGTGTCTACCAGTGTGATCTTTTCGTCTGCATTGATCACATGAATCTGGCTGTCTTTACCGATTAAAGTTGTTCCGATTTCAGGAATCTCTACTGTCTGTCCTTCATCTTCAAGATCTGCATGAGTACCGATCTCGTTTTCTCCTTCATATAAGTTTTCAAAGACAACAGTGGTTGTTCCTTTTAATGCACTTGCATCAAATGTGAATTCAAGTTCTACGGTTTCATTTTCTCCGTTTGCTTTGAATGTCTTTTCTGCAGTAATTTCTTTTCCATCGACTAATAATGGATTTCCTGTTTTCTTATCCATTACCTTACCTTTCAGAGTATATTCTCTTCCGGCAACGATGTTTTTCACTTCAACTTTATCAATGATTGTTACATCCTTACCTGCGTAAGACATGTGTGTTCCATTATTCTTATCGCTCGCTGTTGTGCTTACTTTTGGAATAAGAACAGTCTGATCATTATCGTTGATATCTGCATGAACTGCATATTCTTTACCCTTATATTCAAGAGTTTCAAATGCAACAATCTTCTTACCAGCTGTTTTAACTCCGGAGAATTCAAAGATTACATCAACTGTTCCGTCCTCAGCATCTGCTGTAAATTTCACACTTGCTGTTACTTCTTTTCCATCATCATCAAGAACAACCTTTCCTGTTTCTTTATCCATAAGTTTACCGATCATTGTATAAGTTTTTCCTTTGATCAGATTCTTATAAGAAACAGTATCCTTGATCTTCATATCTTCTTTTGCTTCAACGATATTAGATCCTGTTGTTGCATCAGATGCTTTTGTCTTGATTTCAGGGAATTTAATTGTCTGTCCTTCATCATTAATGTCATGATGAACAGCAATCGTTGTTCCGTCTGCTTCACTTGTCAATGTTTCAAATACAACAACATCTTTACCTGCTAATGATAATTCCGCTGCATTAATATTGATTTCAACATCAACTGTTCCGCTTTTTGTGGTATTAGAAAATACTTTGGATGCTGTAACTTCTTTGCCGTCTTTATCAAGGATTGCTGCTTTTGTCGCTTTATCCATTAAGACTGCTGTTAATTTGTATTTACCTCTGTCTAGGTGTTCATAATTAACAGTATCAATGATTGTTACATCATCTGTCGCTGAAGCCACATTTGTTCCTGTTGCTTCATCTTTTGCTTTTGTACCAATACTTGGCTCTGATTCATCAGTTAATGTTCCGGCATTGATTTTTTTACCATCTTTTGTGATCGTAAAGTCTGTACTGATCAGTTTCAGTCCTTTATTACTATCACTACGCAATTCTTCAATTTTGTATTTTCCGTAATAAAAAGCACCTAAACTATCATCGGCTTTTGCAACACTTCCATCTTCGCCCTGTCCAAACCATACTCCGGCATCCAGATCAAAATCAGAAGATTTTAAAACGGTATCCTTTGTATAGCCTTTTAACAATTTGTCATTGGCATTTGTATTTTTAGAGTGTTTGTTATCTGTAGAATCAAACTCTCCATTCTTATCTGTTACGATTACGTGGGTTTCTCCAGTCGCTTCATTTGTTACCTTGAACGCTGCACTGATACTCTTTCCTTCATCAGATTTTTTCTGACAGAGTAATCACCTCGAACTACCTGGTTCGGGAATTTTAAGTTTGCATCCAAATCTGGCGTATACATTGTTCCGTCTGCACCATGGCATACAACTGTTTTTTCAGTTCCATCTGTCATTTTGTAACCCTGACTGCTTGAAATTTCCTGAACACCATATGTACCATAAGGTAATGTTCTCTCATCAGTCTGAGCTGTATATTTTTTCAGATTAGAATTCCATGAAGTTGTGATCTTTGTCACTTCTTCTCCCGGATTCACTGTCTTATCACCATATTTAATGGCTGTTGCACTTCGGTTGATAATAGAGAACTGAACACCTTCAAGTGTTGTTCCGGTTTCAGAGATCTTATGATCCTTTCCACCAATGGCTTCACTCTTATCAAGTTCTTTATCAACTTTCCATACCTGGATTCCATATTTCTTCGCTGGATCAGAAACTGTAAAGTCTGTAACTACTTTGGATGGCTGTTCACCATCTTTATCACTGACTCTTGTGAAATAAATACGATTACTTAAGACCTGCCCATTAACAGAAACGGTACTGTTTTCGATTTTATATCCGTCTGGAGCTTTAGTTTCCTCGATTGTCAAAGTTCCCCATGGAACTACATTTCTTCCATTAGAATCCTTATAAAAATCATCGCCTGAAACCTTATATTCATCAGAAAATTGTAAAGAATATCTATTTCCTAACTTTCTAGTTTTTAGCACCCATGTTTTAGTTGCTTTTGATGGTAAATCAGAAGCACTATTATAAAAGTTATTATAGAATTTTACGGTAAACTCTGCACCTGAAAGATTTGCATCTCCCTGTACAGTTTCGCCTGTTTCCTTGTCTACCTTTTTTACTTCAAAGTTGATAGGGTCATCCTTTGGCTGATCTGGAATTGTAACAACTGCAGGGTTATCATCATCGTTCTTTTCCGTAACTTTTACGGGATAAGCCTGATCATTTTTCGCATACCCTGTAGGTGGATTGATTTCTTTAACAAAGTAATCTCCCACATCAATTTCGTCTGTGTCAGTATTACCATTTTCATCGGCAGTTAATGTTGTTACTTTATCAGTACAAGCTTTGTCTTTATAAACTCCGAATGTAGCTCCTTTAAAACTATAACATCCGCTTCCGTTTGTCATGGAAGGATTCGCTGATGTTTTCTTGACCTGCACATTACCGGATTTGTTGTACTCAAACTTCAACTTGTAGATACCAAAAACCACTCTGTGTATTGATCTCCTGTGTGTTCAGTCCGATGATAACATACTGGTCTTTCAGGTCTACATGAAGTACAGATAAACGGATCTTAGCATCTTTGCCATCTTTCGCTTTACCCATTGGATTTGTGATGTGGGCACACTCGCCGGCAAACATATGCTTGCTAGAGTAAGTTGCATCATCTCCTGTGTATTTCGTTACGAAAGAACCCTTCATATGAAAATCAAGCTTTGCTTTATTCTTATTTAAAGCAGTTGCTTTGTATTTAGAGGATGAGCTTGGTAAACCGATACCAAAAGTCACATCTTCAAAGTTTGTTTTCTGATTAACACCATCCTGATCACCAAAATCAGATCCTTTGTCGTAAACATCGAACCATCCACTGTTCTGGCTTCCGGTTGGAAGATACAGATATTTAATGGAATGTCTGAGAGCTTCTGCAGTTGCTTTCATATTATAATTAACTTCCATATCACTCAGTTTTGAGAAGTAACGGATGGAAGATTTATAATCGAACACCTGTCCGTCCTGAAGCTTTGCTGGATCCACACGGTCTAAGATGATCGGATTTCCTGTTTTCTTGTCTGTAACAAACTTTAGTTTATCCGGATTCTTCACGGATGCACTGACATCTGTTGTAAAGAAACGTGCAACAGATTTGACAGCTCCTACTTTTTTCACTTCTACTCTGACAGAAGTTAAAGTTGCAGGAGATACAGCAAGTTCTAACACACCGGTACTCTTATTAAATGTAGCAGTATCATTTTTATCCAGATTTATTTCTGTTTCAGATCCATTTAAGAAAACTTTAAAATCACTCATTTTGAGTTTTTCTGCCATTTTCTTGCTTGTTGTAATTGGAACTTTCACAGTTACATCAAATGCATTTGCTTCAACAGACTGTTTTGTTACTTCTCCACCATTATCAACTGTAGTATCAATAGCAATTGTCTGATTATTGATAGATCCACCATACATTACCTGTCCGGTGATCAATACATTCTTATTTTTTTCAAAGTAACTTTTAGGAATATAAGCTAATCCTGTTTTCTTATCAAATTTAATATCTTTGATTACATTTGGATTTGCATTGTTTGTCCCTTTTACAAATGCTGCATCATAAATACTTCCCATTCCATTGATTTTTGCACTGGAAAGATTCGCAACATAATAATCTGCATCATCACTTGTATTGTACAATTTTACAATAGTTGAATACTGTGCAATAAATGCATCTTTGTATTTTGCCCATAATGTATCAATTGTACAATCCTTTGGGATTTTAGACTGTTCTGCGATCAACTGTTTTAATCGGATAGAATATCCGGTTTCAGTTAAATCATTTTTGATTTCTTTCGTAGATTTATCCGCTTCGGATGTTACTACTTTTTTATTTACATTTTTAGATACATATGATTCTGTATCATCATACTGCAATTTTCGAGCGGCTACCCCAACATTGTTATCCAATGACTGATCCGCCGCAAAGGCATTTGCCATGTTTGTAGCAACAACACCACCTGCAGACATAACGACAGCCATAGATCCAAAAAACAACTGACGGAGTTTTCCCACGATCTTATACTTATCCATAATATTGCTCTCCTTATTTTTATCGTTCTTACAAATACTTTTCAAAATATTTGATTTATGTTATACTTTTTTTGTATATTTTGGCGAACAGTCGATTTGAACTGTCCACCAAAATATGATCTTATATTTATTTAAAAGAAAGCAGCCGCAATCTGCTTTCTTTTTTATTTACAAGGATTCCTATTTCGATACATAACATATCACCTCTCTCATTAAAATTTTATAAGAGCAACTTTATGGATTTGTATATATGTATATTAAATTTTCAATGTACTTTCATTTTTGCAAAGCAAGATTGTATACTTGCTTTCATGGAATATACTAACATAAAATGTTATATTTTTCAATAATTTATATCGTTTTGTTCCATATTTATGTAACACTCCCATGTTTTACTTTATTTTTTGCATGTTTTGTATATTACATTTATAAATATACTTCACTAAAAAAGGCAACAGCTCATAAAACAAGCTGCTGCCTTCTCATTATTTGAATTATTATTTATTTTTTACACTACCGCAATCACATTTATAGCTAATTAATACTTTTTCGTTATACGCCTTCTGATCTACTTTCCATACTTGTTTTGTTGTAGATTCATGATATACTTTATGTGTTTTATATTCTGATCCATAATTATGTCCATCATGTTCCCCATTCCATCCTTGTAGCCCCATATACATACTATATGATGGAGCAAACTTATCTACTTCTAAACCATGAGTCGTAAAAATATTAACATCATAACCGGTTTTAGGATATCCATTTTCTTCTGTATATCCCCATTCTTTTTTGGTTTCTTCATCATAATCTGGATATGTTTTATCTTTTATACTATCAAGGTATCCTTGAGTAAAATCAAAACCATCTTTTAAACAAACATCATGACCACAAGTTTTATCTTCATAATAACCAGGAACTTCAACAATCGCATAATGTCCGACCTCGTCATGGTGCACAGTTTTGTAAACAGCCTTATAATCATGCACATGTTTCTTTGTTTCTGTCACTGTTTTACCTTTTGTATTTACAACCTTAACAGAAACAGTTGTCCCAATCTTTTTGTTGTTATCTGGTTTTACTTTCCAATATCCAGTAACTGCACTTGCTTTTTTCACATAAGTTTTACCAGCGATTTTTACTTTGACCTTATAAGAAGGTCTGGTGTAACCAGAAATAGATTTACTGTTTGGCGTATATTTATTGATCTTTAATTTCTTTGCAATCACATATACTTTTTTGTTTTGTAAAGTTTCTTTCCTTTGTAGGATTTTAAAGTGTATTTCTTACCGGCAGCAACACGAGGAATTTTAACTGTAAATTTTCCTTTTTGTTAGCTTTTGCTTTGTAAGTTTTCTTACCGATCTTAACTCTTACAATATTTTTCTTTCTAGTTTTACCATTAATTCGTGTTGCGTTTTCGTACACTCTATTAACAGAAAGTTTTTTACTTGCTGCATGTACATCATTTCCTTGAATACCGAAAGTTACACTTGCAGCCATCATCATAGATAAAAGTCCGATTGTTAATTTTCTTCGTCTCATAATACTTCTCCTTTTCTTTGAATAAACTATTTCCTTTTGTAATAATTAGTTTAAAACAGGTTTAAAATAATTGCAAATCAATTAAAATATCCACAAAATCACTTACAAATGGCTTGTTTACGTGGTTTATCCACATTTTTCGTATATTTTTCCAGAAAATAAATTTAATTTTTTTCAAAAAAAAAGAGATGCCATTTCTGACACCCCTTATTCCAGCGAATCGCTATACAAAAGGTAATTGTTTCTCAAAGATATGAGTCATATTACATTCTTATCATAACAACTCTTTCCAATATTTGCAAGTCAGTCCACAAACTATTCACAAAATTATTATTTTACAGTATACTGTAAGTGTAAGTTTTGGTTTTACAAATAGGAAAAGAAGTTAGTTCTGTATAAGAATTTTCTTCTTTTCTTTTTTACTATAAAATCATACCGCATTTCGTTATCTGCTTTTGTACGATCAACCATTTCCTCTGTAAAATAGAATCCAAGATGTTCGTAAATACGATATAAAGTTTCATTGTCTTTTAATATTTTTCACCAAAGGTTTTTGGATAAACAATCATATACGGATAATTTTCATTTAAATTTTGTTTAATTGTTTTATTTAACAATTTACGGCCAAGTCCATGTCTTCTACGTTCTTCTGCCACATAGAAGCCTTCAATTCGCAAATAAAACTTCTCATTTTTTGAATCATAATGATCTGACCACACAATTTCTCCTATACGTTTTACTTTAAAGAAACCGATTTGATATGCATAAATACCATAATCTACATTTTTATAAATTATCATTGTTCTTCACTCCTTTTAAAATAATTTTTCTCTTCATATTAAATATGCGATTTTTGAAATTTTTTATGACACTCTAAATCACAGTATTGCAAGAAATTCAAAATTATATTATAATTTGTATGCAGACAAGCGACTGTGCTGTATAATCACGGGGTCTGAATTAACGTTTAAGTGGCGTGTTCCGCCATCAGCCGTGATGCCATCGAAAATTATTCGATGGTTTTTTCTTTTTCTGTTTTATAATTATATTTTATATGTTATAATAATAACAGTTTATTAGAATCCAATCAATCGGGATAAGTCCGAGATTTTTTAATTAAATAATGAAAAATGAAAGCATAGATCAAGCAGACACAATGTCTGTTTTTTTATGCTTTTTATTTTCATATAAACAATGAATCAGGAGGTATTTATAATGAAAAAAGGAGTAAAGAAACAGATGGCAGCAGTTGCATTAAGCTTGCTAACAGTATCAGGTATTGGACTTAGTGGAGCTAATGTAGTTAAAGCTGCCAGTCCATTAAAAAATAAGGCTACAATTAATATAACTGCCAAAAAAGTACGTAAAGCTGTTACAAAAACAAGTTCTTGTTCTATAAAAAAGGAAAAAGTATTTGGGTTGGTCCAAGTTATGGAGGTGTTCATCCATCAACAACAAATTGAAAAAGTAGTAATTCAAGCATTGCCACTGTAGCAACAAAAGGAGATTCCGAAGGCGGACATAAAGTTACCGCTAAAAAGAAGAGAAAAGTTACGATTAGTTGTATCGTAAGTAAAACAAGCAGACATTGGGTAAAAGGAGATGTCTTCAAATGGACTGTTACTGTAAAATAATTTAATTTATACAAAAAAAGAGCAACCTCAAAAACAAAAAGGTTGCTCTTTTTACATATTTAATATCGTGCTTGAATAAATGTACAATTTGCATGATTTTTACAATTAACACATTATACACAAATTACATTTATATCAAATTTCATGCTCTAATAACCATTTCAACAATTCTGTTTTTTTCATAAATCATCATCCTTTCTTTTTTTTGCATCCTAATGCGTCTAAACTTGACATCCTCCCACGGCTGAAGCCGTGGGATTCCTTAAATTTTCTCACAGGATCACCTTTCTCAAAAGGATCGGATATAGCTGTGGTTTTCAGGATTCGGACCTATAGGCGTTCGCATGTCGTATGGTACTTGCCAGGTCTATGGAGTGATGCCGGACCCCATATAATTCTCATGTTAAAAACCGAAACATTGTTTCATTGAAACTCCTGATCGTTTTATGTCTTTGATCAGTTCATCGTGCATCTCTATAAATTTCAAAAATTCTTCTTTACATTTTTCTCTGTCCGGATGTTCCAGGCTGTCATCTGCATTCTTTATCAGGAAGCCGGAATACAGGTCTCTCTGGACTTCATGTCCATCGATCACTTTGGTACGTTGCTTTAATGGGATCTTGGTATATTCATCCGTACTGTGATCATACTGACTGGCTTTAAAGGTTTCTGTCTTGACCTCTTCGTAAGTTCCTCCTGCGGTTGTGATCTTTCGTTTCAGTTCTGTTAAAAACAAAGACGGAGCCCTGCGGTTGATGGATCTTCCAAAGCGTTTCTTTTTCTTAAACTTCCGGATCATAACAATGGATCCATCTTTTTTCTTTACTTCCGATATCTTATCCTGGCGTTCAGTCTTTTTCGAACGCTTTTGCAGTGCTTTGTAAGTCATCCTTTCTACGCAGATCCGGTCTGCCATCTGGATCAGCCGGTTGCATAAAGTCCGATGACTGGTCAGGATATATTGGGATCTTTTACGATAAAGTATCTGCAGACGCCGGAGCAGACGGATGTAGTTCTTTGAATTCTTCCATCTGGAGTGGTCGTTCTTTTTGATCGTTCCATCCAGGTTATATTTATCCGGATTACCTCTTCCTTCTGGATCGATCCATCTTTCGAAGGATCTCCTGGATCTGTCGGTCATACCGATCTGTTTCCGGAGCTAGTTCTTCTAAGACACATCCGGTATCTGCCGTACATGCCATCGTAGATACGCCCGGATCGATCCCCATGTCTCCAAATCCATGTTCCAGCTTTTGTGGAGCGTCGTCTTTCAGGACAAGAATGATATGGTACCGCCATCCGTTCGGGAACATCTGCCGTTTTATCATGCAGTAAGAGATCTTATGGTCCAGAGACTGCAGGACATATTCTCTGTCCGATGCTTTCTTTGATAGATAGCACTGCATCTGTAGTCCGAGCCACTGGATCTGTCTTGTTTCTGTGTCATAACAGATCCCGTTGATATTGGACTTTCCTCCGATCGTCCGAAAATCGCGGAACTTTTTAAAATGCAGCTGCTTTCCATTGGAAAACAGAAAATCTTCGACACCTTTCCATACGTTCGCAGCTTCAGCCTGAACCTGTTGGGAAGACAGAAGCTTCTTATACCTGGCTCCACAGACTTTGATGTATTTTTCCAGTTCAGATCTGCTCAATCCGAGCTTGGTCCGTCTGGTATTCATGTCAGAAGCAAGTGCTTTTTTCCGTTTTTCTCAGCTTTCGAAGGTTTTTCGATCTTACTCAAAGAGCCATATTCTGTCCTCCAATTTCGGTATTCCTCGTCTTTCAGAAGAAGAGCGATCTGTTTGCGCATACGTTTCACACAGACGTTATGGATATGAGAAACCGCGTGAAATCTCCGTTCGATCTCTGCCCGTTCATATGTAGTTGGCTTTAAGAGTAACTGGACTGTGTGCATTTAATACCTCGTTTTCTGTGTATCCACATACCATTTGATCGTTTCAGAACTGACGTTTCCTGCAGTGCTGACAAAGTAGGACCTTGTCCAGAGATTTGGCATTTTGGAAAGTTCCTGGAATTCGTTTCTTAACGCATGAGAAGTTCTTCCCTTAATGAGATGCATGATCTCCGGGATCGACAACTGCGGTAACGCACTGAGGAACAGATGTGTGTGGTCTTCATGACATTCCATTGCAAGGATCTCGATGTCGTTCTGTTTGCAGATATCACGGACTAGATCCTTAAACCGGGCTTCGACTCCGGGGATCAGAAAGATCTTCCTTCGATATCTTGGGCAAAAGACGAAATGATAATTGATCATGGATACGGTTGTTTTTGTTTGTCTATATTGATTCTTCATGTTTTTATTATATCACAAAATGTGTATAAACATAATAGAAATATACACGTTTTTTAAAATAAAAGGCTTTCATCCCACGGTTAAAACCGTGGGCTTTCCCGCCTAAACTAATTTGTAAATTTGGGTATTATTCAGTTCATCCCTCTAAACATTTTACGATTATGATATGTCCACAATTTATCTCTAAATATAAAATGGTAACATTCATCACCTGACGCTATCGTTTGTCCCTGTATTATGTAACCATGATGATTTACAATTTTTCTAAAATCCTGATACTGTAAAGAAAATCTGATAGCATCATCATATAAGATACAAAATTGATCATCTGCCATTGCAAAAATTCCTAATTGATTTGCAATATTTTCTAAAACTGCAGGTGCAAGTAATTCAGGATTCTTTAAATTTTGACAAAATACTTTATTATACAATTCCATTACCACTTTTTCATGATATAATACATATTTCATATCATAATCAGCCAGATTATATTTTTCTTTACAAGAAAATCTTTTTATTTTATCGAATTTTCCATTCGGAGCATACAATATTCTAACTATATATCCCATCTCTTGAAGATTATTAACGATACAATTAACGCTATCATCCATTGAGAAAAGAAAATAACAATTTCTAAGACAAGTTCGAATCTTATTTTTTGGTGCATTTGTTTGTATAATCAATGAATTTTTTCCATTTTTATTTGATTTTGGAAGAAAAATCTGAACAATTCTTAATTTTGTTTCCGCGGCATTATACCGTATTGCTTCTTCGCTCTTTCGTAAATAGTATTCAAACTTTACACCTGTTAATGAATAAAATAATGACTCAAAATCTGCCTTATTCTCTGCAGCTAAGTATAATTTTAAAATATTATCAGGCATTCCTTTGATTGTGAAATTAGACCTTTCCATAATGCCAGTAAAAATTCTATCCGTATTTTGATATACACCATTTGGCTGTTTTGATGATAATTCTACCATTTTCTCAATTTCTTCTGTAAAATTCATATCTTTTTTCTCCTTTTTTTCAACAAAAAATTGATACAAAAATATATCAACTTTTATTTCAATTTTTGTTTTATTATTTCAAATTTTAAGTGTTTCTATATATAAATTTTGGGATTATTTAGTTCATCTAAAATATCATTAAATACTTCGTCGTCAATTGAATTTCCTGCTTTGAATTCTCTTAATGTTTTTCCAACTGTTAAATCATTAATGTAAATAAGTCTTGAAATATGATCAACAACAAAAGCATATAAATGATCATAACCCGACATAGTAAATTCTACTACAGCAAGCATATCTAAGCTTTTACAAACTTTTTGAATCTTCACATATTCATTTTGTGAAAGTATAAAAAAGTTTTTTAGAAAATTTAACAGTACATTCACATTTTCCCATGTATTTACCAGAACCGTTCTTCATTATTTCATCAATCTCTTCATACGTATATTTTTTTGTATTAATAGAATCTTTTTTGTAAACATATCCATAATCTCCAATATCATAAGAACTGATTGAAGCATCTCTGCCATATGCTTTGTAGTCAAAATATGATTCCATTTTGTTCTGTCTCATATAAACACCTAGTTTACTATTGTCAAATAAAGCATGTCCTAATTTTTCATCAGGATCTTTGATATTTTGATCTAACCAATTTGAAAAATGTCCATAAATAATATCTTCGAGTTGTAGACAAACATTAGATATTTCTAATGCTGCTGTAATCTCTCGTACTTTGCAATAATCTAAGGCCTTTTTATAATCTTCATCTAATAAACAATTTAACAATTTTACAGCCTGATTTAGATGATATATATTTTCATGCTCGTCAATTTCAAAGTCTGCATGATAATCAAAAATTGCAATAGCTAAATTATAATCTGTAATTCCTAAATGTTCTTTTAATATCTTCTGCAGGGATTCCTCGTCAATACCCAAGGTAATCCATCGTCCATTGAGAATCCCTTGATTATATTTTTTTAAATTTTCTACATATACTTCTATAACATTTCTCATTTTTCTTTCTCCTTCAAAAACAAAAAAAGACATAAAATAAACAGGTATAACCTTTGTTTACTCTATGTCTTTAATTAATAAACTTTGTTCTAATTATTTTATACGAAATCAAATACATCTTTTTATTTTTCTAAAAAGATAACATTTTTCTCCTGCATTTTCCATTTCTACAATATCGACAACATAACAATTTCTCTCTGCAATTTTTCGCACGCCTGATGTTAATACATCCTGGGATAAATATTCAGAATCATTTTTCAACATACAAAAACTATTTTCTTTAACATTGAAAATGTTTAAGTTGTTTGCAATTTCATTTAGATTCATAT
>ENA-OQOA01000597-OQOA01000597.1-human-gut-metagenome-genome-assembly--contig:-NODE-597-length-14856-cov-3.228461_pt1 | contig 14856 bp, 18 predicted proteins | sample MGYA00242633_ERZ504888 | MGnify/ENA primary metagenome ERZ504888 (study PRJEB26092, sample SAMD00036372) | human gut metagenome | host: Homo sapiens | study: EMG produced TPA metagenomics assembly of... | reverse complement strand
ACATACCATAGAACTTTTTATGGCCGGACTTGGTGAGTTTATTTATCCGGGAAGCAGGACTATGGTTGCCATGCCGTTTTCAGGTCCTTCTGGACTGGGAGAGCTGATCGCAGAAGCAATCAGACGTATAGGAGCACACCCCCTTTTAACCGGGAACAATAAAACCTATGGTGAGTTAAAAACAATTCTGGAAGAGGAGCGGCCGGATACTTATGTAGGTATGCCGACAGCACTGCTTTCCATGCTCAGAATGTGTGGAAAAGGCAGTATAAAGAGAGCACTGATATCAGGGGATGCCTGTCCGGAAACAGTAATGAAAGCAATAGAAAAAATTTTGGGAACACCACTCTGGCCTCATTATGGTTCCAGAGAGATGGGGCTTGGGGGTGCGATTTGCTGTCAGGCTCATGAGGGCATGCACATGAGGGAGAATCATTGTATCACAGAGATCATAGATAAAGAGGGAAATGTTCTGCCTGACGGTCAATGGGGAGAACTGGTGATCACAACCATTGGGATGGAGGCACAGCCTATGATCAGATACAGGACCGGCGATCATACACGTATCATCCCCGGAAAATGTATCTGCGGAAGTGAGGTAAGGCGTCTGGATTTTGTAAGGCGCATCGACCAGTCCAAAAGTATGAGAGAAATGGATGAATTACTGTTTCAGTTTCCGGAACTGGTAGATTACTGTGTAAGGAGTGTTGGAGGGAAAAAAGAAATCACAGCACTTTTTATATCAGATAACGGAGAAGAACTGATCAGAAATGTCTGCGCAGAGAAGAATATTATTTCTTTGGACTGCAGAAAAGCAGAATGGAGCGATAGGGCATTGTATCCTGCGAAACGTATTATTTTATAGAGAAACTATTAGAAAACAGAACGAAACCCATTGACTATCAGTCGGATTTCGTTCTGTTTTTTATTTTATGAATAGTTATTTGTTCACAGGATAATACGGACAGTCCTCTCTGATACATTCTTTATTATCTTCAAAATATTTACATAGTACAGAAGACAGCGGAATCTTTACAGAGCTGAACTGCCTGTAAAACCTGATCGCTTCTTCAATAGCAATTCTGCTGGTGCGTTTACAGCAGCGCGGACCACCAACATCAGCCAGTTTGGATAAAATAACAGAGACAAGCTTCTGAGGAAAGGGCCATGCATCCTTATGGAGGGGACCGGATCCGGTCATAACGGACATAAAGATTCCGGCACCTGCTGCTGCACCACACACTCCCCAGTAACCGCAGGTACCACCGGGAACCTGCTTCGCTCTTTTACAGATTTCAGATAATGCGGTATCGTAATTCATACGCTCTCCATTATTGCGAAGTGCAGTCAGAAGAACACTGGGAACAATGGCATGATGTTCAGGTCCATGCATGTGGACAGAAGGAAGGTCCATGATCTCTTCCAGAAGCAGCAGGGGATCCTTCTCTGTGCTGCTTCTGAGGGCTGTGCTCACCGGTATATAAGTACCATAGCTGTGACAGGCATCACAGACAAAATGGCCATTTTCACAGACAGTATTTGTCAGCTGCTCTTTGTGGCAGATGCTGCAGGTTTTCACAGAACTTTCGACGCTGTATGTGACCGGTGCTCCACAGATCAGGCAGCCTGAAAAATGTTCTGTCTCTCCACAACAGCAGGAATTATTTGTATTATCCATAAAAATCAGCATTTCTCAGCAATATCATAGATAAGCCGTTCTGTATCTTCCCATCCGAGGCAAGGATCTGTGATGGAACAGCCAGGAGTCATATGATCACTGATATCCTGACGGCCCTCCAGAAGGTAGCTTTCAATCATAACACCTTTTACCAGCTTTTTAAGTTCCGGATTATAGTTACGGCTGTGAAGTACTTCTGAAACAATACGGATCTGTTCCTTGTATTGCTTGTTGGAGTTTGAGTGGTTGGCATCTATGATGATGGCAGGGTTCTTAAGGTCCTTTTTGGCATACAAAGCAGACAGATGTATCAGATCTTCATAGTGGTAATTAGGAATAGTCTGTCCGTACTGGTTTACACCACCTCTGAGAATTGTGTGTGCCAGATCATTTCCTGAAGTTTCCACATCATTTCCTCTGTAGATGAAGTGGTGAGGATGCTGTGCAGCAGTGACAGAATTCAGCATAACAGAGAGATCACCGCTGGTAGGATTCTTCATACCGACAGGAATATCCATGCCACTGGCAGTGAGACGATGCTGCTGGTTCTCCACAGAACGTGCACCTACAGCTTCATAGGAGAGAATATCATCCAGATAGCTGCGGTTTTCAGGATAAAGCATCTCATCTGCAGAAGAGAGTCCTGTCTCCTGCATAACTCTCATGTGCATCTTGCGGATAGCAATAATTCCGGCAAGAAGGTCAGGAGCCTTATCAGGGTCTGGCTGATGAAGCATTCCTTTGTAACCGTCACCTGTGGTACGGGGCTTATTTGTATAAACTCGCGGGATGATCATCAGTTTGTCAGAGACTTTATCTGCCACTGTTTTCAGTTTGCGTACATATTCGCAGACTGTATCTTCGTTATCAGCGGAACAAGGTCCTACAAGGACGATAAATTTATCTGATTCACCGGTGAAGATACGGCGTATTTCTTCATCGCGCTGTTTTTTTACTTCTTTGAGTTCCTGGCTGAGAGGGTACTGAGATTTCAGAACCTCCGGTAAAGGGAGCTCGTGATTGATTTTCATAGACATGATCTGTTTCCTCCATATAAGTACATGCAGGTCTTTGATAATGCCGGAACTCAGGAATATTTTATACCTGACCGGACTGCCTGCACATTTTCCTTTACAAGTATAACATGGTGTTATCTAAAATTCCAGTACTTTAACACTTTAAACCGACATATTTTGAGAGAATGTAATCAGACCGTTTTTTATGCCTGTTTCTTAGCTTCACAAAAATGCTTTCAGATGTTACAATCAAATAAAAGATATAAGGAAAGAAATATCAAAAGAATACCAAAGAAAGTCGGGGTGAAGGTTATGGAGATTAAGAGTATTTTGATAAAGGACACAACCAGAGAAGAAAGAAAACAGATTGTGGAGGAATCTTTTGGGAATATTTCTGCAAGCTGTGATGGCTGTATGGCGGGACTGACAGAGATGTATCAGGAATATATTGATGGTACAAAGGAAATCCGCGACATTAACATGGAGTTTAATGCACACTACGTACGGGAAGATTTGGATGAGAAATCAAAGAGAAGCTGCCCGATGTAGATAAAACAACTATATGGGAAACTTACAGATCTCGAATATACAGGAAATAACAAGATAGCAGGAGAAGGATAATAAAATGAGTACAAACAATATGGATAGATTTGAATTTAGATGTATCAGACCGGAGGAGACACAGCAGGCAATAGAAATCGAGCAGATCTGTTTCCCGCCAAATGAGGCATGTTCCCCGAAAAGTCTGACAGAGAGAATAAAAGCAACAGCAGAGACATTTCTGGTAGCGGAGGATAAGGAAACCGGAAAGCTGGCTGCATTTCTTAATGGAGTTCCTACAGATGAGGAGGCTTTTCAGAGATGAATTCTTCACAGATATTTCTCTGAGTAATCCTGAAGGCAAAAATATCATGCTTCTGGGTCTGGACGTCCGTCCGGAATATCGTATGCAGGGCCTGGGCCGTGAACTGGTATCCAGATACTGCCAGAGGGAAGCTCAAAAAGGACGAAAGAAACTTTTCCTCACCTGTCTGGATGAAAAAGTGAAGATGTATGAGAAATTCGGCTTTACAGATCTGGGCCAGGCAAATTCCACCTGGGGCGGAGAAGCTTGGCATGCCATGAGCATCGAGATTGAAAGATAATTAACAATCAGAACAGACAGGAGAGTGTACAATGAGCCTATACGCAATCGGTGATTTTCATCTTTCGTTTACAGTCAATAAACCTATGGATGTATTTGATAAAAGATGGAAGAATCATGTAGTTAAGATTGAGAAATACTGGAAGAGAAAAGTAACAGAGAATGATACAGTAGTGATTACCGGAGATCATTCCTGGGGGAGAGATCTTGCAGAGTGTCAGGCGGATCTGGATTTTATTATGGCTCTTCCGGGCAGGAAAATCCTGCTTCGGGGAAATCACGATATGTTCTGGGATGCAAAGAAAACAGAAAATCTGAATGAGATGTTCAGAGGAAAGCTGGAATTTTTGCAGAATAATTTTTATACATATGAGGATTATGCACTGGTGGGAACCAAGGGCTACTGTTATGAAGGAAAAGACAGTTATGAGCATTTCCTGAAGATCCGAGAGCGGGAACTGGGGCGGCTGCGCTGCTCTTTTGAAGGGGCGAAGGCAGCAGGATATGAGAAGTTTATCATGTTTCTTCATTATCCGCCTACAAGTATTGGAGAGATGGAGAGTCCGTTTACCCTGATGGCACAGGAATTTGGCGCCGAGAAGGTGATCTATTCTCACTGTCATGGAGAGAAGCGATATGATGACAGCTTTAAAGGCTATGTGGATGGAATAGAGTACAAGCTGGTGTCAGGAGACTATCTGAATTTTAAACCGGAGCTGGTTTTACGCTAATTATATTGTCTGGAAAAAATCCCTGGGAAGTATTATACTTTTCAGGGATGATTTTATGTGCTTTGAGAGAAAATATCTTCGGGGAGAAACGAGAAAATGAAGATTTACTACAGAGAGAAATCTGGCGGGATTGAAATTCTGCGGTGTTTTGGAATAGAGGGCAGAGTTGAGATTCCGGGAATGATAGATGACAAATTGGTAATTAGTGCAGCACCGTATGCATTTTCTAGCCATATGGATGAGAAGGAAGACCTGAAAAATGCCAGTCTGTGGGAAGTGTCAGATGGTCTTGAGTTTGGCAGAGAAGAGCATGTTCTGGCAGGAAATGACGTGGAGGAGATTGTTTTTCCTTACACTTTAAAAGAGATTGGACGATATATTTTTTATGGCTGCGGGAATCTGAAAAAGCTGGAGTTTTCTGACAGCCTGATGCAGATAGGCTGTGGTGCATTTACAGGCTGCCATGCATTGGAGAAGCTGACTGTGCATATGGAGCAGGGAAAGAAGTCTGGTGTTAAGGAAATGCTGGGCGAGATGTGGCAGAGGATAGATGTGAACTTTCTTTATGAGTATGAAGAAGCCAGACTTGTATTTCCGGAGCATTATGATGAGGCGGTTGAGAACACTCCGGCGCGTATTTTGTATACGGAATATCATGGATCAGGCAGTAATTACAGGCAGTGTTTTTATGATAAGGAGCTGAATTATCAGGAATATGACAGGCTTTTTGAAATGGCGGTAGCCATGGATAAGCTGGAAGTTCTGGTTGATATGTCATTTGGCAGATTGGAGTTTCCTTATGAACTGACCGGGAAAGCCAGGGAGAACTACAGGGAATATATCCGTAAGAATCTGGGAGATATTGCAGAATATCTGGTAAAGCAGGAGGATATGCACAGATTGGAAGTGATATCCTCGCAAAAACTCTGGACACTGGGAGGAATTGATTCTGCGTTGGATTGTGCATCTAAGAGAAAAGAAACGGAAGTATCCGCATTTTTGATGAATGAAAGAGCAAATCTGGTGGATAATACGGCAGGAAGTGAACGTATAGATGTGGATAAGCTGCAAAATAGTCAGGAAGCTGACAGGACAGAGCAGGGGAAAAATGAACAATCACAAACTACAGAAAAATCTTTGAATACAAGAACTATACTAAGAAAAAAGAGGTTTGAACTGTGATAGATATAGAGGAAAATAATGATGCAGCCAGAGGATAAAATACAGGAAATAGCAGAAAGAGCAGAGCGTTTGCAGGAAATCGGCAGCAGTATTCTTAGGGCTGCGCGGGATGAATTATATCTGGGAATGCGGTTTTTGGATGTGGCGCTGAGCAGTTTTTCTTATCAGATGGATGGTCAGGTCCATGGATTTGGAACGGATGGAAGAGTGATGTATTTCCAGCCGCAGATGCTGGGAGGCTTATATAGAGAGAATAGGATTCTGGTGAACAGAGGGTATCTGCATATGGTATTCCACTGTATTTTCCGGCATTTTGCATGGAGCGGTACAGAAGGTAAGAAGAGGGCAGACGATGGAATCACAATCCAGGAACGTATGCGTGATCTGAGTTGTGACATTGCAGTGGAGCATATGATAGATGGGATGAACTATCGGAGTATCCGTTTCTCACGCAGTCTTCTGCGAAGGGAAACTTACCGTCTCCTTGAAAAAGAGGGAAAAACCCTCAACGCACAGAGAGTATATAAAATATTGTCAGAATGGAATCTGAACGAAAAGGATCTTACAAATCTGGAACAGGAATTTCGCACAGATGACCACAGATACTGGGAAAGTAAGAAACCGGATCAGAAACCGAATCCCATGCTCAGCCGCAAATGGGGGGAGATCAATGATGGAATCGAGACGGATCTGGAAACCTTTTCCCAGGAAGCAGGTGAGCGGGACGGAGATTTCCTGGAGCAGATAAAAACAGAGAACAGAAGCAGGTATGATTACAGAGAATTCCTGCGGAAATTTGCAGTTTTTCATGAAGAACTGGCAGTGGATGATGACAGTTTTGATTACAATTTCTATACCTATGGTCTGCGTCTCTACGGAAACATGCCGCTGATCGAACCACTGGAATCTAAAGAAGTTAAGAAGATAGAGGAATTTGTGATCGTCATCGATACTTCCATGTCCTGTTCAGGAGAACTGGTGAGAAAGTTTCTGGAGGAAACCTACGGTGTACTTAGTGAGAGTGAGAGCTTTTTTACAAAAATAAATGTGCACATCATTCAGTGTGATGAGAAAGTCCACACAGATAAAAGGATCACCTCCCGGAAAGAAATGAAAGACTATATGGAACATCTGGAACTGTATGGAGATGGCGGAACAGACTTCAGGCCTGCATTTGAATGGGTGGACAAACTGCTGGAACAGCATGAATTTCATAACCTGAAAGGGATGATCTATTTTACAGACGGATTCGGAATTTACCCGAAGAAAATGCCGCCGTATAAGACTGCATTTGTGTTTATGCAGGATAATTACAGAGATGTGGATGTGCCGGTATGGGCCATGAAACTGATTTTGGATGAGGATGATTTTGAGAAACCAGACAGATAATGAAATAAAAAACTGAGTAAAAGTAAGAAGTGTTCAGCAGGAAAGGATTTATATTATGAATATAAAGCGAGCAAAACAGGAGATAAAGGACTCAATAGAAGCATACCTTGCGAAGGATGAATTTGGAGAATATCTGATCCCGGCCATACGCCAGAGACCAATTCTCCTTATGGGGGCACCGGGTATTGGAAAGACGCAGATCATGGAACAGATCGCCAGGGAATGTAAGGTAGGTCTGGTATCTTATACTATCACCCATCACACCCGTCAGAGTGCAGTAGGACTGCCGTTTATCAAAGAGAAAACCTTTGGTCAGGAGACTTTTTCTGTCACAGAATATACTATGAGTGAGATTATTGCCTCTGTCTATGAAAAGATGGAGAAGACAGGCCTGAAAGAGGATTCTTTTATGATGAGATCAACTGTGTATCAGAGACCCTGGCGCCTATGATGCTGCAGTTTCTTCAGGGAAAGACCTTTGGCAATCAGAAAGTACCGGAGGGATGGGTGATCGTGGCAGCAGGAAACCCGCCGGAATACAATAAATCTGTCCGTGAATTTGATGTGGTAACTCTTGACAGAATCAAGAGGATTGATGTGCAGCCAGACTTTGAAGTATGGAAAGAATATGCCTATGAGCAGGGGATCCACCCTGCTGTGATCTCTTATCTGGAACTTCGCAGAAAGAATTTCTACAGAATGGAGAACACAGTAGACGGACGGATTTTTGCCACTGCCAGAGGCTGGGAAGATCTTTCTAGGCTGATACAGGTATATGAAACACTGGATAAAGAAGTGGACAGAGAGGTGGTATATCAGTATATCCAGCATCCAATGATCGCAAAAGATTTTGCCGCATATCTGGCATTATGCAATAAGTATAAGACAGACTATGCAGTGGAGGATCTGCTTCAGGGTAAATGGACACCGATCACTCTGGGTAAGATCCGCAATGCTTCACTGGATGAGCATCTGAGTATTGTTGGTCTGCTGAACGGAAAGCTCAGCCAGTTATTTGCAGACTGTTATTTTATGGATGCCTATGTGACAAAGCTCCATGGTTACATGACAGAATACAGAGATAACCTTCCGGAAATGACGCTGGAATCCATTTATAAAAAGGCAGAAAATGATTTTCAGACCGCAAAAAAATCTGAGCTTCTCACTAAAAATGAAGAAAAAGTATTTATCCGTACAGTGAATTTCTTTGAAAATGAAATTTCAGAAAAGGCTACTTATGAGAAGGCAAAAACAGCTTTTGCAGAGGTGGCTGACAGCCTTGAAACTCAGACAGAATATATTTCCCAGACACTTCAGAATGTTTTTGATTTTATGGAAGCGGCCTTTGGCGACAGCCAGGAAATGGTAGCCTTTATCACGGAACTGAATGCCAATTATTACAGTCTCTGGTTTATCCGTGAGAATGGTTCGGATCAGTATTATCGTCACAATAAAGGTCTGCTTTTTGACAATCGTCAGAAGCAGATTCTGGGACAGATGGAAGAACTGGAGCAGGGGAACAACTTCCCTTCTGTATTAAAATGATTGTTTCTCTGGGATGTATGAAACTTAACAAATATCTGCTTTTGTTAAGGAAAGTGTAAATGTCTGTCAAACATAAGCAAACCTGATTGTTTTTGAAAATTCGGGTGATATACTCCACTTGTCAACAAAAAATAATATTTTTTGAGTAAAAAAGGAGTCTATTATTATTATGAGAAGAAAACTAATTGCAGGTCTTTTGACAGCTCTTTCAGTGACTATGGTTTGTCCGGCAGCATATGCATCTACAGAGCATTATACAGACAGCAGCGTGGTTGGTGCTGATTCCGGATGGTCTGACTGGGATGCAGCCTGGGAAACAACAGCAGCTGATTTTACAAAGGTATCTTTAACACCTGGTGCTGATGATACACAGCTGAACTTTGCATGGTACAGTGAAAAAGGTGACAGCGATGCAACACCTGTAGTTCATTTCGGAACAGACAAGGACAATCTTGAAACCTTTGAAGGAACTGCCGGTGATGTAGACCAGAGCTTTACAGGAGACAAAGCATATGAATATAATCATGTAACAGTTACAGGTCTGGAGCCAAACACAACTTATTATTACACAGTTGAGAAAAACGGTGAGCAGACAGAGGTATCTGAGTACAAAACACAGGATACAGATTCAGTAAAAATTCTCTATGTAGGTGACCCGCAGATCGGTGCTTCCAAAGGTCAGACACAGAATGGAGCAGAGCTTACCAATGAGTCCGGTGCAGCCAATAAAGCAGCAGAAAATGACGGTTTTTCATGGAACCGTACTCTCAATACTGCACTTGAGCAGAATCCGGATATCAACTTTGTGATCTCTGCAGGTGACCAGGTTAACAAGACCGGTGAAGCAAAAGAGGAAGAATATGCTTCTTATCTAAATGCAGATGCTTTGAAGGGACTTGCAGTGGCAACTACAATTGGTAACCATGATTCTCTGAATGAGGATTATATGTATCATTTCAATAACCCGAATAATACAGAAAATGGTAAAACTCAGGCAGGTGGTGATTACTACTACAGCTATGGAGAGGGTCTTTTCATTGTTCTGAATACAAATAATTACAATGTGGCAGAGCATCAGAAAACAATTGAAGAAGCTGTCAAAGCTTACCCGGATGCAAAATGGAGAATCGTAACCATCCATCAGGATATTTACGGATCAGGTCTTGACCACTCTGACACAGACGGTATGATCCTTCGTACACAGCTTACACCTGTATTTGATGCAAATGATATTGATGTGGTTCTTCAGGGACACGATCATACATACAGCCGTTCCAAAATGCTTTATGGTGACGGAAAGACTCATGGTAAATATGAGTTCAGTCTGAATGCAGACGGAACAGATTATGACTGGGATCATGCAACAAACGTAGATACACAGGAACAGATCGCACTTGCACCGGAAGAGGGAGACACAGATGCACAGGCAGCACTGGATGCATTCCATGAGGATAATAACTGCTACACAATTGAGGATGTTGACGGAGATACAGTTACAGATCCACAGGGGATTCTCTATATGACAGCAAACTCAGCTTCCGGTTCCAAATATTATGAACTTCTTTCCACTCAGCAGGATTATGTGGCAGCCCGCAGCCAGAACTGGCTTCCAAGCTACTCCGTGATCACAATGACTGCTGATTCCTTCTCCATTGATACATATCAGATCACTGATGACGGTAAAGCAGAAGCTATTGATGATACCTTTTACAATCCAGAAATCCGGTACAGATACATCTGCCGACACCACAGATGCTGCTGAAACGGAATCCGATGACTCAGCAAACTAAGGATTCCAAAATCCTATGACTCACACCAGCTTTACCGGACTACTTTCCAGAAAAAAAGTGGTCCGGTATCTTATTTATTTACTATTTGTCTGTGTGTTCGCTGTTTTTGTCTTCAAGCTTAATCAGGTTGAAAAAACAGAACTGGTCGTCCGGACAGGTCAGACATTTGAAAAAGCAGAAGTCACAGAAATCCTTCAGGATAATCTCAATTCCAATGGAACCCGTGTCGGTGAACAGAAAGTGCGTGTAAAAATGCTCACCGGCGCACGAAAAGGTGAGAAACTTGATGTCACCAGCAGCTCCGGTTATCTTTTGGCGCCGCGTGCACGGTAGGAATGAAAGTTATTGTCATGCAGAGTGTTGCCGGCGAGACCACGATCGCCAGCGTTTATTCTCAGGATCGAGAATGGGTCATTTATATTTTTGCCCTGCTCTATCTTCTCGCATTGTGCGTCATTGGCGGCAAGCAGGGAATCAAAGGATGCCTTGGACTGATCTTCACTTTTTTCTGCGTGATCTTTGTCTATCTTCCGCTTGTGTATCTACGTTTTTCTCCGTTCTGGGCCGCTGTTTTTATCTGTTTTCTCACCACACTGGTCACTATGTACCTCATCGGCGGTCCTACAAAAAAGCCTGCGCAGCGACACTTGGCACACTGGCAGGCGTTGTTCTGGCCGGTCTTTCCGCCTGGTGCTTCAGCAAAGCATCCGGGATTTCCGGTACAATGTATCTGATATCGAGACACTTATGACTCTCTGGAATACCAACGCATCCAGGTAGGCGGACTTCTTTTCTCCGGGCTCCTGATCTCGTGTCTCGGAGCCGTTATGGACGTCGCCATGTCGATCAGCAGTGCCATTGATGAGATCTACAAACAGAACAATTCCCTGACTCGAAAAGAACTGTTCAAAGCAGGCATGCGCGTCGGAAGGGACATGATGGGAACAGACAGCAACACCCTGATCCTCGCATTCGCCGGAAGCAGTGTCAGCACACTTCTTCTGGATTATGCTTATGACCTTCCCTATCAGCAAATCATCAATTCCAATAACATTGGTATCGCGATCATGCAGGGCCTTGCCGGAAGCTTCGGCATCGTGCTCTCCGTTCCGCTGACAGTTCTGATCTGTACGGTTCTGTTTCATAAAAATGAAGCGGTTTCGCAGGTATGATCATTTTTCCATATTTTATATAAAAAACTCTCTACTTCTACTATTTACATACATAAATATTGGCGTTAAAATAGAACCACTGGGTCAGAATCTGTCTGGCCCTTAATTAAACTTTATGTAGAGGGGAAAATCGAAAATGAAAGAAAAAGGAAGTAGTTTTTCCGGATCGATCGGCTTCGTTCTGGCGGCTGCCGGAAGTGCCGTTGGTGTGGGAAACATCTGGAGATTTTCCATATCTCTGTGCCAAGGACGGCGGCGGATTATTTCTGCTGGTCTACCTTGTTCTGGTACTGACTTTTGGGTTCGTACTGCTGACAACAGATGTGGCGATCGGACGAAAAACAAAGAAAAATGCACTCCGAGCCTTCGAAGCTCTCAATCCGAAATGGAAATTTCTTGGTAAGCTGACATTTCTTGTGCCGACACTGATCATGACCTATTACTCTGTCATCGGCGGATGGATCACAAAATATTTTGTTACCTATATTATCTCTGACGGAACGGATGCCGCTGCGGATGGATATTTTACATCATTTATCACATCTGACATTGCACCGATCGTATTTATGCTGGTCTTTCTCGCACTGACTGCATGGATTGTTTTCCGAGGTGTAGAAAAAGGAATTGAACAATTTTCCAAGATCATCATGCCTAGGCTGATCCTTTTGATCCTGATCATTGCAATCTTTTCACTGACACTGACACATACCGATGCAGATGGAACTGTCCGCACGGGACTGCAGGGACTTGCTTTTTATGTAAAACCTGATTTCAGTGGACTGACTGTAAAACGTTTCCTGGAAATCCTTCTGGATGCGATGAGCCAGCTCTTCTTTTCTTTGAGTGTATCGATGGGGATCATGATCACGTATGGTTCTTATGTGAAAAATGAAGTTAATTTAAATAAAGCAACAAATCAGATTGAGATCTTTGATACCGGCGTTGCATTTCTTGCAGGAATGATGATCATCCCGGCTGTATTTGTATTTCTTGGCACAGACGGTATGGCTTCCGGACCAAGCCTTATCTTTATCTCACTGCCAAAAGTATTCGACGCCATGGGCATCTTTAGCCGTCCGGTAGCAATTGCATTTTTCCTGATGATGGGTTTTGCTGCGCTGACTTCCTGCGTTTCTGTCATGGAAACTCTGGTCGCAAACTGCATGGAACTTTACCACAAACCGCGCAAAAAATGTGCGGTGCTGTCGGTATTTACTCCCTGATCACGGCTGTTCTGATCTGTCTTGGATACAACAAACTGTACTTCGAACTGAAACTTCCAAACGGTTCTGTCGGACAGCTTCTTGATGTTATGGACTACATCAGCAACAGTTTCCTGATGCCTTTTATCTCACTTCTGACCAGTATCCTGATCGGATGGGTGATCGGTCCGGACTGGATCGTAGGAGAGGTGGAACGAAACGGAGAACACTTCAAACGTGCCGGTCTTTATCGCTTTATGATCCGTTATGTTGTACCGGTTGTTATGCTGGTTCTGTTCCTGGTATCTACCGGATTTGCTGATCTGATCTTTTAAAAAAAGTCCCCCGGGCAATAAACCCGGAGGACTTTTTTATACAGTAATCTTGAACCAGTCTTTTTCTTCGAAATCAACGACGGTACAATCGTTTGCATAGGTGCATTCCGGAAGAATGATCATTGCATGAAGTTCATCATTATTCAACGGAAGCGGACAGAGGTGCCAGATCGCTGCGTTGATCTTGACCATGCATCCCTTTGGTACGATGAATGCCTTGGCAAGTTCCGGGACTGGTGTACCGCCAGATGCCGGTGCTACATGAATGATCATGTCATCATCCAATGCTACGATTCCTTCCCACGTGGTTGTGTGATATTCTGCCATTTTGATAATCCTGTCATCCTTACGGACTGCGATCGGAGAAAACGCGATACTGCCTACACAGGTTCCGGAAATACGGTCCGGATAAAACTTATGGATCTCGCCTGCCAGTGGATATCCCTCCGGTTCTGTCATATTGCAGAATGTTCCGTACGGAGCAAAATCTGCCGCATTGATCTTAACTGCTTTTACTTCTCTCATTAAAAGAACCTCCTCTTTTTGATAAAACCCCATTGATAATTTTAATAAACTCAGTATAGCATAGCACTGTCATGTCCTCAAGGTTAAGGAAATACTGAGTTGCGGCATTCTTTTACGGTTGGTATAATCTATAATAAATATTATTCATAAATCACTCATACAAAGGAGTTTTTAGATGATCCTGGAAGTTTGTGTTGACTCTGTGGAATCCGCTGTAAATGCAGAACTTGGCGGTGCTGACCGCATTGAATTATGCGGTGACCTGATCGTGGGCGGACCACGCCCTCGCTTGCTTTATACGAAAAAATACGCGAAAAGATCAATATCCCTATCCATGTGCTTCTACGTCCTCGATTCGGAGATTTTCTGTACAGTGAAGAGGAAATTGAGATTCTGGTCCGACAGGCAGCGACCTTTTCCGCAGCCAGTGCTGATGCTCTGGTGATCGGATGCCTGACCGCAGATGGACAACTTGATACAGAGGTATTAAATCGAATTATGGATGCAGGAAAAAGTACTCCATATAATCTACATCGTGCTTTTGATATGTGTCGTGATCTGGATGAAGCACTGGAAACTGCCCGAAAACTTGGCATTGTTTCTATTCTTACTTCCGGCGGAGTCGCCTCTGCTCCTGATGGTATTCAGACTCTGAATCGTCTGAAACAAATGCCAGAAATGTTGATATCATGGCAGGTGCAGGAATAAATTCTCAGAATCTTTCTTACATGCTGGAACACTCCTGTCTGACTGCGTTTCATATGTCCGGAAAGAAAGTTCTGCCAAGTCAGATGAAGTACCGTAATCCACATGTAAATATGGGAATGCCCGGATTTTCCGAGTATGAAATCCTTCGCACAGACACAAAAGAAATCCAGAAAGCGAGGGCTGTTCTGGATTCTTGGAAGTAGATGATTACGATGTTTTACCAGAATCTGTCAGATTCCAAAATACTCATTTTTCTGCCAGTGCATGCTCGTAAATCTCACGGTCAGGGTCTTTGAAGACATTGAAGATTACTTTCTTTACGCTGGTTCCTGCTGCAAAACTCACGCACCGTATGGACTGCGATCTGTGCTGCACGTTCTTTCGGAAATTCAAGTTTGATTTATAGTTTACAACCTGAAGTTGACTTTAGGTCAAGAGG
>ENA-OQOA01000595-OQOA01000595.1-human-gut-metagenome-genome-assembly--contig:-NODE-595-length-14873-cov-5.500068_pt1 | contig 14873 bp, 12 predicted proteins | sample MGYA00242633_ERZ504888 | MGnify/ENA primary metagenome ERZ504888 (study PRJEB26092, sample SAMD00036372) | human gut metagenome | host: Homo sapiens | study: EMG produced TPA metagenomics assembly of... | reverse complement strand
GTGACCGGGCGCGCGGCTGCGGCGCCAAAGCCTTCGATCATGAGTTGGGCATCGGCGCGCGTATAGGCGCCGGCGACCGTGTCGACCATAAAGCGCGGCAGGTCGGCGGCGGAGTGTTGGGCAGCAAGCTGGTCGGAAAGCTCGGTGGCGGCAAACTGCCTGAGCTTGAGCTCGGGCTTAACCTGCTTTTTTTGCTTACGACGACGCGGCTTGGACATCCGTCTTTCCTTCCCGTCCCAAATTGACTACTTTCCGGGTACGCTGCTGCTGGCGTGCTTTAGTACTGGCTCTCGTGCTTGCTAAAGAAGTCGAAGCGCGGGGGCAGTGGCTTTACGCGGTGCTCGCCGGGCTTTTCGCCCAGGCTCTCCATAAGCTCGTCCGTGGAGGCAAAGATGTTGTCCCAGCTGAAGAAGGCGACCGGGTCGATGTCGAAGTACTCGCAGATGAGCTCGCAGCCGGCCGGGACGATGCCGTGCATCAGGACGGTCGCCACGCGCAGCTCGGTAAAGGCGTCGACCAGGGCCTGCTTCATGGCGGCGTTGGCTGGCTCGCCCTCGAGCTTGTTGGCGGCCTTGGAGGCATCGCTCCAGCGTTTGTTGGCGGCGCGCAGGTAGTCGTCGCACACGGCGAGCGCGCGGTGCGTCTCGAACTTGTACATGGCCTGCTCAAAGGCAAGGGCGGCCTGCTCGGCAGCCTCGACCACGGCGGCAGAGGCGGCGCCGGCCGGAATGCAGCCGTTGCGATAGGGGCTCTCGTCGCCCTCCTTGACGGCGACGCCGTAGAAGCAGCTGCGGGCCAGGCGGTTGAACACGCCGGTCAAAAGGGCGCTCTCCTTAAGGGCCGGGTCGATAACGCGCTTGTCGTCGCAGGCGCGCACCTCGTTGCCGTCCTTGTCCTTGCCGGTCACGCGCCGTGTCCATATGCCTTGGGGCTAAAGCTCACCGGCTTCTCGGACAGGCCGAGCGACAGCCAATGCGCGCGCATCTGCTCGCAGGTGTAGTGGTTGAGCAGGTCGTCTGCCGGCGGGGGAGGCGTCTGCGAGGACGAGCTGGCCTTTTTGCCCATGTAGAGCAGGTGGTAGCAGGCGCTGACGGTGCTCTGCGTGAGGTTCCAGCCCAGGGCCTCCCACATGGCGGTCTGCGCGATGCAGTAGAAGTAGATGTTGTCCTGGCCGATGAACTGGTAGATCTGCGCGTCGTCCGAGCACCACCAGTCACGCCAGTCGAGCGAGCTGTGCTGGTAGGTGGGTGCGGGTACCTGCGTGGAATCGGCGGCGGGCTCGCCCATGAGGGCGGCGTCCTGGGCGGCGACACCCTCTGTTACGCCGGCGGCCTTGGCATCGCGGGCGAGCACGGTGCGCGTATAGCTGATGGGCGCCCACAGGCTCTCGGGCCAGCACCAGCAGGTGACGTCGGAAACGCCGTCGACCTCGGGCACCGGAACGCCCCAGTCGATGTTACCGGTGATGCGGAAGGGCACGAGCGCCTTGCCGCTGCGGAAGCGCACGCCGCCGTTGGCGAGCACCGCGTGGGCGTCGTCGCGCTCCTTCCAGCTGGGGAAGGTGACGGTAAAGCTGCTCTTGTTGCCCTCGGGCTCCAGCACGGTGTGCTCGGGCAGCTGGTCCTCGACGGCGTCGAAGGCCTCGCGGAACTTGTTCTGGATGTAGAGCTGTGCCGGCAGCAGCCACTCCTCCATGGTCTTGGAGACCACGGAGCGAACCTGCGGGTTCTGGGCGAGCTTGGCGGTGTAGGTCTTCATAAAGTCGAGGTAGGCCGGCAGGTCGAAGTAGAGGTTGTCGACCGGGCGCAGCTCGGGCACCTCGCCGGTGAGCTGGCTCTTGGGCGCGATGAGCTCCTCGGGCTCAAACTGGTGACCCAAGTCGCACTCGTCGGCGTACGCCTTCTCGGACTTGCAGCCCTGGATGGGGCAACGGCCGATCACCTGACGGCCGTTGAGGAACGTGCCTGCCTTGGCGTCGTAGAACTGCAGCGTGGAGCGCTTGGAGATGGTGCCCTGCTCGTGCAGGCGCTCGATAATCTCGGCGGTCACCTCATTGTGAATCTGTGCAGCCGGCTCAAGGCCCGAGCCGCCGTAGATATCGCAGCTGATGTTGTAGTTGTTGAGGGTCGCGGCCTGGCGGGAGTGATTGGACTCGACATACTCGATAATGGACTTGTCGTAGCCCTCGTTCTCCTTGAGCTTGCGGTAGCTCTCCATGATGGGCGAGCCATAGCAGTCGGTGCCCGAGGTGAAGATGACGTTCTCGCGGCCCAGACGGTCGCGCAGGAAACGGGCGAAGAAGTCGGCCGGGACAAAGACGCCACCAACGTGGCCAAAGTGAAGGCCCTTGTTGCCGTAGGGCTCGCCGGCGGTAACGATGGCGCGGCGAGGCCAGCTGGGACGGTCGTTCATGGAGTATTTGGATGCCATGGGACTCCTTCGCATATGGTGAGAGCGCAGCCGGGCGCGGGGCTCGGCGACGCAGTGGTCAATTCGTGCATATCGTTCGACATTATCGCACATGCGGGTGGGTGCGTGACGGGGGCGCTATCCTAAGATGCTATGAATGAGATTTCCAACATACATGCGTTTGAAGACGAGGATTTCCTGCATGCCTGCTTTGTGTGGGGGACGGCCGTGCTTGTGGTGTTTGCCGTGTGCCTGGTGCCGGTGTTTATGCTGCTGGGCGGGCCTGCGGACTTGGATGCGGTGGACATGGGCGGCTGGACGGCCGTCTTGAGCTGGATAGTCGGCTTGGCGGTCGTTTCTGCTGCGTCGTTTGGTGTCCATGAGCTGGTGCATGCGGTGCTATTTAAAGTGCTGGCGCCTGCGGACGCGCGCGTGACCTTTGGGGCAAATCTCGAAACCTGCATGATTTACGCCTGCGCCGAGGGCGTGGTGTATTCGCGCATGCGGTATATGGCGATTTGCCTGGCGCCGACGGTTGTTTTGACGGCGGCGTTTGCCTTGGGCTTTGCGTTTTCGGGCTATCCGCTTCTGTGTTACCTGGCGGCTGGTCTGCACTTGTCGGGCTGTGTGGGCGACTGGTATTACGTGCGGACCATCCTGCTCGACCGTCGTATTGTCTCCTGCGAGGATACGTCCTTTGGCGTGCGCTTTTTCGCAAGGTAGTCTTTTTGGGATGATTTTTCTGGGACGTGGATTAAAAAATCATTGCGGGGGAGGAAATGTTGATGAAGCCGTTGTTGTTGCACGCCTGCTGCGCGCCGTGCTCGCTTGAGCCGGTCCGCCTGCTGCGCGAGGAGGGGTTTGAACCCACGATTTGTTGGACCAACCCTAATATTCAACCGCGCGATGAATGGCAGCGGCGCTTGGACGAGCTGCGCCGGTGGTCTGCCGATGGCGATATCGAGCTTATCGAGGCGGGAGAGGACCGCGAGCGCTGGGAGGCCGGCGTAGCCCCGCTGGGCGCCGATAGGCCCCGTCGCTGTCGCGCGTGCTATGCCTTGCGCTTGGCCGAGGCGTGCCGCGTGGCCCAGGAGCGTGGGTTTGAGTTTGTGGGTACGACGCTCGCCGTCTCGCCGTATCAGCTGTTCGAAACTTGCAATGATGTGTTGGAGCGTCTGGCTGCCGCCCGCGGTCTCACTCCGGTGACTCGCGATTTTCGCCCGTATTATCCCGAGGCCACGCGGCGTTCGCGCGAGCTGGGCATGTATCGGCAGAATTATTGCGGCTGCCGTTTTTCGGCCGTCGAGGCGGCCATGGACCGCGCTCGCATCCGCGACGAGCGCAAAGCGTCCAAAAAGTAGTTCTTTTGGGCTGGCAGCCTGCTAGGATGTAGAGCGGACTTTAGCTATATAAGGAGTATCCGAAGTGTCTATGCGTACCGATGATTTTGACTATAACCTGCCCGAAGAGCTCATCGCCCAGGCTCCCGCCGAGCCGCGCGACTCCTGCCGCCTGCTGGTGGTGGATCGCAAGGGCTCCCAGGCGGGAACGCCGCTGGAGCACGGCGGTACCGTTGAGCACCGCATCTTCCGCGACATCATCGACTATATCGAGCCGGGCGACGTGCTCGTCATCAACCAGACGCGCGTGATGCCGGCCCGCCTGATTGGCCGCAAGGCAGGCTCGGGCGGCGTGGTCGAGACGCTGCTGCTCAAGCGCCGCGAGGATGTTGACCCGCTGGGTCACGTTTGGGAGTGCCTGGTCAAGCCTGGCAAGCGTCTGAAGCCCGGTGCCCAGATTGAGTATCGCGCCGGTGGCGCTCATGCGCCCGAGGGGGCTCCCGTGGTGCTGACGGCCGAGGTTGTCGACTTTGTCACCGATAGCCGCGGCGGTCGCCTGGTGCGTTTTGAGCCGGCCGGTTGCAATGCCGCCGGCGACCCGCGCACGCTCGACGAGGCCATCCACGCTGCCGGCCACGTGCCGCTGCCGCCCTACATTACCGATTACGAGGGCGATCCCGAGAAGTACCAGACCGTTTACGCCATGAAGGAGGAGCACTCGGCTGCCGCTCCTACGGCGGGTCTGCACTTTACTCCCGAGCTCATGGCCGCTATCGAGGCCAAGGGCGCGAAGTTTGCCGCCGTCGAGCTCGAGGTGGGCATCGATACCTTCCGCTTGGTGGAGGAGGACGACCCTACGCAGCACGTCATGCACACCGAGCGCTACCACGTATCGCAGGAGGTTGTCGACGCCGTGCATAAGGCGAAGGCCGAGGGGCACCGCGTGATCGCCGTCGGCACCACCGCGGTGCGCTCGCTCGAGAGCGCGTTTGACGTTGAGGCACCGGTGTCCGATCCGGCCGTGACAGCGCGCTATTTTGAGGGCCGCGAGGACGGTGCCGACACGCTCGGCCGCGGCGACATCGTGGCGCGCGAGAACGCGACAACGCAGCTCTACCTCATGCCCGGCTCGACCTATCACGTGGTTGACGCACTGATCACGAACTTCCACGTGCCGCGTTCCACGCTCATGATGCTCGTCAGCGCGCTTGCCACCCGCGACCAGATCATGGATGCCTACGCCGCCGCCATCGAGGAGCGCTACCGCTTCTTCAGCTTTGGCGACGCAATGCTCATTTGTTAGTTACGCGGTTCTACGAACCGCGTAACTGCTCGACGCTGCAAACGCCCCTAAGCGGCAATCTGACGTTCAATCGTTGGGCATGACCTTTGTAGTTACGCGGTTTTACCAAACCGCGTAACCGGTTGACGCTGCAAACCCGCCAGAGCGGCAATCTGCCTTTCAACTTCGGCGGCATGACCAGAAGGTCAATGCCGCCTTGTTTCAAGGCACCTTGCTCGCTCTGGTGGGTTTTCGCTGTCGGTGCCAAAACACCGGCGTTGCCTTGGCTGTCAATGTGGCACTTGGGGACGTTCCTTTTGTGCCGGCACCTGGGGACGTTCCTTATGTCAAGAGATTGGTACAAGAGGGATAGGTTGCCTTGCATCAATCTAATAAGTTGCGGTGAGATAGTTCTTGAATTGGCCTTTTTGATGGCTAAACAGGAACTATCTCACCGCAACTGCCTTGAGTGTTTTTGGCAGCTAGTTTACTTGCTCGCGAAGAGCCCGATCAGGACGATCACGAGGATTACGGCGATGATGCAGACGATGGCTCCGGTGAATTTGATGCGTGAGTCGCGGGTACGCTCGCGCACGTCGTCCTCGGCGGCTTCGAGTTGAGCCACTTCGCGCTCGGTTTCGGCGTGCTCGGCCTTATCGCGGGCCAAGGAGCCTGCGAGCGATTCGGTAATCTCGGGATGGTCGTGCACCTCGGTCGCCTGCTCGATGATCGACTGCGCATGCGCTACATCCGCCTGGGCATTGGCAATAGCCTGCTCCTGCTCCTCGACGCGCCTTGTCCTCGACGGCGATCTTCTCGCGCAGTTCGCGTTGGCGCGTTGCGGCGGCGGCTTTTGCGGTCTGCAGCTCGTCGCGCGCGGCATCGGCCTCGGCCGTCACGGCCTGATGGGCACGCCTGGCGTCAGCGATGGGGGCTTGTGCCTGCTCGACGGCGTGCTCGGCGGCCGCGAGTGAGTGCTCAAGATCGGCGGTGATGTGCGGGACATCTTCCTCGGCTTTGCGCAGGGCATCGGCCGTGTCGGAGATCTGCATCGAAAGCTCGCTGGTGCGCACCGTGTAATTGGCGGGATTCGCCGAAGGATTGCGCTGCAGCTCGGCATACTCGCGGCGCAGCGTTTCGAGTTGAGCGCGCGTGGCATCGACGGTTTGCTGCGCTGCGGCAACGCCGGCGTCGCGCTCGGCCTGCACCTTGTCGCGGATGCGCTTGGAATCCTCGAGGCGGCGAACGAGGCGGTTACCGGTCTCGCGCGAGCTGGCTTCGCGCGCCTCCACGGCATCGAGTGCGGCTTTGAGACGCCGCTCGGTGGCATCGTCCTCTTCTTTATTTGCTCGAGCTGCGCCTTGAGCTCTGTTGCCTTGGCAGCATGGGTATCGCGGCCGATTTCTGCCGCCGCGGCGGCCTTTTGTGCCGTGTCGATAGTCTGGCGCTGCTCGGCGACGATTTGGTCGTAGCGGCCTGCGATGTCCTGGCGTGTCTTGAGCTCCTCGCCTTGATCGGCGATGCGCTGCTCAAGTTCGGCCAGGTGGGCACGGGCGTCCGCGAGTGCCTTCTTTGCGGCGTTCATCTCGCGCATGGCCGAGGCACCCTGGGCGATAAAGGCGCCCACGGCGCTGGCGGTGTTTGAGACGGCGCCTCCCAGATCGCGGCTGGCTGCTGGGGTGTGCAGGGCGGTCGGGTGAGCGGCGTTCGCCGTGCCCGCATCGGGCGTCTGCGGCGTGGCGATGCTGCCGGTGCCGCCCTCGACTACGGAAAAGCCGGCAGCGTGCGGGTCGACTGCATCGGCACCAATGGTGGGGTGCTCAAGCTGCAGGAACGAGGGCAGGGTGCTGCCTTGGTCGGCAACGGGGGTCTCGCCGGGCACGAAGGTCGAGGCGGCCTCGGCGGCCTCCTCTTCTTCGGCGTCAATATCGGCGTCGGCCACGGCGTTTTTCATCGCTTTGACGGCATCCATCATGGAGTCCATGACGGCATCGAGCTCTTCTTCCGAAGACACCTCGATAGGGCCTTCTGCTTGCGGGGCGGCGTCCTTTTCGGGGGCGTCGTCCTGAGCGGCCGAATCGTCGTTTTGCTCGCCGGCATCTTCGGCCGTAGGGATTTCCGTCGCAGCGCCGTTATCTAGAGTGGCGTCGTCGACGTCGGTATCATTGCAGGTCGCAGCGTCAGTATCTGCGGCGACGTCTGCTGAATCATCAATATGCTGTTGAGTCTGGGGGTCCAGCTCGTCTGTCATAGGCATGTGCTCCTCATCGTTGTTTGTCACCCTATGATAAAGTCTCGCGCCGACATCCCGCGCCCCGCAGCAAAGTTTCAAAACGTGTTCGATGACTCGCTTGGATAGCAAAAATTCATCCTCTAAAGTCAGTTTACGCTTGACATTCCCTTCGCCGAATGACGTTGCGCCGTTCGCCTGCTGCGGTCTTTATTTTTCACTTGAACACGCTAAAGTTGCATTTCAGCTTTTGGCGCGTGAAGTTGGATACGCGCAGTCGGCGGGTGTGCCCGTCGCGATTCGAAAGGACTTTGTATGGGACTTTTCACTGGTAAGACCGTGATCGTCACCGGCGGCGGCAAGGCCACGCTCAAGGACGGTTCCGCTGGCTCCATCGGTTACGGCATCGATATCGCTTTTGCCAAGGAGGGCGCAAACCTCGTCATTACCGGCCGCAACGTTGCCAAGCTCGAGGCTGCCAAGGAGTCCCTCGAGGCCGACTACGGCGTCAAGGTTCTGCCTGTTCAGGCCGATGTCTCGGCTGGTCAGGACAACGAGGCCGTCGTCCAGAACGTCATCGACAAGGCCATCGAGGAGTTCGGCCGCATCGACGCCGTCGTCAACAATGCCCAGGCCAGCGCTTCGGGCGTGACCATTGCCGATCACACCATGGACCAGTTTAACCTGGCCATTTACTCCGGCCTGTATGCCACCTATCTGTACATGCAGAAGGCCTATCCGCACCTGAAGGAGACCAAGGGTTCCGTGGTCAACTTTGCCTCGGGCGCCGGTCTGTTTGGCAACTACGGCCAGTGCAGCTACGCCGCCGCCAAGGAAGGCATCCGCGGCTTGACCCGCGTTGCCGCCAACGAGTGGGGCAAGGACGGCATCAACGTCAACATCGTGTGCCCGCTTGCTTGGACCGCTGCGCTCGAGAACTTCCAGGATGCCTATCCCGAGGCGTTCAAGGCCAACGTCCATATGCCGCCGGCGGGTCATTACGGCGACGTCGAGAAGGAGATCGGCCGCGTGGTCGTTCAGCTCTGCGGCCCCGACTTTAAGTACATGAACGGTGAGACCGTCACCCTCGAGGGTGGCATGGGCCAGCGGCCTTAGGGGTTACGCGGTTTTACCAAACCGCGTAACGGCTCGACGCTGCGCGGTCACCAGAGCGACAACTTGTCATTCAAAGAGGGCGGCATGACCAGAAGGTCTATGCCGCCCTCTTTTCATGCCAATTTGTTCGCTCTGGCGACCGCTCGCTGACGTTGCTAGAACATCGGCGTTGCCTTGGCTGTTGGATGTAGTCGCTGGGGACGTACTTAAACGACTATGGCCCCTTTGCACCAGTTTCTGTCGAGTCGGTGCTCCTTGCGGGTTGCCCGTATAATGGTTTGCGTATGAACCGCAACCAAGGAGTTCCAGTTTATGGACCAGAGCCTTTTTAAATTCGACCTGATCGCCGAGGACCCGACGACGCACGCGCGTGCCGGCGTACTGCACACCCCGCACGGCGATATCGAGACGCCAATCTTTATGCCCGTGGGCACCAAGGCAAACGTCAAGGGTATTCCTACCGAGACCGTCAAACAGCTCGGCGCCCAGATCGTGCTTGCCAACACCTATCACCTGTCCATGCGTCCCGGCGAGGACACCATTGCCGAGCTGGGCGGCCTGCACAAGTTTATGAACTGGCACGGCCCCATTCTTACCGATTCGGGCGGCTTCCAGGTGTTCAGCCACAACGACGCCGTCAAGCTCACCGACGAGGGCGTGCGCTTTATCGTCAACGACTACGACGGCCGCCACGTGTTCTGGACGCCCGAGGACAACATGGAAATCGCCATGAAGCTCGGCTCCGATATCTGCATGCAGCTCGACCAGTGCCCGGGCTATCCCGCCACGCGCGCCTACGTCGAGCGCGCCGTTGAGCTGTCGAGTATGTGGGCCGAGCGCTGCTATAAGGCGCATACCCGCGATGACCAGGCGCTCTTTGGCATCGTCCAAGGCGGCATGCACCTGGACCTGCGCCTGCGCTCGCTGCGCCATCTGGAGGAGTGCGGCGACTTCCCGGGTTACGGCATCGGCGGCTATTCGGTGGGCGAAGACCACGAGACCATGTTCGAGACGCTGGCACCGCTGGTTTCCGAGTACATGCCTAAGCACAAGCCGCGCTACCTCATGGGCGTCGGCAACCCTACCACGCTCGTGCGCGGCGTTGGCGTGGGCATCGACATGTTCGACTGCGTGCTGCCGACGCGCACCGGCCGCATGGGTACGGCGTTCTCCAGTGAAGGTCGCCTTAACTTCCGCAACGCGCGCTTTGCGCACGACGACGGCCCCATCGACCCCACCTGCACCTGCCCGGTGTGCACGGGCGGCTACAGCCGTGCGCTCATCCGTCACATGGTCACGCAGAAGGAGATGCTCGGCGGTATTCTGCTGTCGATGCACAACATTTACTACCTGCTCAACCTTATGCAGCGTGCCCGTCAGGCCATTATCGAGGGCCGCTACGGCGCGTTTGTGAGCGACTGGATGAACAGTCCTGCGGCGGTGGATTACTAAGAGCCGCGACCGCTGACCGATGCCTTGCAAGCACTTGATACATCGTGGGTACCATACCGAATAGTTGATGTTCGGGCGGGTGTTTGACGCATGGCGTCGACCCCGCCCGTTTCTATTTTCGATAGGAGTGCCCATGATTAAGAATGAGAACGTCGAGGGCGAGCCGGCTTACGACGAGACGTACCGGCGCGGTCCCGTGGTCATGCGCGGCCCCATGATTCCCAAGGACAACACCTACGCCAACCTGCTGGCACCCGAGGACTCGACCGACTGGTTGCACACCGACCCCTGGCGCGTGCTGCGCATTCAGGCAGAGTTCGTCGATGGCTTTGGCGCGCTTGCCGAGCTTGGTCCTGCGGTGACCATCTTCGGCAGTGCCCGCACGCCCAAGACAGATCCGCTCTACAAGGCGGCTCGCACGGTCGGTCGCAAAATCGCCCAACGCGGCGTGGCGGTTATCACCGGCGGTGGCCCCGGCGTCATGGAGGCGGCCAACAGGGGAGCGGCGAGCGTGAACGGCAAGTCGGTCGGCTTGGGTATCGAGCTTCCGCACGAACACGGGCTCAACAAATACGTGAACCTTGGCATGGATTTTCGTTACTTCTTTGTGCGCAAGACCATGTTCGTCAAATACAGCTCGGGCGCCATCGTGTTTCCCGGAGGTTTTGGTACGCTCGACGAGATGTTCGAGGTGCTCACGCTGGTGCAGACGCACAAGGTCAAGCGTATGCCGCTCGTTTTGGTGGGCACCGAGTACTGGCAGGGCCTGTTCGACTGGCTCAACGGCCCGGTGATGGACGCCGGTATGATTAGCCCGCTCGATCCGGAGCTGGTGCACATTACCGACGACCTCAACGAGGCCGTCGATATCGCCCTGAGCGGGCTGATGTAGGGCGAGCGCGCCTGTCGTTGTAGTGATGAGAAGGCAGACTGATGCTATTTAACATCAGTCTGCCTTCTAAACTGGGTATACTGATGCAAAAGACGAGAGCGAGGAGGTCGCGTATGTCTACTGCAACGGTTAAGCCTACGACGGTTCGCATCGAAGAGGGGCTCAAGGAACAGGCGACTGAGTTCTTGGATACAGTTGGCCTGAGTCTCAATTCGTATCTCAACCTTGCTGTTCGGCAGCTGGTAAATCAGCGAAAGATTCCGTTTGAGATTGTGGGTCGGCCCGAAGTTCCCAACGAGGCGACGAGGCGCGCCATGGTGATTGCCGAGGCTCATGAGTTGGGGATTCTGCCAGACGACAGCCCGTCATTCAATAACGCTGATGAGCTTATATCGTTTCTCGATGAGGACTAGCGATGTTTGAGATTAAAGTCGAGGCTCAGTTTAAGGCGGATTACAAACGGACGACGCGCATCCATCCGCAGCTAAAAACCGAGTTTAAGGCGGCAGTCGCAGAGCTTGCAGCTCGCGGCTCGCTTCCCGCGGAATATGGCGCCCATGAGCTTTCAAACCCGGGCGGCAATTACAACGGCCACATCGATTTCCATCTATCCGATGGGTTGGTCGATGTGGTCGTTCTGTACTTGCCGCATAAGACTAATCCTGTGATCCGACTGGTCAGAATGGGCTCGCATGAGGAACTGTTCCGGGGCCCGCAGGGCTGATTGCCGATTTCTAAGTTGCGGTGGAATAGGGATTGATTTGCGGCTGATAAGCCAAAAACAGTCCCTATTCCACCGCAAGTGGTGGGGATGTCCTGCCTGTTGACGTGGCATCTGGCTTTCCCTTGTGGTTGATTTCGTCTAAGAGCTCCGCTGCGATCTCGCTGTTTTTGAACCTGATGCTGCAGTCTTCTTTCTTGGGGAAAGCTAGTAGCGGGATCGTTCCGTACCAGATAGTTTCTTCGTCAATTATCGCTGCACACAAACGTCCTTCTGCTCTAATGGCATGCTCGACGTTCATTTTTGCCAAAGTCTCGCTTGCATCTTCGCGCGGAGTCGAGGCAATGAAAAACTCAAGAGCAATCCCTCGGGCAGTGGCACCTTTGATTGCATCGCCGAGCTTTGCGAGGCAGGCGGCGGATGCGTAGGGCGCGGCAATGAAGATGCTCTTAGCGGCGCCAACGATGTCTTCAACCAGAGTCTCTACGGCATTAGCCGGTTCTATGAGAATGTTTTGATCGGACTGCTCGCTGCCTCCGGTCACGTAGACTTCGTACCCGAGCTTGGCGTAGGTCTTGAGTCTCTTCTGGTACATGCGGGCGAGCATGGGTATAGATAAATCAACGTAGTCGAATATCTCAACCCGTCGCTTGCCCTCGTGGCTTCTATGGAGCCTGCCTGCCTGCTGCGTGATGCTGCCGTCCCACGATATCGGCGTGGCAATGAGTAGAGTGTCAAGGTAGGACAGATCGAAGCCCTCGCCCAAAAGGCTTTCGGTGGCGACGATGATTCGATGTTCATGCTCGAAGCGGGGAAGACTGCTCAGTATCGTTTTTCTTTCTTTGGCGTCGATTTCCCCGGTCAGGAGAACGGGTTCGTGTCCTTGGTTTTTGAGCATCCCGAACAGCTCCTCGGCATGCTTTTTCCTTTTAGTCAGCACGAGCGGATGCCGGCCGTTTGACGCAGCTTCAATAGCGTCGTTGACAATCAATTCGTTTCTAGCTGCATGCGTGCACAGCAGGTCGAGAATCTGATTGAAGCTTGCACCTGGCTCGTAGGCGGGTAGTCGAATTCCAGTAAAACGAGGCCGTACGATGCGCTGGATGCCCTGCTGAATCGCTTGCGCTTTTGGATCGATAACATAACGGAGCGGGCCGCAGAGCATGGAGAGCGCCCGCGTAAGGCCGTCGGATCGTTCGGGCGTCGCAGAAAGGCCGTATACGTATTTGGCCGGGGCGGACTTGAGAATAAGCTCGAGCTGTGGTGCGGCGGCATGGTGGCATTCGTCGCAGATAATGAGGCCGTAATTACGAACAAGGCCCTTAACTATCGGCTCTCCGGTTTGACGGTCTTTGCCAGATAACGACTGGAACGAAGCGATGTCGACGAGGCCGCTTACGGCCATTTTGCCTCCTCCTATTTGTCCGATGACCGGAGGCTGCCTTTTGCTGATTCGTCCTTTTGGGGTTCGGACGGGCTCCCTGTTGTCCGTAATGTCGATAAATCGCTCGAGCTGGGATTTCCATTGGGTTATGAGTGCGGTTTTGGGAACGATGACGAGCGTTGGAAGACCAATGGATGCAATAAGATAAGCTCCGACGACTGTTTTACCGAAGCCTGTCGGCGCGGACATGATTCCGTCTTCGTATATGAGCATCTGATCAGCGGCGATTTGCTGCTCAGGGCGAAGGACTCCTTTAAATGCCATAACAATCGGATTGCCCGATTTGCGCTCGTCTGAATAGTGGGCGGTAACGCCGGTCTCTTGAACTAGCCGCTCAAGTTGAGTTTTGCAGCCCCGGGGAATTGCAACATGACCATCTCTCAGTTCGCTAAGGTCTATGAGTCGCGGTTTGCCGAATACTGATTGATGCATGGACTGCGCGCGATAGAATGCCGGATTGGCAAATGTCGCAAGTCCGCGGATTTCCATTTGAGCTGCTGGACTCAGAGACTTCTCGGGGATGTACAGCATATCGGCTTGAATAACGGGCAGCGATGAGGGAAAGTCCCGCGATGTGAGTGGTAGTCGCTTTCGTGGTCTTTGGGCATACCGTTTGCCCTTGTTTGCCACCGTAGTTGTTGCTGGTCCGTGTGGGTTGTTTCCAGGGGCCTCAATCAGATCTTGCACCGTCGAGCGCGGAATCAGCTGGACTTGTGATAGATAGAGCCATTGGTCGGGAAAGGGCTTGAATTGTTCGTCTACAAATACACTGTTTCCTTCACGTTGCGCCTTGCCTTGAAAGGGGAGTGCGATGAGGTTTCCGAAGCCTCCATCGGGAATAGTGGCCTGAGCGGGTAGCATTCGATCAAAGGCCTCGAACGTGATTGTCTTATTATGCGCCGCAGCTTCGGTTATGAGGCAACTTCCAAACTCTCGGGCAGCCTTTGCGCTGATTGGCTCGAGGAAGAAAAACCAGATGTGGGCGCCGTTGCCGGACCTTGAGCGCTCAACGGCGGCGTTAATGCCCCGTCGTATTGCAACAAGCCGTACGGCATTTGTTGCCTCTTTCCAGTCCGCTTTGTCAAAATCGATGACGAGAACTTTCGTGTTGCAGTTCCTATCGAGAACATATTGCCCGAGGACATCGCGGAACCGGTCATCGTTGCCTTTAAAGTGAGCAATGATTGCGGCATCGCTTAATTCCGGGAAGACGCGATTGCTGCATTCTACACATTTAACTCTTTGATGGGCTGCTTTGGGGCACATTCCTGGCTCCCACTCATTAGCACAAGCAGGCGTATAGCCAATGCCCCCGTCCTTTCTGCGATATCCATGAGCGTAAACATCTTTGCGCCCGGTAAAGAGACTGCGAAAGAGCTCGAGTTTATCGCGTGCTGGGCTCGCGCTGGTGACGATGCCCTCGATTTGTGCTCGTTCATCGAACAAAGCGCCAGCTTCTTCCCACTCTTCTAGCGTTGCGTAGCGTACGTCTGAACCGTTGTTGCAAATGACGATTTGTCGGTGTTGGTCCGATATATGTGTGATCGTCTGATCGTATTTAAATTGTGCGGTCCCAAAGAGGGCGTATTGATGCATGGCGTTGCCCATTTGAATGCCGTCCTTGTATTGGAGTTGTTGAGACGAGGGTACGGCATTACGGCTTTTTGGGATATGTAATTTCGATTCAAGTTTGCTAATGGCAAGGGATTATTCTGCGAGCGGCTTTCGGTCGATGCCAAGGCGCGCGACGGCCCTTGATAATCAGGGTTTGCGGTCATATGGGTAGCCGGAGGCGTAAAGAGCGGACCTCATTCAGACCCGGTGGGCAAAAAATGGCAAATATGAGTACTGTTGCCCGGTTAGTCTCATATCATTTGAGAAGCATCTAAGACCAATTGACTGAGTTTTAGTATATTCACCCCCCCTAAACCACGACGATTCGGGGCTTATGGAGCTTGAAATCGGTGGGAGCGGGCAATTTTCAGCG
>ENA-OQOA01000594-OQOA01000594.1-human-gut-metagenome-genome-assembly--contig:-NODE-594-length-14894-cov-3.255908_pt1 | contig 14894 bp, 24 predicted proteins | sample MGYA00242633_ERZ504888 | MGnify/ENA primary metagenome ERZ504888 (study PRJEB26092, sample SAMD00036372) | human gut metagenome | host: Homo sapiens | study: EMG produced TPA metagenomics assembly of... | reverse complement strand
GCTTATTTTTATGTCCTTTTTTATTTTGAGAAAGGAGAAAATCAACGTACACAGTACAAAAGCAACTATCAATATGCTATAATTAGGAGAAAGAAACTATGATTTACGAAGGAATTATATAATGGTAAAAAACATGAACTGAGTTCTGCCAGTAAAACAAGACGCTATTACAGAAAGGACACCAGACTTCAATACCGGATACTTTTTGGAAAGTCGAAATATGTGCATGATTCTGCAAAGAAGGCAGCATAAGTGAAAAGTAATTCCCGTAACAGGGAATAGATGGAAACGTGTATTTCCATCGAGGTGTAACTTGCCTCGTAAAGAAGCCGCGGTCAACTTTAGTTGCCCGTTTGGTGTATCACAACGTATCCAAGGAATTGCAAGATGCTCTCAGATATTTGGAAAAGCCGATTATTAAAGAAGACAGCTTACAATTAAGTAAGATGATCGAAGCTCAATTTCGAAAAGCAATGTCTGATCAGAAATGGAGGCAAGATGTGAAAGCAATGGAAATTCGATATCAAGAACTTCTACAAGAGGGTCGTATAGAAGGACGTACAGAAGGACGTAACGATAGAGAGATGGAGATTGTTTTAGGTATGATTGAAGAGGGTGCTTCCGATGAGATGATTCTAAAATACTTGAAAAATCTCAAAAGAAAGACTTGAACAGATCAAAAAAATCAAAAAGTACACGTATAAAAACATATTAAATAAAGAAAAGATATAGGCAAAAAACAGACAGAAAAATTACTGTCTGTTTTTTTATTGCCTTTATGAAAGGAGAAAAAAATCAAATGACAAAACAGGTTGTGGCAAAACGTAGCTTATCCGAAGGAACAGTACAATTAGAAGAATGTATATGGGATAACGGATCTGTAACATATGATGTGTGTTTGATCTATACATCTTCACAGGCGACAAGTAAGAACTTTCATAGCATAGAAACTATTGAAGAAGCTTGTCGCATATATAATGAATACTCTGAGGAGTTATGTGAAGTATATAAGAATAAATACCGAAAAACACAACGAAAAGAAGGAAAACTTATCATTCAGGTGCAATAACTGAATGTTTATGCATTGTATTATAAAGGAAGGAAGAGAAAAAATGAGAGACTTAAACATAATCACAGTGTCAGGAACTGTAAATCGTGAACCAGCTTATAAAGAGAATAAAGAAAATCCAAACAGAACGATTTTATATTATAGTATTGAAATTTATACAGGAAGAGATTATTATCCAGACAAAGAAAGAAGCAGTTAGTTCATGAAAAAATCTATCTTAATTGTGTCAATTATGGGAAAACGGCAATGGAATTGGTTAATAAGGTTAAAAAAGGATCTTATGTGCAAGTTTCAGGAGAGCTTAGACCAAATAATTATGACAGAGAAGATGGAAAAGTGTATGGGCTTCAAATCATGGCCAATACATGTATTCCAATGAATCAGCTAAATCAGCAGAACAATAATCAAAATACACAGAAACAAAATCAGAATAATTCAAGCAAAAGACAGCAGAGGCAGTCTAACCATGCAAATCCTCAGAATCAGGAATCAAGAAACTCTAATAGAGGACAGCATTCTGAGATGCAAGGGCAGAACACAACTGAAACAAGTACAAGTGTACCGCCTAAAAAAAGAGCTACAATGCCAATGGCACAAGAAGGAAATCAGCAGCAATCAGCAGGGAATTCATCCAATAGAACATCAAATTCAAATCAGCAGAATTCACAATCTAATACTGGCAAAAATGCTTCAACTCAAAGAAGTAATAATTCTGGAAGAAAAAATTCTGAAAGATCAAATCAACAGCCAAGTAGTAGTAATAATGAGTTTGCTGGTCTTGCACCGGAAGAAAATCCATTTAATATGGCAGCGGTGAAGGATGATGAGTTTCATAACCCTTACGGAGATGGAAATTTACCAGATCCAAATGACTTTATGCAAAATGGAGATAATTAATTATATATATTAAGGAGAATGAGTAATGAAAGAACAAACAATGAAAGAAACAACACTAAAGGTTAAAAATCAAACAACAACATTACAAAAAGCAATTATTTTGGGTGATATTGTGTTTATGATTGGATCCTTTTCAGTATTTTTATGCAACTTATTAATTTCCTATATTTTATATCGAAATGAAGGAAAAGAAGGAGCAGAGAAATGGAAAATTGTATTATTAGTTTTCTTATTTTTAACTGGAGGACCAGTTAACTCTTTATTAGGGTTAGGGAATGTAAGTTTATTTAATACATTTTTATCCAAAAATAAGGCTAGTAAAAAAGAAGCAGTAGAAACTAATGAAGAAGAGATTATTAATAATTCATCAGAAGTTGAAAGTGCAGTAAAAGAAAAAGTGTGAAAAAATCTGAAACAAAAAAACAGATCCTAAAAAAAGAAGTAGACTTATGGTTAAATCATTTTGCCTACCAGACAATCAATCGCTTCATCATGGAAGCAGACGCAAGTGGTTGTGACTTTTTACAGGTAAATACATCTGGAAAAGTAGAAGGATATGGAGAAGAAGATGGAGAACTGAAAAAAATGTATGAAGATACAATTGAACGGTTACCAGATTCAAATTTTTCCCTTATGTATGTTCAGAATTTGAACGTCTTTGGAGAGAAGTTTCTACAGATTATTCCGATGATAAATTTGTGATTCAGTGGAAATAATCGACACTTTATGTAGAATGTAGGAGAAATTCTACATTTTCACATTTCAGATAACAATTTAACTAAATAATAATAGAATTTCAGACGAAGGCCGTCGCATTAATGATTAAGAATCAGAGATGCGGCGGCCTTTTTTGTTTATAAGAAAGGACCTTTAAATTTATGAGAAGAAAGAAAAATAAACAGATGGAAGGGCAAATGTCTATTTTTGATATGTTTTCTTCTGTCATTGAAAATACTAAAACTGAGGAAGAAAATGTTACAGTTTCTGAAGGTGGCATTGCTGCAGCTGACATAACAGCAGTAGAGACAGGAACGCAAACATCTATTTTCGACTTGTTTTCTACAGATGAACAAGATACACAGAAACAAGAAAAAAAGCCTAAAAAGAATTTCTTCCATAGAACAATTCAGTTCGCAAAGAGCTTGGAAGATAAATGGAAGAACAATCTAGCAGCATTAAAAATGTTACTTGGGTTGGACGATTATGCTGATGAAGATCAGCAAACCATCTTGTCAAGTTATGAAGGATGGGGTGGATTGTCTTCATATTTCGAAGTGGAGGAAAAGAAAGTACAGTTAGAAACCCTTGTTGGAGAAAATACATATAAGGGAATTAAGTCTTCAATCTTAACATCCTATTATACAAATGAAAAAATCATAAACTTTATGTATCAGATTCTATCTGAAATAGGAGTCAAAGGGAAGTTGAATATTCTTGATCCTTGCATGGGAACAGGAAATTTCTATCGGATGCTTCCAGATACATTACAAGATTCAAACTTGTACGGTGTTGAGTTAGAGGAAACGAGCTGTAATATCGCAAAACAGCTATTTCAGAAAGCCAATATTCAAAATTGTGCATTTGAAAAAGCTGATCTGCCAGACAATTATTTTGATCTGATCATTGGAAATGTACCATTTTCCGATTTTAGTGCAGCAGATAATACGTACGGCTCATGCTTAATTCATGATTACTTTTTTTTTAAAGCATTAGATCTTGCCCGACCGGGTGGAATTGTTGCTATGATAACCACAAAAGGTACAATGGACAAGAAATCTAGCCGCATTCGTAAGATGTTAGCGAAAAAAGCTGATCTTTTATGTGCCATCAGACTTCCAGAAACAGCTTTTGCAGTGACAGGAGCCAAGGTTTCTACAGACATTTTATTTTTCCAGAAAAGAAGATACCAGACGGTCGGTGATGAACCGGAATGGGTAAACATTGCACAAGAAGCTAATATGTATTTTGGCACGCATCTTAATCATATGTTAGGACGTATGATGGAAGAAAGTGGACCATACGGAAAACGCTTTGTATGTAAGGAAAAAGAAGGTATGGACTGGAAAGCATGTATTGATAATTTTCATTTGGAAAGTTATCTCAAAGATGTTTATGAACCAGGTCAGACAATTGAGAATAACGATGAAGAATATGTTCCGGCAGTAGATTCCATTAGTAACATGTCCTATGGAATTTACAATGATCATATTTATTACCGAAAGAATTCCATGATGAAAAAAATTCCGGATACAGGAATGGTCGCAAAAAGAATTGCAGCCATGATCGAATTAAGAAATGTATTAAAGGAATTGATTTCTAAAGAAATGCAAGATGTTAGTGATGAATCGATTGAACCATATCGTAAGAAATTAAATATGACTTATGATAAGTTTCAAAAAAAATTTGGACTGATCCATAGTAGAGGGAATAAATTAGCATTTCAGGAAGATGATAGTATTACCTCCTTGTCTTTGGAAAATCTGGATGAAAACAATAAGCTAAAAAGCAAGGCAGATATATTCACAAAAAGAACTATTGTTCCTCATTCTGTGCCAGATAAAGTCAATACAGCACAGGAGTCATTATTATGCTCACTGAATGAAAAAGGATGTATTGATTTTGCTTTTATGGAAAGTATTTATGACAAAGCAGAGAAAGATATCATTGAAGAACTTCAAGGACAGATCTTTTTAGATCCAGAAACCGAAGAGTATGTCATGAAAGATGAATATTTATCAGGCAATGTTCGAAAGAAATTGGAATTTGCAAAGTGTGCAGCAAAACAGGATAAAAAATATAATATCAATGTCGCTGCATTGGAAGAAGCACAGCCGGAGCCATTAAAAGCTGCAGAGATTGATGCAAAACTTGGTGCAACATGGATTCCTGCTCATTACATTGCAGATTTCTTGGTTGAGGTTTTTGACACTCCACGAGAATATTTTAATGGAAATGGTATGAGTGTTACTTATACTAAAGAGACCGATCATTGGGATATCGAATGGTATCGAGATTCTGCAAACCAGAAAGCTGCGGTTACGTATGGAACAAAACGAATTAATGGATTTCTTTTGTTAGAAAAATGCTTAAACTTAAAAGATGCAAAGGTCTATGATACGGTTTGTGATGAAAATGATAATAAGAAAGAAGTATTAAACTCAAAAGAGACAACGCTTGCGATGGGCAAACAGGATGAGATCAGAGAAGTATTTCATTCTTGGATCTTTAAGAGCTATGATCGTCGTTGTGATCTTGAAAACATTTATAATGAAAGATTTAATTCCATCAGGTATCGTACATTTGATGGGGACTTTTTAAAAGTTCCAAATATGAACAGCGAGATCAAACTGTATAAACATCAAAAAGATGCAATCATGAGGATTCTATTTTCTAAAGACAATTCACTAATTGGGCACAAAGTAGGCTACGGAAAAACATATACTGCGATTGCAGCAATTATGGTGGCCAAACGATTAAAATTATCTGAAAAGAACTTATTTGTTGTTCCAAATCCATTAGTAGGCCAGTGGGGAGAAGAATTCATGAAATTATTCCCTGGTGCTAACATTTTAGTGTCCAGTGAGAACGATTTTACTCCGGCCAAGAGAAAAGAATTTTGTTCTAAAATCGCGACAGGATCATACGATGCAATCATTATTGCTCAGTCACAATTCCAAAAAATCCCGATTTCTCCTGAATATCAGGAAAAATATATTAAAGCACAGATTGAAGAATTAGATAAGCTGTTAGACTCTGCTGAGCAGAACTTTACAGTACGAAATATCGAAAGTTCCAAGAAAAAACTTTCTGTCAAGCTTGAAAAGTTACAGGATAGCAAGAGAAAAGATGATGTAATTTACTTTGATCAGTTGGGTGTTACTAAGCTGATCGTTGATGAAGCACATTATTACAAGAATCTGCTGTTAACAACGAAGATGAATAATATTGCAGGTATCAATACCAGCAGTAATTCAAAGAGAGCTTTTGATATGTTCATGAAATGCCAGTACATGGAAGAAAATTGCCGAAACAAAGGTATTGTATTCTTAACCGGTACTCCCGTGTCAAATAGTATGGCAGAAGTATACACAATGCAACGCTATTTGCAGTTAAATACCTTAAAAGAACTTGGCATTGACTCATTCGACAGCTGGGCATCGACATTCGGTGAAACAAAGACTGCCATGGAACTTGCTCCGGAGGGAACAGGGTATCGTGCCAGAACAAGATTCACACGATTTGTTGGATTGGCCGAGTTATTAACAATCTTTAAAGAAGTGGCTGATATTAAGGTCAAAGATATTAAAGAAATGGATGTGCCGAATGCCGTTATGGAGACTATTTCCATTGATGCTTCTGATGAACAGAAAAAATATGTAGATGGTTTGGCAAGCAGGGCAGCTCGCATTCGAGACGGTGGAGTAGATCCATCAGAAGATAATATGCTCAAGGTTACAAACGAGGACGTAAATTAGCTTTAGATCAGCGACTGGTTGGAATTGAGGAAGAAAACTTTAATTCTAAAGCAAAATATTGTGTGAATCAGGTCATGGATATTTATGAGAAATATCCTGGAAAAACTCAGGTTATTTTCTTAGATTTATCAACGCCAAAGAAAGGAGAGTTTAACGTTTATGATGATGTAAAGGCTAAATTAATAGAAAGGGGAATTCCAGAAGGAGAAATTGCTTTTATCCATAGTGCTAAAACGAATAAACAAAAAGTTGATCTTTGCAAGAAGGTAAACGAAGGTGTTATTCGTGTATTATTAGGAAGTACAGATAAAGCGGGAACTGGTTGCAACTTCCAGAAAAAATTGATTGCCTTACATGATCTGGATTGTCCATGGAGACCGTCAGATCTTACACAGAGGTTCGGCCGTATTATCCGTCAGGGTAACTTCAATAAAGAAGTTTACATTTACCGATATGTAACGAAAAATACCTTTGACTCTTATTTATGGCAGACAGTGGAAAACAAGCAGCGATATATTGGACAGATTTTGTCAGAAGAAAACATTCCTAGACGTATGGAGGAAGATGATTTAACATTATCGTTTGCGGAAATTAAGGCAGCAGCCTGTGGGAATCCATTAATCAAGGAACAGATGGAACTTACGCAGCAAGTAAAACGATTAAAAATGCAGAAAAACAATTTCTTAAATCAATATTACGAGTTAGAGTCTTATATTAGCAAGATTGCTCCAAACAGAATTGAACAGTATAAGAAAAATATTGAAAACATTGAAAAGATATCGAAGTTGCTAAAAATATCATACAGATGATTTCCATATCAAAGTTTTAGATAAATATGATTCCGATACAAGAGCAGAAGCTAACAAAATAATCCGCAATATTCAACCATCTTATAAGAATGAACGAAAGATTGCCAGCTATCAAGGATTTGATATTATTCTTGATAGAAAGTTAATTTACAGTCATCAGACAATGATTATTCGTGGTAATTATGACTATGAATTTGAATTCAGTGGCAGTACGAATATCATGTATCAGATTGATAAGATCATTGAATATGGAATATTGGAAGAATTAAAAACTTTCAAGAGAAGATTAGAGTTTGAATCCAGAAAATTTGCTACAGCAAAGACGGAATTAAATCCTGATTTTCCGCATGAAAGTGAATTAATTAAGAAACAGGCACGATTATCTGAATTAAATCAGAAATTGAGTGCGTAATAATCAAAATAAGGGGCAGGCATATATTTGTCTGTCTCTTATTTTTTTGCGACAAAATCTTTATAATTTTTTTGGAATATGATATAATACTAATGTATTTTTATTAGACTTTGGAGTTTTAACAGAAAAACTCTGAACTTTTTTAAGGATAAAAAATCAATAGAAATTTCATAACCAATCATTTGGGCATAAAGTTTAGCAGATATTTTGTATCTGCTTCTTTTTATGCCCATTTTTATTTTTACAAAAGAAAGGAGAAAATACAAAATGTGTAAATTATAATTCACTGATAAAATGTTAATTAGCCTGAAATGCACTATGATTCAGGAGTGCATGAACAGTGACTATGTTTATTTTGATTTTTTTGGTGAGAATCGCCCAGATGATGATCAAGAGGATTTATATGCAAAAGTTGAAGAAACTCTTGAACAGATGCCAGAAGATGAATTGATGAAATTTTATAAAGAATATGTAAATTCATCAGGAAAGGAGATGAATTAATGAAAGTTTTATTAATTCATACAGACGGATGTTCTATTGATGTTGTTGGAAAATATAACACCAAAGAAGAAGCCTGTAAGCAACTTAATTTTGAATATGAACGAAAGATTGAGTATCAAGAAATGTTTTCAAACGGTATTGATCCGGAATGGATGAAATCATCACACTGCGATAATGAAGAAGCTATTCTCTATATTAATGGAGAAGAGGTTCATGTTTGGCAGATTGTAACTGCTTAATTTTGATATATATTATATTAAATATGGTACAAAAACAGATGAAAAATTATTATTTGTTTTGTACTTTTTATATATCAAAGAATTTTATCGTACTGAAATTAAAAAATTATAGGAAAGGCAGGCAATAAATATGAGCTTGAATAGTATTAAAAGAGAATTGAAAGATTATATCGAGGAAAATAAAGCATTACTAGAAGCATGGGAAAGAGTTACTTATCTTACGAAAAAAGATGGAACTCCTTTTAAAAGCATGTCGAAAAATTTTAATAATGCAATATATAAAAGGAAAGAATCTTTTCGAGGATACATTCTTGAAGTTGATACAAAGTTTACCCCAAATCATAGAAGATCATATTTTAGAAATTATATCGATTGTGGTAATAAGGATAATCCAAATACTTTGGAAGAAATTAAGCAAAAAGTATCAGAAGAAATCGAAAGCAAAAAAAGGTTTATTAAATCATTAGAAAAGCGATTAGAAATAATTGACTATGCTTACGAAGAATTTTCAAAATCTTATGATGATATAAGAGAAAATTTGAAAGAGTTATGTGAAAATGACGTTTCTCTGACAAACATGATTTGTGAAGATATTGTCAAACGATAAAATTATTGGTAAGGAAGGAATACATTATGAAAAATGAAAAGCAAATTAAAATTGATGGGTATAAGTGCATCAAGCTTGATGAATGGAAAACAGAATGGAAAGCGGAAAAAGTAAAGTATGTAATTGGAAAAGCAGAAGATGAAGAATTTCCTTTATTCTACGCAAAAGTTCAAAGAGTCAATGATAATGATGATCTTATTGATGATGATTATATCTTTGAGTATGATAACAAACCAAAGAGATCAGAGGTTGAGGATGATTTCATCGATGAATGGGGTCAAAGAGATTTAGATCGTCGTGAACGAAAAATGCCCGTACCGGAAAATGATATTATTCATATGATTTGTATTTAAGGAGAAAGAAATTATGATTAAAAATTGGAAATTAGAAATTACAGAAAATGAGACAAAGCTGATTATTCAAGATGGAGCTGCGATGAATAATGATATTCTGAGTCTCGCAAGACATCTTGTAATCAAATATCATCTTAACAAATTACCGGTTTACCATGAAAATGGTAATAAATATTTTGATTATACTTTAAAAGAAGATACAAAATATAAAAATGATAATTTGCCAATAAAGCCATTTAAGAAAGTCACAGATTCGAATTTTTTCATATTTTTTAAAAAAAGCAGAAGATTTGATCCATGAATCAGGATATGTTGATCAATTGTATGGCGTCGATTTTGTATTTGATGTGCCAAAAACGACAAGGTAATTTTGCAGATTGCCTACTGTGCATTGATTTTCTCGATATAGATGAGGAAACAGAACGACCTAGTGAATTGTACCAGTTCGATCTTATGGAATTAAAATGGGTAAAGAAAAAAAGAAGCAAAGATCATGGAAAGATATCATGATCACAAACATCAATTGGTCTACACCGGATGATGTTAGAGTGATGGCAGGATTACCTGATGAAATTTATGCTTCAGTTCTTAACATTAATTTTTCTAAATATGATCCTGACGATGATTTAGATTATAATGAGGATTTTCTGGATGATGTTTCAGACGCTCTGACAAACAAATATGGTTTTTGTCATGATGGTTTTAAGATTAAAATCAGGAGGAAAGAAAATGAGTGAGAACATTTTTGGAATCATTACCAGATTCGGAGAAGATGATTTTTCTTATTGGGAAGGATTCTCTTTGAGCGAGGAAGAAGAAAAACAGATTATGGCTATTCTTCTGAAACATGATACAGAAGGTTTTTCTGTTCGTGGAAGTAGAAGTGATATTGCCTGTGAAATAAAAAAATGAGAATTGAACTATCATACGGTGCCGATGTCATCAAAAGCATGGCAATAGTGTGATAGTTCTTTTGAAATTAGGAGGAAAGAAGAATGGCAAAAAAAGAATGGTTAGTAGTAGTGTGGAATGATGGCAGCGGTCAGTTCTCTATTGAACGGCTCGCTGCAACAGAAGAAGAGATTAAGAGTTATCTTTTATCGTTAATTGAAGAGGACAAAGAATTATCGCAAGAAATATGTCATGAGTGTACAAATAGCGTTAATGAACTTGGAAGATACGAAGAACCCGTTACAGAAGGTTTTATGGCGTTTCATGCGTATGCTTCTTTTGATACATATCATATCGAGTATGAAGCACGTCCATTAAATAAGATTAAAGATGCAACAGAAATGATAGAAGAATTATAAGAAATTAAAAGGAGAGTAACCATGGTTAAAATTTTTCAAAAAGAATTACCAGCTGATTGTGAGAAGGCAATAAGAGAACTAATAAAACTAAAAGTATATATTGTTATGGATGATGACAGAATTGAAAATTTCTCTGATGTTTGGTGGAAAGTGCAACATGAGTGCGATATGTATGAAGAAAAGCAAGATAGTAACGAGTTGACTTATCAAAGTTACGTTGGTGCCAAAAACTGGTTAAGTAAATGGGAAAAACTTTATATTAAATACAATGACAAATAAAAAATTTGGAGTTGGGAGGTCGATTAAAGTGGAAACAAAAGATTTAATCAAAGAATTAAGAATTTTAGAAAAATCTTCAAAGTTAGGTGAACAGGCGTGTATTTGTGGAGAAGCTGCAAATCGCTTAGAAGAATTACTGCAGGAAATTGAAATTTCGCGAAGATTAGAAAAAAGTGAGAATCACAAAGAAAATGATGATCGTAAGCAATTACTTTCTAAGAATAAAAGAAAATGGAAGTAAAGAAAAATAGTGCTGAAGCCTCTTCAATCATTTTTGAAGTCAGGAAGAAAAATTTATATTACGGGTTTCGACTATGATGAAATGTCTTATGTGTTGGATATTGATGATAAATATTTGAATGATTTTGTCGGAGATTACACTGTTTTTGATTTAATGATTTTAGATGCCAATACATATATCGCACAACTCAATTTTTCCTATTTTATTTTAAGAACATGGAAGAGTAAATATCACTGTAAAGAAGTAAAGTATTCGTTAGAAGAAAAAGGATTGTTATAAAGATTCAAAGCAAAAAATAACAGGAGGAAAAAATCATGAAGATTAATAAAAAGAGCTTATCGTTGGAAATACGGCTTATGTTGTAACAAAGAAATACGATCCAAATCAAACAAAGCAGGTATATCACATTGATCCGGTTGAAATTAAAAAATTGGTCGTAAATATATTACGGTTACCGTACAATACTGGGATCAGGAATTTTGCTTAAAAGATGACGGAGTCATTTACGAATTTGCTTTAAAAATAAAACAAGCGGAGCAAATGATGTATTGTGTTTGTCTGAAGAAGATGCGAAAAAGCATATCTTAAAACAAAATCTTTTGATGGAATTTCGAAATAAGAGATTCTATGAAAATGACTGCAATCTGGATCAATTGCTACTTATGAAAGCAGGATATCATTACGATCCAACAGGTCCAATGGCAGAACATTGGCAGAAGATTTTGGAATATGAGAAAGGTAATTATTAATTGTTATGCAGGACAGGGAAACTTCCTTGTCCTGTATCGTTAAAAAGTATGGAACCAATATTGAAACATCAGATCTGGATATCAGAGGAGTTGCAAAAGGAGAGTATCTTTATGGAAATTAACAATAGATTTTTGTTTAAAGCGAAACGGATTGACAATGGAGAATGGGTGCAAGGATCTTACTATGTATTCATGGGAAAACATTATATTTTTGAACATCCCTTTGAAAGCGATAATCTAACGCATCAAATAGATGAGTCTACCATCTGTCAATGCACAGGAGTGAGTGATAAAAACGGAAAACTGATTTTTGAAAACGACATCATAAAATCCTATTATATCTATACCATTGTTCATTGGAACAAAAAATATGCATCTTGGGCACTTGAAAGAAAAGGCTGGGTATATGATCACTTTTTTGGAGAAGCAGAAGATCCGGAGGATTGTATAGTTGTAGGAAATATTTTTGATAATCCACAGTTGAAAAAGAAGTATGGTAAAGATTGGGAGGGAGAACACAAATGATTAAGACAAGATATAAAATACAGGAATATTTTTCAAAGGAAACCAAAATCCATTGCAATAGAGTAGAACAATACACAAAAGCAATGGCAGAAGAATTAAGGCTGTCTGCATACGACACAAAGATGTTAACGGTTGCAGCAAGATATCATGATATTGGGAAATATTACATTCCAGAAAAGATTCTGAATGCACCAAGACCATTAACAGGATTGGAACGCAAAGTCATTGATATGCACGCATACTATGGATATGAAGCTTGCATGGAATATGGGCTTGAAAAAAGATATTTGTGAATTAATATTACTGCATCATGGTACACACAAATATCGTACGCTGACAGATGAACAGATCAGCGATTTTGCAAAAGAATATTTTCAAATCTTAATGGCAGCTGATATTTATGATGCATTGATAAGTGACAGGGTGTATCGTAGAGCAATGGATCATGATCGAGCATTGGATATCGTTGCAGAAAATCCAGAGATTAAGCGATGGGTGTTTCTTGCATTAGAAAAATTTCACTATGTTAGGATTGAGATACTGCTCACAACATGATATAATAGAATTGTATTTTTATCAGACTTTAGAATATAGGAAAATTCTGAACATTTTTAAGAATCAAGTTAATAGAAAATTATCAATCATGGGTATAAATTAAGCAGATATATGGTATCTGTTTATTTTTATACCCTTTTTTATTTTGAGGAAAGGAGATTAAAAAAATATATTAAATTGAAAAAATCATTGAAACAGACAAAAAGTCTGGTTTTTTTTATTTACGAAAGGAGATTTTTATGTTTAAAGAAGCAACAATTCAAGGAAAGATTTCAGGTTCAGTGATGATTGTATCTGTTACACAGAAACAGACCAGAACTTCAAAACCCTATTTGATCTTAAAATTAAGAGATGATCAGAAGAAAGAGGTAGATGCCAAGTTATGGAATATGTCAGTTGAAGAATTTCCATTTGATAAGAATACAGTGATCATCGGTGAATTTTCTGTTGGAGAATACAATGGACAGAAAGATTTTACACTGGATATGTACAGAGAAGCTTTGGAATCTGAGTACAGAATGGAAGATTTCATCAATGCAGCACCTTACAGTCCGCAAAAAATGTATGAGTATATCTTACAGATTGCAGATCAAACAGTACTTGATGATGCTTATCTTGCTATCATTCATAATATTTATGAGAAGTACAAAGAACAGATCTTTATCTGGTCTGCTGCCAAAGCAGTACATCATAACATTCGATCTGGATTTTTGTATCATACATTCCGTATGGTTCAGAGTGGAATTGCACTTGGAAAAGTGTATGGGCAAGCCTTAAATCACAGTTTATTGTTAACCGGCATTATCTTACATGATGTTGGAAAGTTAAAAGAATTATATACAGATCCTACAGGAAATGCCGATTATACTCCGGAAGGAAGTTTGCTTGGACATTTACTGATTGGATGTGAAATGATCGATGAAGCTTGCAATAAATTAGATCTTCAAAATGATGAGAATAAAGATAAGATTTTACTTTTAAAACACTTATTAGCATCTCATCACGGCAAGCAGGAGTACGGAGCAATTACAGTTCCACAGCTGCCGGAGGCTATCATGTTAAATCGAATTGATATGATCGATGCGGAAATGTATCAATGTGAACATGCATTAGAAGATCAGAGCAACGGAACATTCACGGACCGTATTTTCGGGTTAAACAACACCCGCTTATACAAACCACTCTAATTTTGGAAAGGAGTCGTATTTATGCAGTATATTTTACACAACAAAGGATGCGGAAATGTTTATTATGTGCAAATCACTGCTGGTGGCAGTCTGAAAAAAGTCAGAGAACGTTCATTGGCAACGATTTTTCAATCACAAAGTGAAGCAGATAATATCAAGCATAAATACAAGAAAAAACTGAAAACTTACAAAATTGGAACCGATTACTGTACAAAATATAGAACCAGTAAAAACGGCAGAACAGGAATGTAAAAGAAAATCTGTTTCTAAAACATTGCGGACACAAGTGTACAACTTAGCAGAAGGACATTGTGCTATTTGCGGTGATTTTGTTCCATATGAAGATTTTACAGTTGATCATATTTTTCCAGTCTCAAAAGGCGGAAAAAATGAACTGTCTAATCTGCAGTGTACATGTAAATCATGTAATACAATGAAACAGAATATGAGCGAAAAAGAATTCCAGTATAAAATCGGAAAAGATATTTTTGAGACAAACAATCAAAAGAATCAAGGATAGAAAGAAGGAAAAGTAAATTGAAGAAGAAAATAAATCATAAAGACATGATCGAAGCATGGAATTACGATTCTGGCGTCTTCCAAAGGACAATCTATCGGCATTCATAAATTCAGCTACTGGAGAAATCGACAAGCTGTTATCAGTGGAATGTTTTCATGGAGGAGAG
>ENA-OQOA01000593-OQOA01000593.1-human-gut-metagenome-genome-assembly--contig:-NODE-593-length-14899-cov-3.362510_pt1 | contig 14899 bp, 10 predicted proteins | sample MGYA00242633_ERZ504888 | MGnify/ENA primary metagenome ERZ504888 (study PRJEB26092, sample SAMD00036372) | human gut metagenome | host: Homo sapiens | study: EMG produced TPA metagenomics assembly of... | reverse complement strand
CTGCAGAACACTGGAATCTGCAACAGGAGAAGATGGAATTCTGAAATCCGGAAGCGGATGGACAGAAATCTTTATCTATCCGGGCTATCATTTCAAAATGATCGATGCCCTGATCACAAACTTCCACTTGCCGGAATCCACACTTGTGATGTTGGTGTCTGCGCTGGCAGGCAAGGAGAATATCATGCATGCCTATGAGACTGCAGTGCAGGAAAAGTACAGATTTTTCTCTTTTGGAGATGCTATGATTATCATATAATGTCACCCAAATAATTATATCAATCAATTATCTGGTTATGAGCAAGTAGCGAAGAGGATGCTTTTATCTGCTTGATAAAAGCATAGTAAAAAATATAAAAAAGAGCTGAGAAGTCCTTAACTGGATTTTTCAGCTCTTTTGAAGTATTGATGTGATTTTGGATGAATGAAGGCTCTATTTATTCGGCGTCCGAATTATCAGTATCATAGGATTCGTCGTATGTCTCTGCGTCTGTGTCATCTGAAGCTGAACTGTTCATATCAACGATATCGCTATCTGAAGCAGCTGTATCTGCAGAACTGCTCTGGGAGTCATTATTACTGTTATATTTTGCAGTAAAAGTACTGCCTTCTGCAGTAGAAATCCAGGAACTCCGCTCATTGATTTTTCCAAGGATTCTTGTTGCCTCATCACCTTCTGCCGGAGTTGGCTGATAATTATTATATCCATCATAGGCAGCAGAAGAAATGGAGCAGGGAATGATATTGGTCACGTTGTCTTTTTTACCCCATCGGCATCAATAGTAAAGGTCTGCTGGTAGATCATGGTGTCCATATCACTTGGAGAACTGTTACCGCCGAAGCAGAAGTTTCCGAGGCTGTATACAATATTTCTGCCTTTATAAGTTTCAATGCCCTGAAGTACATGCGGATGATGTCCGCATACAAGATCAGCGCCTTCATCGATCGCGATGCGTCCAAGTGTTGTCTGGTTGCTGTCCGGAACGGTTTCCGTTTCATTACCCCAGTGGAAGATCACTACGATCAGCTGTGCCCCGTCTGCCTTTACTTTTGCAATATTGTCTTTTAACTGCTGCTCGCGTTCAAGATGGTCGTACAGTTCATAGATACCGACTAATCCTACTTTGATTCCCCTTACATCCATAACAGCAGTTTCATCATATCCGAAATGAACGATTCCTGCATCATCCAGTGCTGCCAGAGTATCATCGAAACTCTGCTCGCCATAATCATGACTGTGATTATTAGCGGTGTTTACAGCTTCTACAGACCCGCCTGTCAGAATAGAAGCATAGGATGCAGGTGCTTTAAACGCAAATGTTTTGTCTCCCGTTCATCAGAATCGGTGAGTGTTCCCTCAAAATTCGCAATAGTCAGATCATCTGTGGAGAAAATATCTTTTACATTCTGCAGGAAATAATCTGCACCGTAATTTTCATAATAAGCATTTAAGCTGGTATCATAATCAAAAGTTTCATCTGTGCCAAGAGTGCAGTCACCGACAACACTGAGTGTCAGAGAAACAGAATCCGTGTTCTGAGAATCTGAGGATGCTTTCTGGCTGTTGTCCTCAGAAGCGTTCATGGAAACAGTTTTTTTGGCTGCTGCCTGTCTGGAACTCATATAGTTGCTGCATCCGCGGATACCTGCCAGAATAAGTATAAAAACCAGAACAAAGATACCGATACCTGTTGCAATCAGCAATTTTTGCCTTTTTTCCTGATAGTATTTTGATTTTTTGTAGATGTCTTTCCTGCGTGCAGAAGAAGATTTCGTCTGGCTTCGCTTGTTGGATTGTAGGCTCATATGTATAGTTCTCGCTTTCGTTTATAATAGATTAGAGATATAGTATTAAAAAAATATTAAAGAGACCGGGCAGTTAAAATATCTGAACAGATGATCAGAATTAACAAAAATAAATCGTAATTGCTATCGGATATATTCAAAGTATATAGAGAATTCACAGAATCGTCAAGAAATAAGTCTTTTCATAAAACCGTATTTTTGTTATAATACCATGACAAAAGGTTACATAAATATTACAGACAGAAAAAGAGATGTGTTATCCTAAAGCGTATGAAACATGCTCTGAAAGCATTCAAAGATAATGAGAGATGGGTATGTGAGATAGCACTTCTCAGGAAAGAATATGAGGAAAAATAAAGATGAAAACATTGATATTCAACGGTTCACCGCGAAAGAACGGTGAAACTGCATATATGATCCGGACTCTGCAGGAAAATCTTGGAGGGGATTTTAAGGTGGTTAATGCCTACAGGGCAGATATCCGACCGTGTATAGACTGCAGATGGTGTTTTGACCATGCAGGATGCGCAGTCAAAGATGAATGGCAGGAGGTTCTTTCGTACATTGAAGAATGTGACCATATTATTATGGCATCTCCTGTATATTTTGAGGAGGTTACGGGAATGCTTCTTGCTGTGATGAGCAGACTGCAGACCTATTTCAGCGCAAGATATATCCGTAAAGAAGAACCTGTTCCTAAGAAGAAAACAGGAGCAGTTCTGCTGACAGCAGGAAGTATCGGACCCAGAGAAAAAGCGGAAAGTACGGCAGAGATGCTGCTTCGTCAGATGAGCTGTGACAGTCTGGGGACTGTATATGTAAACCGTACAGACAAAGTGCCGGTCAGAGACAGAGAAGATATCATACAGGAAATAAAAGATCTGGCAGGCAGATTGAGAACAGCAGAATAAATATTATCTGAAAATGAAACACCATTTGTGTTATGTGGAACAGACGAAAGGATGATTAAAATGAAAAAATAAAATACTTTATGATTACAGGAATGCTTCTGGCATCCATCGGTCTTGCCGGATGTGGGAAGAAGTCAGAAGATGATATTACAAATAAGGAAATTTATCAGGATGATCTTGAACCGCTGACAGAAGAAGAGCTGAATGAAATGGATGCAGATACTTCTGACGAGGATATGAAACAGATTGATGAGCCTGAGGAAGAAACCGCTGACATTACAGATACTACAGATGCAACAGAAACTACAGATAAAGCAGAAACTTCAGATTCTTCTGCAAAAAAATCTGCGGATAAAACTGAAACATCAGATTTTGCAGATACAACAAAATCAGAAACTAAAACGAAAACTGAAAAATAATCACAAGGGGGCTGTCGCTGGAATTATTATTGCGACAGCCCCCTGATCATATTTCTGTAATTATCAGGAAAGAACCTCGTTCTTCAGTTCGTTCCCATCCATAAATGCTTTCGCATTTTCGAGAGTAGTCTCGGCAATGTTAGTCAGTGCTTCTTTTGTAAAGAATCCCTGATGAGAAGTCATCACTACATTCGGGAAGGAGAGCAGGCGCTGGGTAATGGAGCTCTGCAGAATACGCTCGGACATATCCTCGAATACGAAATCAGTTTCTTCTTCATAAACATCCAGTCCTACTGCAAAGAACTTATGATCACGGATTCCGGAGATCAGGTCCTCTGTCTTGATCAGGCCGCCGCGGGAAGTGTTTACAAGAATTACACCATCTTTCATTTTGGCGATAGTTTCTTCATTGATGATGTGTTTGGTTTCTTCTGTAAGCGGGCAGTGAAGACTGATGAGATCACTGGTTGCCAGAAGCTCATCCAGAGATACATAGTCCAGATAATCCAGGCTCTTATTCGGGAAAAGATCGTAAGCGATAACTCTCATACCAAAACCTTTGCAGATTTTTGCCATTGCCTGTCCAATTTTCCCGGTACCAATGATTCCGGCAGTTTTCTGATAGAAATTAAGTCCCATCAGACCACTTAAAGAGAAGTTGTTTTCGCGGCATTTGATGTATGCTTTATGTGTGTGGCGGTTTGCGGTCAGCGCAAGTGCCATTGCATGCTCAGCCACAGCTTCCGGAGAATATCCCGGAACACGCAGAACCTTCATTCTGAATTTGTGAGCAGTTTCCAGATCTACATTGTTATATCCTGCGCAGCGCATAAGGATCAGTTTTACACCCTGAGCATTCAGCTCTTCGATAACAGGAGTGCTCAGATCAGCGTTTACAAAAGCGCAGATTGCCTCATATCCTTTTGCAAGGGAAGCAGTTTCTTCGTGAATATTTGCTTCAGTAAATTTAATTGTAATTCCCGGATAGGAAGGAAGAAGCTTCTCGAAAAATTCTTCGTCGTAGTTTTTTGTGCCGTAAAATAAGATTTTCATAAATGTTAGCTCCTCTCTGGCTGTATACCTGTATGGTATACGCACCGTGAAAATTATAATATCAGTGTTTATAGCAATCCTCATAAATAATGCATCTTAATCCAGACCATCAGAGTGTGAAATCCTGCTATAGTAAAACAAATCGAATAATGTTAAAATAATAACAATCTTCTGACGATTCACATTATAACCGATTTATCGGAAAAAGAAAAGGCTATTTTGGATAAAATTTCTCAAGTATCTATAAAAATACAATCTGAGAGAGTATGAAGATACTTTAAACAGGAATTGCAAATTATGCTTTGTTATGAAAAGTATGTACAGAAAGACAAAAGATATGCAGGATAAAAAAACATCTTGCGGGATATTACAGGTGAACAGTAAAAATTATGCTGCTGTCAACAAACATAAAAAAATGATATGTTGACAGCAGCATAATTATAAAATGACAGTTGCTATTTTCCGAGAGAGTACAGATCTTCATAGAATTCCGGATAGGAAATTTTAACGCAGTCCCCATCTTTGATAGTAAGTGTACCGTCACAAATTGTACCTGCAACAGCAAAGGACATGGCAATACGGTGATCAAGATAAGAATTGATCTCGGCACCATGAAGTGGCTTTCCTCCATGGATGATCATTCCGTCATCAGTCGGCTGAATATCAGCTCCCATGCGTTTCAGTCCTTCTGTTACCACTGCGATACGGTCGGATTCTTTTACCTTCAGCTCCTGTGCGTCCCTGATAACAGTAGTCCCCTCTGCAAAAGCTGCCATTACAGCGATCATCGGGATTTCATCGATCAGTGTGGGGATGATCTCACCCTCAACAGTGGTTCCGTGAAGACTGCTTGTGCGGATCAGCAGGTCAGCGGTAGGCTCACCCTCTGTACTTGCATTCAGCAGAGTAATATCAGCCCCCATAGCCTTACATACACGAAGCATTCCGTCTCTGGTTGGATTAATGCCTACATTTTTAAGAAGAATCTCACTTCCGGGAGTAAGAAGCCCTGCTGCGATAAAGTAAGCAGCAGAAGAAATATCTCCGGGAACTTTAATCTCGCGTCCGTTCAGCACAGGCTCCGGTTCAATAGAAGCAGTTGTTCCCTGGGAAGTCACATTTGCGCCGAAATAATTCAGCATGATCTCTGTATGATTTCTGGAAAGTACCGGCTCAGTAACGCTGGTGATCCCATCTGCATACATACCAGCCAGAAGCACGCAGGATTTTACCTGTGCGGAAGCAACCGGTGACTGATAATGAGCGGCATGTAAAGGCCTTCCTGTAATACGCAAAGGTGCGCATCCATTGCCTCTAAGACTCACGATATCAGCGCCCATAGACAGAAGAGGAGTCATAATCCTTTTCATTGGACGGGACTGAATGGAAGCGTCGCCGTTTAATTCGCTGGTAAAAGACTGTCCTGCCAGAATTCCGGAGATCAGTCTTGTGGTAGTCCCGCTGTTTCCCACATCCAGAGTTTCAGACGGAGCACTGAGTCCGTGAAGTCCCTTTCCATGAACGAGGATTTCGGAAGCATTTCTTTCAATATCGATTCCCATTTTCCGGAAACAGGAGATAGTAGAGAGACAGTCAGCTCCCTCAAGAAAATGTGTGATCTTTGTAGTACCCTGTGCAAGAGAACCGAACATAACTGCACGATGAGAAATGGATTTATCTCCGGGTACAGTGAGTTCTCCTCTGAGGTTTGTCTTGTTTTTTTATTTCCATGTTTGATTCCTGCCTGTTTTTATAATATTTCTGTATTTCCCTGCAGCTATTTATAGCAATCTGCTTTTGACAAAATATTTTTGAAATGAATGTCAAAGGGTGATCTGTTTAGAGCGTGTCTGAAAAAGGCTTTCTGCAAGATGTGCGTCACAATTTGTGGGATATTTTGCCCGGATGAGGGCGCCGTAGCGGGCTACGGCAACTGAATTCGGGTGAAATATCCTGCAAAGTGGGGCGTGCAGATTGCGGGAATGATTTTTCAGATACGCTCTAGCGTTCGTAGACAATATAATTTCTTTTTTTAAGGAGTGCGGCACCCTTTTCCATAGAGATTCCGTCGTAGAATTCAATTTTGAGGACACCTTCCTCGAATTCACGGTTGTGAATGATACCGATATTTTTAATGCTGATCTTCTCCATCGCAAGGATAGTGGCAATCGTAGCAATACCGCCGGCCTCATCCGCAATATCAAGATACAGGACATAAGCTTTTTTCAGCAGACCATTGTCTACCACATCAATAGAATCACGGTAATCCCTGGAACTTGCAAACATCTGATACAGACTCCTGGAGTCCTTGTTATCCACAAAACATTTGATCTGAACCAGCAGGCGGATGTAGTCATCCAGAACATTGGAGATATTCTGATTATTTTCCACACAGATCTGCTCCCACATAATTGGAGAAGAAGAAGCAATACGTGTGATATCACGGAAACCTCCGGCTGCAATCGTTTTCATGTATTCCTGATCGCTGTCCAGCATATTGACAAGATTTACCAGTGCAGAAGCAATAATATGAGGCAGATGGCTGACTCCGGCAGTGATGAAATCGTGTTCTTCACTTGTAAGGACCATCGGGATCACACCAAGGGAAGAAATCATCTCTGTGAAATCTGTCAGGCGTTCCAGTGCAACTTCACCGCCCGGAGTAATAATATAGTAAGCATTCTCAATCAGACGGTCACTGGAAGCTTCGAATCCGGTCTTCTCAGAACCGGCCATTGGATGACCTCCGATAAAACGGGATTCCATTCCAAGACGTTCTACTTCTTTATGGATAATGCCCTTGACACTTCCGACATCTGTGAGGATCGTGTCAGGACCGATATTGTCTTTGAAATATTCAAGATATTTTACATTAAATTCTACAGGAGCACACAGGAAAATATAATCGCAGCTCCTGAAACGTTCATCATGTTCTTCGCATACAGCATCGATCATATTGCTGCTTACTGCTACAGCAAGTGTTTCCCGATCCTGATCATAAGCAAGAAGTCGGTAGTCTTCATGGTATTTTCGGATGGCCTTGGCAATTGATCCGCCAATCAGTCCGAGACCGATAAAACCGATAGTTTTCATAGTGGTTTTTGCATCCTTTCAGGTAACATTATTCGTAACTGTGAAAATACGGAACAGTTACATGATTTCATAATTTACTATTTTAAAGGATATGATGTGAAAAGTCAATTCATACGGCACTTTTATACATAAATAATTTAAAGCGGCAAAGCAAATGCCGTATCATATGAAGGTATCTTTTCTGTCTATCACACGCTGGTTACGAGGATTGCTATAGTCAGTAGCTGTACACTTAAGATAAAGTTCACAGTCGAAATCCGTAAAAATTACTGAAAATATATAAAATGCTCATCGATTTACAAGAAGTTCACAAAAAAAGATGTTAAAATTTCATAAAATACTTGAAAAATATAAAAAAATTTAGTAATATATAGCCATATCGTTGCTGCGGACGTTACAGGCGGCAATAACATAACAGACAAACAGGGAGGTACGCAACATGGATGTATTTAGAACTGACCGAATTAGAAATGTAGTCCTTTTAGGTCATGGGGGCGCTGGCAAAACTACACTGGCAGAAGCAATGGCTTACTTAGCAGGAATGACTAACCGTCTCGGAAGAGTAGAAGACGGAAATACTGTCAGCGATTATGACAAAGAAGAGATTAAGAGACATTTTTCCATTTCTACCACATTGATTCCGGTACCATGGGATAAGGTAAAGATCAATGTGCTGGATACTCCCGGATATTTCGATTTCGTAGGCGAAGTAGAAGAAGCAGTAAGCGCAGCAGATGCAGCGATCATTGTAGTTTCCGGTAAAGCAGGCGTTCAGGTTGGAACACAGAAGGCATGGAACTTATGTGAGAAATATAAACTTCCGAGAATGATCTTTGTCACAGATATGGACGTAGATGATGTCAGCTACCGTAAAGTAGTAGAACAGCTCACTGAACTCTACGGCAAGAAGATTGCACCGCTTCACTTCCCGATTCGTGAAGACGGCAAATTTGTAGGATATGTAAATGTTGTAAAACAGGCAGGACGTAAATACATAGATAAAGGTAAGAAAGAGGAATGCGAGATTCCTGAATACCTGGATGAATATCTGGAGAAATATCATGATATCCTTATGGAATCTGTAGCAGAGACCAGCGAGGAATTCATGGATCGTTACTTCGAAGGAGATACTTTCTCAGTGACAGAGGTTTCCGCGGCGCTTGCAATGAACGTACAGGAGGCATCTATCGTACCTGTATGCATGGGCTCACCGATCAATCTTCGCGGTGTATCCAACTTACTGGATGATATCTGCGGATATTTCCCAAGCCCGGACAAACGCTCCTGCAACGGAATCGCTCAGAAGACAAATGAGATCTTTGAAGCAAACTACGACTTCACGAAAGTGAAATCCGCATATGTGTGGAAAACAATTGCAGACCCGTTCCTTGGCAAATATTCTCTTATTAAAGTATGCTCCGGTGTTATCAAATCCGATGACACTTTATTAAACGTAGAGAAAGGCGAAGAAGAACGTCTGAATAAATTATATGTACTTGAAGGATCCAAACCAATCGAGGTTCCGGAACTTCATGCCGGTGATATTGGTGCAATTGCCAAATTAAACAGCGTACAGACTGGTGACAGCCTTGCGACAAAAGCAAATCCGATTCTTTATCCGAAGGCACTCCTTTCCACACCATATACCTGCAAGAGATTTAAAGCAGTGAAGAAGGGTGATGAGGATAAGATTTCCCAGGCACTTGCGAAGATGATGAGTGAAGACAAGACACTTCGTGTAGTAAATGACAGTGCAAACCGTCAGAGCCTTATCTATGGTATCGGTGATCAGCATCTCGATATCGTTATGAATAAATTAAAAGAACGCTACAAAGTAGATGTTGAGCTGAGCAAACCGAAGGTTCCGTTCCGCGAGACGATCCGTAAGAATGCAGATGTAGAGGGTAAACATAAGAAACAGTCCGGTGGACATGGACAGTATGGACATGTTAAGATGCGTTTCGAGCCATCAGGCGATCTGGAGACACCTTATGAATTTGAACAGGTTGTAGTTGGTGGTGCAGTTCCGAAGAACTACTTCCCGGCAGTTGAGAAAGGTCTTCAGGAATGCGTATTAAAAGGACCTCTGGCTGCATATCCTGTAGTTGGTGTGAAAGCTACCTTATATGATGGATCTTATCATCCGGTAGACTCCTCAGAAATGGCATTCAAGATGGCAACGATTCTTGCATTTAAGAAAGGCTTTATGGATGCATCACCTGTACTCTTAGAGCCAATCGTATCTATGAAAGTAACTGTTCCGGATAAATTTACCGGTGATGTTATGGGCGACCTGAACAAACGTCGTGGCCGTGTTCTTGGTATGACTCCTGATCATCAGGGCAATACCATTATTGAGGCAGATGTTCCACAGCTTGAAATCTATGGATATTCCACAGATCTTCGTTCTATGACAGGTGGAAGCGGAGAATTCTCCTATGAATTCGCACGCTACGAGCAGGCTCCGAACGATATTCAGGCAAAAGAAATTGAAGCCAGAGCAAGTAAGGTAGATAAAGCGGAAGAATAAAAAAGGGTAATTACTGACAGAGCAGTAATTTGTGTTAGCGCAGTAATTAAAATATAGTTAAGAAATAAAAATGGCAGGACATTTTGCAGAGATGCGGAATGTCCTGTTTTTTACGTTTTGTTGACACACTCTAGTGGTGTATTACTCGAAAATGCGAAATAAGTGCCATTTGTAAAGCAAAAACACTAGATACTGCGAAACGTTACATTGACAAACAGCCTTTGTTGAATTAAAATAAATTTTTAGGATAAGATGTCCATAATCGGACTGAAACCGCCGGAAATAATAAAAGCAGCTGTGTAGCTCAGTGGAGCAAACAGTAGTGGTGTCATGGACGCACCCTGAAAAAGACGGTATCTCGCCTTAAGTCAGATGCCTTGGTAACTCTGTTGCCGGGTAGTTCACATACAGCAAAATGTTGGAGGAAGTATAGAGATGAAATACTTGTTTAAAAAGATTGAGCCTAAGTGGCAGGCAAAATGGGAAGAAGCCAAAGTCTTCGAAGCCAAAGATAACAGTGACAAACCTAAATTCTATGGTCTGGTAGAGTTCCCATATCCAAGCGGTGCCGGTATGCACGTAGGACATATCAAAGCATATTCCAGTCTGGAGGTTATTTCCAGAAAACGTCGTATGGAAGGCTATAATGTACTTTTCCCGATCGGATTTGATGCATTTGGTCTCCCGACAGAGAACTACGCGGTAAAGACCGGAACACATCCACGTATCATCACAGATGAGAACATCAAGAGATTCTCAAACCAGTTAAAGAAAGTTGGATTTTCTTTGACTGGAACCGTGTGATCGATACAACAGATGAAGACTACTACAAATGGACACAGTGGATTTTCCTGAAAATGTTTGAAAAAGGTCTTGTATTCAGAGACAGAACACTGGTTAACTACTGTCCGCACTGTAAAGTAGTCCTTTCCAATGAAGACAGCCAGGGCGGTAAATGTGATATCTGCCACAGCGATGTTGTTCAGAAATCCAAAGATGTATGGTATTTAAGGATCACCCAGTATGCAGATAAGCTTCTGGAAGGTCTGAAAGATGTAGATTATCCGGATAATGTAAAACAGCAGCAGATCCACTGGATCGGCAAATCAAAAGGTGCTTTCGTTAACTTCGATGTTGACGGAATCGATGAGAAACTTGAAATCTATACAACCAGACCGGATACTCTGTTTGGTGTAACATTCATGGTAATCGCACCGGAACATCCGATCATTGACAAATATGCAGATAAAATCACAAACATGGATGAGATCACTGCATATCGTAATGAGTGTGCAAAGAAAACAGAGTTTGAGAGAACTCAGCTTGTAAAAGATAAAACAGGTGTGAGAATCCAGGGACTTGAGGGAATCAACCCGGTTAACGGTAAGAAAATTCCAATCTACATTGCTGACTATGTAATGATGGGATATGGTACAGGTGCTATCATGGCAGTACCTGCTCACGACCAGCGTGACTATGATTTCGCGAAGAAATTCGGCATCGACATTATCGAAGTTATCAAAGGCGGAGATATTTCCAAAGAAGCCTATACAGGCGACGGCGAAATGGTAAACTCCGATTTCCTGAACGGATATACAAAGAAGAAAGATTCTATTGAGCGTATGTTGGAAGAACTGGAGAAAAAGGAATCGGTAAAGCCGGTGTTCAGTATAAGATGAAAGACTGGGCATTCAACCGCCAGAGATACTGGGGTGAGCCAATCCCGCTTATCCACTGCCCGAACTGCGGTGTTGTGGCAGTTCCGGAGAACGAACTTCCGCTGCGTCTGCCGGATGTAAAGGACTTCGAGCCGGGTGAAGACGGACAGTCCCCACTTGCAAAGATTGATTCTTTCGTAAACTGCACATGCCCGAAAATGTGGTGCTGCAGCGAAGCGTGAGACAGATACTATGCCTCAGTGGGCAGGATCTTCCTGGTATTTCTTAAGATATACAGATCCGCACAATGCAAATGCACTGGCAGATATGGACAAACTGAAATACTGGATGCCTGTTGACTGGTACAATGGTGGTATGGAGCATGTTACCAGACATATGATCTACTCCAGATTCTGGCATCATTTCCTGTATGATCTTGGCGTAGTAAATACACCGGAACCATATGCAAAACGTTCCATCCAGGGACTGATCCTCGGACCGGACGGAGATAAAATGAGTAAATCCAAGGGCAACGTAGTTGATCCGCTGGATATTGTAGAAGAATACGGTGCAGATACTCTTCGTACCTATGTACTGTTTATGGGTGACTATGGCGCAGCTACACCATGGAGCGAGAACTCTGTAAAGGGCTGTAAGAAGTTCCTGGACCGTGTTGCAGGGCTAACAGATATCCTTTCTGAAGAATCCGTATCTGATGAACTGGAGATGAAACTCCACCGTACCATCAAGAAAGTTTCTTCTGATATCGAGAACCTGAAATTCAATACTGCGATCGCCAGCCTGATGACACTCATTAATGAGATCACAGCAGAAGGACACTTAAGCAAAGATGACCTTACCATCTTTATCAAACTGCTTAGCCCGTTCGCACCGCATATCTGCGAAGAAATCTGGGAATTCATCGGAGGTGAAGGCTTACTGGCAGTTTCCGAATGGCCGAAATACGATGAAGGCAAAACAATTGCCAAGACCGTTGAGATCGGTGTACAGGTAAACGGTAAAGTAAGAGGAACAATCGTAATCCCTAACGGATGTGAAAAAGAGAAAGCATTCGAGATCGCCAAAGCAGACGAGAGAATTGCTTCCTTCCTGGAAGGCAAGAACCTTATCAAAGAGATTTATGTACCGAACAAGATCGTAAACTTTGTTGCGAAATAATAGAAACAGTAAAAAGAGGACTGACAGAAATTTTTCTGAACAGTCCTCTTTTGAGTTTGCCAGCTGTATTTTTAGACCTTTTCAGGCAACCGCCTGCTGATATGCCGGAATGTCAGTGTAAACACGATTCCCTTCACGATAGAAGAGATTGTAAGCGCCCACCATACACCATTTAATCCCATTCCCGCATGTGTCAGGATCAATGCCAGCGGGATTCGTGAGCCTGTCAGGATCACACTGATCGTACTGGATAATCTGGTGCGTCCAAGTCCTGATAATGCGCCCACTGTCATCAGCTCAATGGACATAAAGATTTCACTGAATCCGATAATGACCAGATAATTGACAGCAGTATCCAGAGCTTCTTTTTCGTGGAAAAATAACCTGGCAATTGGTTCCGGAAGAAAGACAAAAGCTGCAGTGACAAACAGGCCCCAAATTGTGAGAACGCGAAATGACAGACTGTAACCTTTACGGATACGGTCTTTTTTTCGTGCACCGTAGTTTTGGGCAATAAAAGCATTCAGTGCTGAAGCAAAACCATCAGCAGTATTCCAGGATACGGATTCAATCTGTCCGCCAACACGCTGCGTTGCAATAGCGGCAGCACCATAACCGGAAACCATACGGGTCAGAATCATGGAGATGAAACAGTAAATGCTTCCCTGTATAGCTGTGGGAAACCCGATCCTGAAAATGTGCTTATAATATTCTTTTGGAAAAACAGACAGCAGATTCAGATGCTGTAAAACATTGGGCTCCAGTCTGGAATGCCGGATACGCATAACCATCACCACAAAAACCAGAATCTGTGAACTTACTGTCGCAATAGCGGCTCCGGCAACCTCCAGCCTCGGGAAAGGTCCGATGCCAAGGATCAGCAGCGGATCCAGGATCATATTTCCTGCAAGCCCGATAAAGTTTGCAAGCAGGGGAGTGCGGGAATCTCCCTGCGCAGTAGAGAGTCCTGTCAGCGTCAGATTCAGATAAGAAAAAGAATCAGTCCACAGGTGATCAATGTATAAGATTTGGCAGCAGTATAAGTTTCTGCGTCGGTCAGATTAAAAATCCCAGCAGAGGCTGTATGAAAATAACACAGACAGCAGCAAACAAAATGCCGGACAGTGCAGTGAGCTGCAGAGAACCGGCAGCATAGGAACGTGCCTGGTCATAATCTTTGCGCCCGCATGCCTGAGCTGTATTTTACCCTGTCCGCCCATTCTTGACAGGGATGCAAGCCCCTGGGAGAGCCAGACATACATTCCGCCTACTCCCACGCCTGCAACCGCCTTCGCACCAAGCAGTCCAATCCATGCCATATCCATAATACTGTATGCTGTTCCCAGCATGGAAGAAATCATGATAGGCAGAGCTAGCTCTGCCAGAGTTTTCAGGATCGGACCGGAAGTCAGATCCACAGTTTTTGATTTACTCATTTGTAATAACCCTTCATGTACCAATTATTATAATACTTTTGTAGTCCATTTACTGCAGTCCCATACCTGAGAAACCACATCGCGGTAAAACTCCGGTTCATGGCAGATCAGGAGAATGCTTCCTTTATATTCAATCAATGCCTGCTTCAAAGCTTCTTTTGCATCCACATCCAGATGATTGGTAGGCTCGTCCAGAAGCAGAATGTTCGTTTCTTTATTCACCAGCTTACACAGACGCACCTTCGCCTGCTCCCCGCCACTCAGTACACGTACCTGACTTTCAATATGCTTGGTAGTCAGACCGCATTTGGCGAGAGCAGACCGCACCTCATACTGAGTATAAGACGGAAACTCCGCCCAGATCTCATCAATACAGGTAGTCTTGTTATCACCCTTTACTTCCTGCTCAAAATATCCAATCTGAAGATTCTCCCCAAGTTCGCAGGAACCCTTCAGAGACGGGATCAACCCCAGAATACTCTTCAGTAAAGTTGTCTTACCGATACCGTTTGCACCAACCAGCGCAATCTTATTTCCTCTTTCCATAGAGAGAGTAACAGGTCTGGAAAGAGGTTCATTATAACCAATAACCAGATCCTTCGTTTCGAAAATATATTTCCCCGGAGTGCGTCCGTATTTAAAATGAAACTCAGGCTTCGGCTTCTCGGCAGCAAGCTCGATCACATCCATCTTATCCAGCTTCTTCTGTCTGGACATTGCCATATTTCTTGTAGAAACCCTGGCCTTATTTCTTGCGACGAAATCCTTCAGTTCAACTGATTTCCTGCTGCTGGCGTCTGTAAGCAGCCTCAAG
>ENA-OQOA01000592-OQOA01000592.1-human-gut-metagenome-genome-assembly--contig:-NODE-592-length-14904-cov-3.440550_pt1 | contig 14904 bp, 15 predicted proteins | sample MGYA00242633_ERZ504888 | MGnify/ENA primary metagenome ERZ504888 (study PRJEB26092, sample SAMD00036372) | human gut metagenome | host: Homo sapiens | study: EMG produced TPA metagenomics assembly of... | reverse complement strand
TCGGTCATCACGCGCTGCACGAAGGTCTTCGCTTCGGAGTTGCCGAGCTTGGTCTTGGTCTGGCCTTCGAACTGCGGGTTGGTGAGCTTGACGGAGATCACGGCGGTCAGGCCTTCACGCACGTCGTCGCCGGAGAGGTTCTCGTCCTTGTCCTTGAGGATGCCCTTGTCTCGCGCGTAACGGTTGACCAGCGAGGTCAGCGCGGCGCGGAAGCCCTCCTCATGGGTACCGCCCTCGGTGGTGGAGATCGTGTTCGCGAAGGTGTGCACGGCCTCGGAGTAGGCAGTGGTCCACTGCATGGCGAGTTCGGCGGAGATGCCGAGCTTCAGGTCTTCGGCCTCGAAGCTGATGACGTCCTCTTCCACCGGCGTGGCCTTGCGCACCTTGACCAGATAGTCGACGTAGTCCTTGATGCCGTTGAGGTACTGGTAGGTGACGGTCTGGTGCTTTGCGCCGGGCTCGTCCGCGGCGTCGCCGGCCACCTCGTCGCCGGCCTGGTCGTTCTCACGCTCGTCAGTCAGGCTGATCTTGAGGCCCTTGTTCAGGAACGCCATCTGCTGGAAGCGGGAGCGCAGCGTCTCGAAGTCGTAGATGGTGGTCTCGAAAATCTTCGGGTCGGCCCAGAAAGTCACAGACGTACCGGTGGACTCGCCTTCGGTCATCGGCTCGCCCTGCTTCAAGGGCGCGGTGGGGTGCTGGTCGATGTACGTCTGGGTCCAGTGGAAGCCCTGACGGCGCACTTCGATGTCCACGCGGGTGGAGAGTGCGTTGACCACGGAGATGCCCACGCCGTGCAGACCTCCGGACACTGCATAACCGCCGCCGCCGAACTTGCCGCCGGCGTGCAGCTTGGTCATCACGGTCTCCACACCAGAGACGCCCTCGCCGGGCACCTCATCGACCGGGATACCTCGACCATCGTCCACCACACGGATGCCGTTGTCCGGCAGAATGGTGATCTCGATATGGCTGGCGTATCCGGCCAGCGCCTCGTCGACCGAGTTGTCGACGATCTCATAGACCAGGTGGTGCAAACCGCGCGGGCCGGTGGAACCGATGTACATACCGGGGCGGATACGCACGGCCTCAAGTCCTTCGAGCACCCTCAGATCGGAGGCCTCATAATGCTCGGGGGCCATGGATTCGTCAAGTTCGCCTTCGGTCAATTCCGCATTGTTGATGCGTTCCGCAGCCGCCTTCAGCTGCTCCTCTTTGCTGGTTTCGTCTGCCAACAGGCTTCCTTCCGTGACTACAGGGTCAACCTCCGTCATGAAGGTCATTCACGGAGGTGATATGGCTTACGAGGCCCGTAAAGGGCTCTTCTAGCCATTTGACCATACTGCATGTGATTTTACTCGTCTAACCCGACGAGCGCCATAGCGAGGCTTCTGCGAATTTGTTGGTATCTTGGCTACCGCCGCCGAGCCCATTTGCGTGTGTATCCGGCGGCCGGGCCGGTCACGCGAATCTCGGTGATGGTCAATCCTTTGAGATTGCGACGGATGGTATCGGTGAGTTGGGGGATAAGGTAGGTCAGCTGCGTGGCCCAGACCGTGGATTCGGCGCGGATGGTCAGTACGCCGTCAGTGAAATCGGCGACTGCCGAATGGCTGGCGATGGCCTGACCCACCACTTGGTCCCAATGGTTGCGCAATTGCGCAAGCTTCATATTCGCCGTCCAGACGCCGTTGCCGGCGATGGTGGTCATCACGCTGCCCAGTTCAGCCGGATCGCGCCCCGGTTTGCCGAAGTTTTCGATGGCCTCTTCACGGCGGCGTCTGTAGTCCTTCAAGGTCGCCCCGCGACGGGAGAGCCGCTCGAATATTTCGGCCGGCAGTTTGGTCTCGTCCAGGTTGAGTTGGCGGGCGATCGGCGGGTTCATGACACTTTCCGTTCTACGGACGCGCTGTCCACCGCGGTTTTTTCGTCATACCCACCCAAACTCTCATTTTCCCGCGAATTGGACAAATTGCCCAGAGTTGGCAATATCACGGAAGCTGGTTCGTCCAGTGCGGCCACGTCGATGCGATGGGCCGATTCATAGTCGGGCACATCGCCTTCAGCGGCCACGGTAATCAGCACCTGATCCTGTTTTCTGGCGAAATCAAGAATCTGCGTGCGCCGGCTGTCGTCAAGCTGGGCGAACACATCATCGAGAATCACAATCGGCTGCAATCCCAACCGGTCACGCACTATTTCGAACAATGCCATTTTCAAGGCCAACGCCATTGTCCACATCTCGCCGTTCGAAGCGAACTCGCGGGCGGGAATACCGCCCAACTCAAGGTTCATGTCATCGCGCTGCGGACCGATAAGGTTCACGCCGCGAGCCACTTCACCAGGGTAGATGCGTTGGAAATGCTCGCTAATCTGCGGATGCGGATCGTCGAACATCAGCACTTCGTCGAATGAAGGCGCATATGTGAGCGTCACCTGCTCGCCGGCACCGGCCAAGTCGGCGTAAATCGCGGCAAATGGCTCGGCAAGCAGACCGATCACATGAGCGCGCATACGGGTCAACGCCACACCGGCTTCGATGAACTGGCCGGTCCAGATTTCCAAACCGCTCAGAACCGCATCCATCGGCTGGCCATTGTTGACATTGGCATTCAATTGCTTCAACAATGTGGCACGCTGTTTGGCGATGCGCGTGAACTGTTGCAACGTCTGCATGTATCCGGGCTCGAGCAGAGCCGCAGCCTGATTCATCATGACGCGGCGTGCTCCCGGATCGCCGGACACCAACCGCTGATCTTCGGGAGTGAAGGAAACGCTGGGAATCTTGCCGATGATATCGCGCAGATACAGCGACGACCCCGAGTTGATGCGGGCTCGGTTGGCACCACGCGCATGAATCGACGCTTCATACGTAGTGGTTTGACCGGCATCATCAGCGACGTTCGCGCGGATGGTGGCCGTGGTCTGCCCGCGTTCGATCAGCGGCAACGTGCTGGACGTGCGATGGCTCGATCCGGTGGACAGCACTTCGACGGCTTCCACCAGATTGGTTTTGCCCAGACCGTTCTTGCCGAACAGGATATTCACGCCTGGTACGAAATCGACCACTACCTGACTCCATGAGCGGTAGTGGTCGAGTGCGAGACGGGAGATGTGCATTAGCGAATCGTTGGAAATTCAGGGATTTCAGTTGTTAAAGCGCATCGGCACGAGCAGGTATCGGTAGTCCATGGACTCGTCGGAATCAGCTTCCTGCTGGCCGTTGAACTCGACCGGCTTGACCGGGGTCGTCATTTTGATGCGCACGAATGGTTCGGTTACGGCGGACAGACCCTCCTTCAGGTAGGACGGGTTGAATGCCACGGTGATGTCGTCGCCATCCATGTCGATGTCCAGTGTTTCGTTGGCCTGGGCCTCGTCGACCGATCCGGCGGACAGCGCCACTTCCTGACCGGTGAAGGTCATGCGAATCGGAGCATTGCGTTCGGCGACCAAAGCCACACGGCTGATGGCGTCGAGCAGATCCTGCTTGTTGACTACGGCCTGAATCGGGTATTCGTCGGCGAACAGGCGGTCGACCGCCGGGAATTCACCGTCGATGAGCTGGGAGGTGGAGACGCGGCCGGCGTTTTCGAAGCCGAGCAGCGTCGGGCTATCGGCGTCGAAATCAAGGCGGATGTTCTGGTGCTCGTCAAGAGCACGGGCCACATCCTTGAGCAGGGAGCCGCGAACCAGCGTGGTGGTGTCGACGTCCGGGTTCTGCGGAGTCCAAGTGAAGGTGGCGCGGGCCAAACGGAAGCGATCGGTGGAGGTCATGACGACCTTGTCGCCTTGGAATTGCATGCGAACGCCGGTCAGTACCGGGCGGTTTTCTTCACGGGGAGACGGCAACGCATGCCTGGTTCACTGCCTGAACGAAATCGGGGCATCGACTTGGCCGAGCATGGCCGGTACCACAGGCAGATCCGGGTACTCGGTGTCGGGGCATGAGCTGCAAGGTGAACTTCGACTTGCCGGACGTGATGGTCAGCGTGGAGCCGTCGGTGACCAGGTACGTTTTCTCCGAACGCAGCGATTTGGTGATATCGGCCAGCAGCTTGCCCTGAACCAGTACGGAACCGGCTTCGTCAACGCCGGCTTCGATGTGGTGGCGAGCGGAAATCTCGTAGTTGAAGGCGGAGAATTGCAGCGTTCCGTCAATGGCTTCCAGCTTGACGCCAGCGAGAATCGGGTTGGAGGGACGTGCGTCGATGACTCGGGAGGTCCAGGCTACGGCGTCGGCTAGGGCTGCGGTATCGATTTCGACTTTCATGTGTGATTGTTCCCTTCGTCGGATTGGCTGAGGAATATTCTAGCCGTTAGGTGGCGAACTTACGTACGCTGGATGACCGGCTGTTACTATGGCGATGATGCTTTTCACGTAACTGAGTAAGTAATCGCCATAATAAGGCCGGTGGATAGTGTGGATAAGTAGGGCTGAGCCCTATAACTGCAACGGTTCATAAGTCCCTGAAAATTGTGGACAAATTCTGCATGGCTTGTGGATAAGTGGGCGAGTTTTCCACAGTCAGTTCGTCGAATTTGAGTTTTCCACATCGAGGTCGCGGTTATGCACGAGTTTTCCACAACAAAATAGTGGGTAATCCACGAGTTATCCGCCGAGTTTACCCACATCTGTGCACAACTATGTGGATAACTTTTTTGGTTTTCGCACTTTCGCACGGCGTGTTGAAGACTGTTTTTCGTCGAGGAGAATCGATTCTGGAGACCGTTTTCGGCACTTTTTCCGTCTCGCTCGCCCAAACCCGCAAAATCGGTCCTCAGAATCGATTCTCTCGTTTCATGGTTTTTTTGCGTGTTCCCCTTCGAAACTCCCCTCAGTCGTCTGCGCCGACAGATCCCCTCACAAAGGGGAGCCATGAGGAATCTAATGTCTCGAATCCGTTGCCTCGACGTATCCACCAGAATCCGCCTGAGCAACCAAAAACGGCACTTTTCGGAAAGTCAGTCCAAAAAGTGCCGTTTTTCGTCTCTCAGAAGCGTTGTGTCAGTTGGTGTTGCTTTGCTTGAGGCGAACCGTGAGCTCCATAACGTAGTTATAGATCTCCTGTTTTTGCTGCATTCGGTCACTGATTCGAGTGCAGGCATGCATTACTGTGGTGTGATCGCGTCCGCCAAAGACCTGGCCAATATCCATCAGGCTCATACTGGTCATTTCGCGAGCCAGATACATGGCGATCTGACGAGGAACAGCCACGTTTTTGGTTCGTGATTTACCGACAAGATCCTCAAACGTCAGGTGGAAGTACTTCGCCACCTGACTGATGATGTCCGTGGGCTTGATTTCCACATCGGTGGTGAAGAAGTCCTGCAACGTCTGCTCGGCCAAGGCGCGGTCACGGGCTGGATTACTCAGCGAGGCCACGGCCGTAACACGGGTTAGCGCGCCTTCGAGTTCACGAATGTTCTCGGTGAAGCGTTCGGCGATGAGGTCCAACACATCGCTGGGGATTTTCGAGCCGTTCATCGAGGCGATCATGCGAAGAATGGCGATTCGGGTCTCCAGATCCGGCGGCTTGACGTCTACGGTCAGGCCGGATTCGAAGCGCGAGATGAGTCGAGCCTCGAAACCCTTCAAATTCTTGGGCGCTACATCGGAAGCAATGACAATACGCTTATTTGCCTGATGCAGTGCATTGAACGTATGGAAGAACTGATCCAAGGTGGCTTCCTTGCCGCCGAGGAACTGGATATCGTCAATAAGCAACACATCAACCTGTCGGTATCGACGGTTGAATTCAGCAATCTGCCCCTGGCTTTGGTTCGGGTTTTGCAGCGCGTCAATGAATTCGTTCGTGAATTCCTCAGACGTGACGTATCGAACCTTCAGCCCGGGATCCTTGACCAGTGCATAGTTGCCGATGGCGTTCAGCAAGTGGGTTTTGCCCAGGCCCGATCCGCCATAGATACACAACGGGTTGAAATCCTGCCCGGAACCTTCGGCCACGGCCAGTGCGACCGTACGGGCAAAACGGTTGGAATCGCCGGGCACGAAGGAATCAAACGTGAAGTTCTTATTGAGATGAGTCTCGGGATCGCGATTCATCTTCTGCTGACCGACCGGGAACTGCGGCTCGGTGGCGGGCATCGGTTCCCGCGGTGCGGCTGCCGGCTTTGCACCATAGGATTCTTTACCGAATTCGGCGACAGTCGGAGAAATTTCCGAAGGATATGGCTGCGCCGGCTTTGCCTCCGAAAGCGGTTCGGGCTCGGTTTTCGGCACGACCTTGAACGCGGGAAACATATTTTCGCCGGTTACCGTACGCAATGCCTGAAGCAGGGAATCGTTCAAATCACCCTGAATGGCTTGAAGCGTGTCGTTGTTGTCCACACACAGCACGATGGTCGAACCGAAGACGCCTTCAGGAACAACGCCTTCCAACCAGCCTTTTTCTCGTGGGCTGAGCGAAGCGCTGTGTTTGAGCACCGTCAGCGTGTCTGACCAGATGTGGGCGGCCTCGATTACGGGGTCGCCGGAAGCGTTAACCATGGTGGCCCCTTCTGTCGCTGTGGCGAAATACGTACAACAGATAATATTTACTCTGGTTTAGACAAGTTATCCACCGTGTCGCGTGTTGAAATAACTGGATTGTGAATAACAAACATGTAATTTGTGGATAACTTTTGGCCGTGAATGGTTGGTATTCCGCCGATTATAAGAGATTTGGGGCGTGTCTCGCAACGTGTCGAAATGTGAAAATACTCCGTCCGTTTTGACTTGAGGGTAGGGGTGAGAGTATTTTGGTATAGCTTGACTCACGTGAGGGCAGCGCGAAGCGTTGCCGAATAGACCTAGGAGCAATGGATTATGAAGAGGACATTCCAGCCGAACAACCGCCGTCGCCACATGAAGCACGGCTTCCGCCTGCGCATGCGCACCCGTTCTGGCCGTGCGGTGATCAACCGTCGCCGTGCCAAGGGCCGCAAGACCCTCTCCGCCTGATCATTCCGATCAGTGCCACAGGCATAGTCGAGGTGGAGAGGCTTCAAAGCCATCGTGATTTCGTCACCGTGCTGAAACGCCGGCGCAAAGCAGGTGGCAAGGATATCGTCGTGCACTATTTGGTGCCCGACGACCATCATGATGATGACGACCGGACGGTGCATCGCCGTTTGGGATTAGCTGTCTCCAAATCGGTAGGACATGCGGTCACCCGTAATACGGTGAAGCGTAGGTTTCGTGTATTGGCCAGAGCCCATGAGGATCTGCTGCCCGCGCATTGCGATATCGTTTTGCGCGCCAAGCCCAGTGCAGCGACCGCATCGTTCGCTTCGCTAGATCAGCAGATCGCGAAGGCTTTTGCCACGGTGGCGCATAAGGTGGCTGAGGCATGACAGCTTCTTTCAAGGCGGTGATGATTGGTGGGGTGCGCTGGTATCAACAGCACATCTCGGCAAACACACCGCCTTGTTGCAAGTATTATCCAACGTGCTCGAATTATGCCATTGAGGCATTGGAACGGTATGGCGCGTTCAAAGGGGGAGTGCTCGCCGTGCTGAGATTACTGCGTTGCCGGCCGTGGAGTCGTGGGGGAATCGACGATGTTCCACAACGGTATTCCGTTTTTTACAGGTTTTCGTGGTCGAAGGCTCATGAAGAGCCTCGACTGACACCATTGGCCACAACCCAAAGAGAGGCCCAACGATGAACTCAAATGAATTTCTGCTTGATAGCGGGTTTTGGGGATTTCTATATAAAATCCTGACTCCCGTTGAGTGGTTGCAGACCTGGATCATGAAGATCGTGCATGACTTCTTCGTGATGCTGGGCGTGAGCCCGATTGGTGTCTCATGGGTGCTTGCCATTATCATCCTGGTGCTGGTGGTGCAGGCTTGTATCTTCCCGCTGTTCTACAAGCAGATGAAGTCGATGCGCAAGATGCAGGCATTGGCGCCGAAGATGCAGCGTATTCAGAACAAGTACAAAGGCAAGACGGATCAGGCTTCCAGGGAGGCCATGAGCCGTGAAACCATGAAACTGTATCAAGACAATGACGTCAATCCGGCTGGCTCCTGCTTGCCTATGCTCATTCAGGGCCCGGTGTTCATGTCCATGTTCTATACGCTGTCGGCCATTCCATACATTGCCAACGGTAAACGCGATGCGTTGGGCGCGTTCGACGTAGCAACCGCCAAGCAATTCACCCAAACCGATGTGTTCGGCATTGTCAGCGTGACCGATAACTTCACCAGTGCTGCCGCTAGTGGCAAGGCGGTCATCGGGTATCTTCGTGTTCCTGATGTGTTTCTGCCTGTGGTTTATGCAGTACTTCAGCATGAAGCGCAACATGGCAGCTGCTTCGATGAACAAGCAGACCGAGACCATGCAGAAGGCTATGCTGTGGCTCTTCCCGGTGATGTACATCTTCTCCGGTGTCGCCATGCCGTTCGCCGTGCTGGTCTACTGGCTGACCACAACGTGTGCAACCTCTGCCGCACATTGTGGCAGGTGTACGCATTCCCGACCCCTGGCTCTCCGGCTGCGGCGGACAAGGAGAAGCGCGATCATCGTAATGAGAATGCTCGCCGCGCAAAGGCCGGCCTGCCCTCTCTGGAAGAAGAAGCATTGGCCAAGGCCAAGGAAGAGGCCGAGCGTAAGGCCACTCAGGGCTATCAGCGTCAACAGCCCGTGCGTAAGCGCAAAAAGAAGTGACGACTATGTCGGTGCGAGTTCGATGTTTCACGTGAAACATTCAACACGCACCGACATTACTTTCTCTGTTCGGGGGAGCAGGGCTTAGACTTGGAATTCAAACACGACATGAAGGAGTAGCGTATGGCACAGGATGACGTGAAGTCGATCGACCAGCTCAACGAAGAGGCTGACATCGCCGCGGATTACCTTGAAGGCCTACTGGATATCGCCGACTATGAGGGCGACATTGAGATGGGCGTGCGTAATGACCGCCCCACCGTGCAAATCGTTGCTGATGACGATACTGACATCAAACATCTTATTGGCCGTAATGGTGAAGTCGTTGATGCTCTGCAGCAATTGACTCGTCTGGCTGTACAGCAGAAGACCGGCGAGCGTTCTCATCTGATTGTGGATGTCGACGGTTTCCTGAAGCGCAAGCGTCAGCACCTCCGTGATATCGCCTTGGATGCCATTGACGCAGTAAAGGATTCCGGCGAGCCGTATGACTTGAAGCCGATGAATTCCTTCGAACGTAAAGTCGTTCACGATGTGTTCGGGAAGAGGGGCTGAAGTCTCGCTCGCACGGTGAGGAGCCTCATCGTTACGTGACGGTGTATCTCAAGAATAGAGTCGAGGATACCGCCGAAGACGACGAGCTTGATCAGGAGTAATTGCTCGGCGAGTTTTTTTGAGATGACAGGGACGTTCGACGGATGTCGTCTTTGAACAAACTAAAGTGACCGCATGGAGAATGGCGTCGTAATGAGCGGCGCCATTCTCCATGTTGATTGTTTCACGTGAAACATGGTGAGGGAGATGGCTATGACGGATCAGCTGCAGGGGTCACCTGTACTTGCTGAGGTCTTGGGTGATGCGTTGCCGAAGTTGGAGCGTTTCCATGCCAAGATTGCCGAAGAGGGTGAACCTCGTGGATTGATCGGCCCCCGTGACGTCGATATCATTTGGGAACGGCATATTCTGAATTCCGCTGCGATTGTGCCGTACGTTCGGAATGCGACGAATGGTATTCGCTTCAAAACAGTTGCCGACGTCGGCAGTGGTGGTGGTTTTCCTGGATTGGTGGCTGCCGCGTGTTTGCCGGATCATGACTTCACGCTGATTGAACCGATGGAGCGGCGAATCGAATGGTTGCATGAATGTGTTGGCCTGATGCAACTGCAGAACGTTGAGATTATTCGTGGACGCTCCGATGCCGTCATCCAGCAGGTACGGAAGCGGGAAATTCATCCGTTCGCTGTTGTCACGTGTCGTGCGGTTGCTCCTATGACCAAACTCTCTGGCTGGACGTTGCCGTTGCTGAAACCGTCAGGACAGTTGATCGCACTGAAGGGACGGTCTGCTCAGGCTGAAATCGACAAGGCTGGCAAGGAGATTGCAAAATTCGGTGGTCGTCGTCCACGTGTCGTTGAGGCGGCTGTCGGGCCGGATCTTGAGCCTACCCACGTGGTGATTGTGGATAAGCGATGAGTGGAGTACTGATTGAGTTATCCACATTTCCATATGTGCGTAAAAGTTATCCACATTTTTACGGGACGATGTGCATAATGATGAAAACATTGATTTTTCAATGTTTTTCGTCTGTGAATACACAATCTAACACTCAACGTCATTCACACTTATCCACACTTATCCACATTGCATATCGCAATTGTGGATAACGAGCATCATGTCCATACGAATGAGAACACTGGAACTTACGTCTGTGCAAGGAGGAGCGATGTCCACCAAGGATCATCAGTCGGAACCTATAGAATCGGCTTCCGAAACGCTTCAGCGAATATTCGATGGTCACGGTTCAGTGCTTGGTAGCCAAATGGCTGATGAAAGCTCACGCTACGATGTACTCAAGAAAACCGATTTCCCAAAGCCTCAACGGACTCGTCGTATCGCCGTGGCCAACCAGAAGGGGGGAGTGGGTAAAACCACATCCACGGTAAACACCGCTGCGGCGCTGGCGAACAAGGGCGCGCAGGTGTTGGTCATCGATATGGACCCGCAGGGCAATGCCTCTACGGCGTTGGGTGTATCTCATGCATCGGGAGAGCCCTCGGTCTATGACGTTATCGAGGGGCGTTCCGATCTGGGTGATGTTATCACGGTCTGTCCTGATTTTCCCACACTTGATGTTGTGCCTGCATCAATCGATCTCAGCGGTGCTGAGTTGGAAGTGGCTGATCTGCCCAACCGAAACACGTTGCTGAAGGAGGCCCTAGACCTCTACCTACGTCAATCAGATAAACACTATGATTACGTGTTCATTGATTGCCCGCCCAGCTTGGGCCTCTTGGTCATCAACGCCATGTGTGCAGTGACCGAGATGCTGATTCCTATCCAGGCTGAGTATTACGCATTGGAGGGTCTTGGCCAGCTGATTAACACGATTGGTTTGGTGCAAGAGCATTTCAATCCCGTACTGCTGGTGTCCACCATGCTCGTCACGATGTTCGATCGCCGAACGTTATTGAGCCGTGAAGTATATAACGAGGCTAAGGGACACTATCCCAGCATTGTGCTGAATACCACCATCCCGCGTTCAGTCAAGATCTCCGAAGCGCCGAGTTTCTCCCAATCGGTGATTGCCTATGATCCTCGTGGCATAGGTGCCATATCGTATGGTGAAGCAGCTTTGGAAATCGCACAGCGTTCGCAACAAGTCCTTGACACCATTGATGCGAGGAGGAACAAGTAATGGCATCAAAATCACGACTTGGTAAGGGCCTTGGCGCTTTGTTCCCCACATTGCCAGGGGAGGAGCCGGTGGCGGAGCAGCCCGCAATGATTGCGGAGGATTCGTCTACTCCGGAGGCCACTGCTGACATAACCCCGCCAAGAAGGCTACTGCCCAGCAGGAATCAAAACCTGCCGTGCCTCAGACGATATCGTCCAGCAAGGCAGTCAAGAAAGCCGCCGGTAAACGCGCATCCATGCCCGCATTGGACACCATTACTCATCCTAGCGACCTGTTTTTCGGTACGGAGAAACCTCAAACCGGTAAGGTCGCCGCACCTCAGCAGGGCGGCAAGTCGTCTGCGTCTCAGACGGCACATCGTACATCCGTCACTGTCAAAGATGTTTCACGTGAAACATCTTTGACTGCATCGGCGGCAAAGACCGCTGACACAGATAAGAAGGACGAGCTCAAGCCGGTAGCCGGTGGTTATCTGGCTGAACTCAAACTGTCTGATATCGGGCCCAATGCACATCAGCCTCGTACCATCTTCGACGAGGATGAGTTGAATGAGCTGTCTGCTTCCATTAAGGAAGTTGGTGTGCTGCAACCGATAGTCGTGCGCAAGCGTCCGGCAAGCCAGATTGCTGCGGCCAAAGCCGCCAAGCACGACGAGACGGAATCCAGCACGAATCCGTTTGCCGGTCATTTGGACAGCCCGTATGAGCTCATTATGGGTGAACGCCGTTGGCGTGCTTCTCAGTTGGCTGGGTTGGAGACGATTCCCGCCATCGTCAAAACCACTGCGGATGATGATATGCTCCGCGATGCATTGCTGGAAAACTTGCACCGTGTGGCCTTGAATCCGCTGGAAGAGGCGGCTGCCTACCAGCAGATGATTGAAGAGTTCGGGTTGACACAAGTACAACTGTCCAAGTCGGTGTCCAAGTCTCGCCCGCAAATCGCCAATACCTTGCGACTGCTGAACCTGCCGGCTTCTGTGCAAAAGAGAGTGGCTGCCGGTGTGCTATCGTCCGGTCATGCGCGTGCGCTATTGGGCCTGAGCGATCCGGAGGAAATGGACAAGCTGGCTTCTCGTATTATTGCGGAAGGTCTTTCTGTACGCAGCACCGAAGAAATCGTCGCCATGAAGATTGCGTCGGGGGAGCAGCCGAAGAAGCCTAAGACGTCTAAGACCAATCCTTGGGTTGGTTCCGCCATCCAGCAGAGTTTGGAAAATCATTTCGATACCAAGGTGTCGATTAAGGGCAGCACCAAGCATGGTCGCATCGAAATCGTCTTTTCGTCACCAGAGGATATGGATCGCATCCTGCAGCTGCTGGTGCCGAGCCAAGGCGATGCCGATTCCAAATGGGTGTAACACGATAAGAACATTCGTGTTGTCGCCGGCATCGTCAGTGACAACACCGATGCTTAGCGTTGTCACTTGGCATTGTATCGGCTTGTCACTGTCGCCGGCATTATTGCTGTGCAGTGCGTTGTACGCGCAAGACGTTATAGCCTCTGCGTGATTCCTGGCAGGGGCGTATGCCTGCGTTGTAGCCGTTGTCGCAATAGAAAACCCCTCAGGCTGGAGGATGACAAATCACACATCGTGATTCTCCGTCGATAACGCCCGGTTTGTTGCGCACTTTGGTTGAAGCCTGAATGAAGAGGCATGGCCCGTCGTCTGGGTACGATTTCAGTCGCCAAACAAAACCGCTATGGAAAGAGGCGACGGAACCATGCAGGATCAGATTCTACAGGTCGATGAGAACATGCTCGAGACGAGACTCGACCGGTTGGTGTCGGAGAAGGTCGAGCAATTGCTGAACGCGATGCTGGACGCGGAGGCGGACGAGATCACGGGCGCCGCCCGCTACGAGCGCACCGGGGACAGGAAGGCCTACAGAGCGGGTCATTACGAGCGTGACCTGACCGTGAAGGCCGGGACCGTGACCCTCAGGGGCCCGAAGCTCAAGGGCGCGCTGTTCGAGTCGGCGGTGATCGAACGATACAGGCGTCGTGAGCAGAGCGTCGAGGAGGCGCTGATCGACATGTACCTGGCCGGCGTTTCGACCCGTCAGGTCGACGACATCAGCCGCCTGCTGTGGGGCGAGCGGATGCCCTCGCAGACGCTCTCGGACAAGCTCAAGGGGTGTACGCGCAGATCGACGAATGGCGCAACAGGCCGTTGGAGCGTTCGTACCCGTACCTGTTCGTGGACGGCGTGTGGCACAAGCGCACGTGGGGCGGTCGGTCGAGAACGTGAGCGTGCTGGTCGCGATCGGCGTGGACGACACGGGCCATCGGGAGGTCGTCGGCGTCGCGGAGGGTATGAAGGAGGACAGGGCCAGCTGGGAGCAGTTCGTCAGGAGCCTGATCGAACGCGGTCTCAGGGGCGTGCGGCTCGTGGTGGGCGACCGGTGCGCCGGGGCTGGTGGCCACGGTGAACTCGATGCTGCCGGACGCGAGATACCAGCGGTGCACGGTCCACTTCATGCGCAACGTGCTCTCCAGGGTCAGCCGCAAACACGCGGCATGGGCGGCCGGCGCGCTCAAGGCCGTGTTCGCCATGGAATCCCGGCGACGCCGCGTTGAGGAAGGCGGAGGATGTGGCCGCGCAGATGGAATCCCGCGGATTGAAGGCCGCCGCATCCTGCCTCAGGGAGGGCATAGGCGAGTCGACCACCTACCTGCTCGACGACTACCCCGTCGAGCATCGGCGGCGGATCCGCACGAACAACATGATCGAACGCCTCAACAGGGAGATCCCGCCGGCGTACCCAGGGGTCGTCGGCAGCTTCCCCGACGGCAGGAGCGCGCTCATGCTCGTCTGCGCCAGGATCCGCTACGTCACCGCCAACCAATGGAGCGCACGCCGCTACCTGAACATGTCCCGACTCGGCGACACCATGCAGACAACCGACTGAAACCGACCCAGCAACGGGCCAGACCGCTTTCGCGCAAGACTTCGGGCACAACCAGACCGTACCTTCGGCCATATGGATCTGAATTACTTCAGCTTTGCAGCCGAAGTGCGTCTCACAATGGGGAACAACTATCGTGATTTGTGAGGAAGGTCCGCCAGATCATGTATATGCGTATGGCCCGTACTTGTAGCACGGGCCATACTTTTCGTTCCATGGCTGTGGTGTAGAAATTGATTATTCCTTGACCGCGCCCGCGGAGAGGCCGGACTGCCAGTACTTCTGCAGGCACAGGAACGCGATGACCAGCGGGATGATCGTGATCAGCGAGCCCGTGATCACCAGGTTCTGGATCGCCTGGCCGCCCGCGGTGCTCGCCTGGTCCTTCCACTGGTTCAGACCGATCGTGAGCGGATACCAGTTCGAATCCTTCAGCATGATCAACGGCAGGAAGTAGTTGTTCCACGTCGCCACGATCGTGAACAGGGCCGTCGTCACGATGCCCGGGGCGAGCAGCGGCAGGGATACCTGGAAGAACGTGCGGAACTCGCCGGCGCCGTCCACGCGGGCGGCTTCGAGCAGCTCGGTCGGCACGGCCTGGTCGGAGAAGATCCACATCAGGTACAGGC
>ENA-OQOA01000591-OQOA01000591.1-human-gut-metagenome-genome-assembly--contig:-NODE-591-length-14918-cov-2.792847_pt1 | contig 14918 bp, 14 predicted proteins | sample MGYA00242633_ERZ504888 | MGnify/ENA primary metagenome ERZ504888 (study PRJEB26092, sample SAMD00036372) | human gut metagenome | host: Homo sapiens | study: EMG produced TPA metagenomics assembly of... | reverse complement strand
GGCAAAGGTTCTAATTTGGTGGAAATTGTATCGACTTGTAATTCCGGTTGGAAAATGACTCCGCAAGCATCCAATGACTGGATGGTGGAACACATGTTCCCTTTCTATCCGCTGGGTGATTTGAAAAATAAAGAATAAAAAGACAGAAACCATGAAACAGGAAATCATTATAGCAGGATTCGGCGGTCAGGGTGTGCTATCCATGGGTAAGATACTTGCCTATTCCGGACTGATGGAAGACAAGGAAGTAACCTGGATGCCGGCATACGGTCCCGAACAACGGGGAGGAACCGCTAACGTAACGGTGATTGTCAGTGATGAACGCATCTCTTCACCCATTCTCAGCCAATATGACACAGCCATCATACTGAACCAACCCTCATTGGAAAAGTTTGAAGGCAAAATTAAACCAGGTGGTATTCTCATTTATGACGGATACGGAATCATCGAGCCTCCGACACGTAGGGACATACAAATCTATCGTATTGACGCAATGGATGCCGCCAACGAAAAAGGAATGGCAAAGACCTTCAACATGATTGTCTTAGGAGGCTTGCTAAAACTACGTCCCGTAGTATCCATTGAAAGTGTAATAAAAGCTTTACGCAAAACATTACCCGAACGTCACCATCATCTGATACCGATGAATGAAGAAGCCATCCGAATCGGAATGGAGATTATTAAACCTCAGTAAGTTAAAATAACTCTAAACGAATAATAAAAGGAAGAACTTTCCATAGCGGAAAAGCTCTTCCTTTTATTTTATATTGTATCTTTGCCGCCGTTATGAAAGAATATTCTCTATTATTTTTATTATTCCTGTGCTTCCATACTTCCTTGATGGCACAGCGGACAATGAATACCCTGAACAACCAGTTCGGTTCCTCAGCAAGCGGACTGAACAGAGATCAATATGACCGTAACGGAAACCCATAGACACGACAGCCGTAGTAGATGCCAGCACAATCCCCATCGGACTGTACTCATGGAAAGTGGACAGTCGTTTTGGCAATGTCACTTATATCCCCGTAGATACCTTGCAGCACGCTTTCCAAAACTCAAATGACATGGGCGGCTATACCGGACAATACAATTACCTGGGAAATTTGGGCTCCCCCCGCCTCTCACGCATCTTTTTGACCGTCGGGACCCCAGCCAATACTTTTTCACCGACCCATACGATTTTTGCGTACAACGTCCGGAAGATGTCATATTCACCAATACACTTTCTCCATTCACAAACCTGACCTATTACAAAGGAGGAGGCAGCCGTGACGGAGAAGAACGGTTTCAAAATCCTATTTTTGCCATCAATGCAAACAAAAGGCTAGGGTTCGGATTCTACATAGATTACCTGTATGGCCGGGGGCTTTATCAAGATCAGTCCACAGCCTTCTTCAACGGTGGCCTGTTCTCCAGCTACCGGGGAGATAAATATGACATGCATTTCATATTCAACAACGATAACTTGAAGATGGCAGAAAACGGAGGTATCACGGACGACCGGTATATCACCAACCCGCTGGATATGGCAGAAGGCAAAAAGAATATTCCGCCAACGAAATCCCAACCCGACTGAGTCAGATATGGAATCACAACACCAGCTACCATGCCTTCCTGACACATCGTTACAACCTAGGGTTCTATAAAGAAAACAGGACAGTGTGGATACGGACTCTGTAAAAATAACGCAGGTATTTGTTCCTGTCACAAGCTTCATACATACACTACAAGTAGACTTGAACAATCGCAAATACATCTCATACGATGACGCACAGAATCAGAAGTATTTTGAACATAACTATCTGGGGACCGACTCTATAGACAAGACGAAGCGTACATCCATCAAAAACACCATTGGCATTGCTTTACAAGAAGGATTCAACAAATGGGCAAAAGCCGGACTTACCGCCTTTTTAAGTTATGAATACCGAAACTTCGCCTTGACCGACACAACAAACATACCGGGACAACGCATTATCAACAACTATAAGGAAAGTTCACTCTCCATTGGCGGCGAACTATCCAAAAAACAAGGAAAACTATTACATTACAATATCCTAGGAGAATTAGCCATAGCCGGTGAAGACGCAGGACAATTCAGCGTAGAAGGCAGAGGGGATCTGAATCTCCGTTTATTCGGAGATACGGTGAGACTGGATGTAAATGCATTCATCAAGAACCAGAACCCCGTATTCTATTTCAGGCATTTCCAGTCCAAACATTACTGGTGGGACAACAACGATTTATCCAAAATAATGAGAACCCGCCTGGAAGGAAAACTAAGTCTGGACAGATGGGGAACCCAGCTGCGTGCCGGAGTGGAAAATATAAAGAATTACACTTATCTGGCCAATACCAGCATACCGGTAAAAGACAGTGAAGGAAATGTCACCGGTTTCAAGAACAATGCAGCCGTAAGACAACACTCCGGCAACATACAAATATTCACTGCAATGTTGCAACAAAAATTAAAAGTAGGAATTTTTCATCTCGACGGTGAAGTAGCCTATCAAAAATCAAGTGAGCAAGACATTCTACCCTTACCGGAATTGTCGGCTTACGGCAACTTGTACATGAAAATTCGGTTTCGCCAAAAAAGTACTCCAAATAGAAATGGGAGCAGATGTGCGTTATTTCAGTAAATATTACGCGCCAGACTACTCCCCCGTCATCGGACAATTCTATAACCAGAATCCTGATGACAAAATCGAGATAGGAGCTTTTCCGATAGTCAACGTCTATGCCAACCTGCATTTAAAACGTACCCGCTTCTTTATTATGATGTATCATGTCAATGCCGGTTCGGGAAAATCCAATTACTTCCTGGCGCCACACTACCCAATCAATCCGCGAATGATAAAGTTCGGCCTTTCATGGAATTTCTTTGATTGACGGTCTATATGAAAAAATATCTGAAATACGTTCTGATGGGTATCCTTGCAGCAACTCTATCCTCCATCTTCTTCAAAAAGAAACGGAGGCTGAAACCAGTCTGCCCCGCGATTATGCAGAAATAGCGGCATCGGGAATCCTGCGTGCTGTTACCGAGTACAACTCAATCAGTTTTTATGCCGACGGCGACACCGTTTCCGGTTTCCACTACGAACTGCTCCATGCTTTTGCACACAGCAAAGGACTGAAACCGGAAATCACTCCCGAAATGAGCTTTTCCAAAAGACTGGAAGGCGTACAAAAAGGAACATACGATATATTGGCCAACAGCACGGTAGTTACCACAGAATACAAAGACTCCCTGTTGTTTACCCGCCCCATTATACTGAACAAACAAGTACTGGTACAGCGTAAACCCGAAAAAGAAAACGATAGTCTGTACATTCACAGCCAGTTGGAACTAGCCCGCAAGACCCTTCATCTAGTCAAAAACTCACCTGCCATTCTGCGCATACATAATTTAAGTAACGAAATAGGCGATACCATCTATATCAAAGAAGTGGAGAAATACGGACAAGAACAATTACTGGCCATGGTAGCACATGGTGACATAGACTATGCCGTATGCGACGAGAGCATTGCCAAAGCTTCCATCAATGATTTTCCACAATTGGATATAGAAACAGCCATCAGCTTCTCACAATTCTATTCATGGGGAGTAAGCAAACATTCTCCAATATTGCTTGACAGCCTGAATTCCTGGTTAAATGATTACGTCAAGACTCCTGCATTCAAACTGTTGCGCAAGAAATATTACAATAACTGATTTTTATCCGGCTGAAATTGCAAAATAGTCCTATCTTTGCAATATAAATTGTTATTATTTTAAGCGGAATAGACAAAAAAGTTATTACCATGGTTAAATTAGACAAGTAAAATGGGGCTTCATCGGTTGCGGAGAAGTGACCGAGAAGAAAAGCGGACCAGCCTTTGCCCTGATCGAAGGTTCAGAGGTAGTGGCTGTAATGAGCCGTGACAAAGAAAAAGCTCAATCATACGCCAAAAGACACAACATTCCCCGCTGGTACTCCGATCCGCAGCAGTTAATAGGAGATGAAGATGTCAATGCTATTTATATAGCCACTCCCCCTTCCTCTCATGCCACTTTCGCCATTATGGCTATGAAGGCAGGAAAGCCCGTGTATATTGAAAAACCAATGGCAGCCAGCTATGAGGACTGCGCACGCATCAACCGCATATCACAAGAAACTGGTATCCCTTGTTTCGTCGCTTACTACAGACGTTATCTTCCCTATTTCCAAAAAGTACGCCAAATGGTAGAGGATGGTGAAATAGGTAATGTCATCAATATACAGATACGTTTCGCCCAGCCTCCCCGTGATTTGGATTACAACAGCACCAACCTGCCCTGGCGTGTACAACCTGATATTGCCGGCGGCGGTTATTTCTATGATCTGGCTCCTCACCAGCTGGATTTATTACAAGATTATGTTTCGGCTGCATTCTCGAAGCCCAAGGATACAAGAGCAACCGTGGCGGGTTATATCCGGCAGAAGATACGATAAGTGCCTGCTTCAAATTTGATTCCGGTCTGCCGGGATCAGGATCATGGTGTTTTGTCGCCCATGAATCGGCCAAGGAAGACCGTATAGAAATCATCGGAGACAAGGGGATGATCTGTTTTCCGTTTTCACTTACGATCCCATCGCCCTGCATACTGAAAGAGGACGCGAGGAATTTCTTCCCGAAAATCCCCCTCATGTACAACTTCCGCTCATAAAAGCCGTAGTAGAACACCTGCAGGGAAAAGCTGTCTGTACCTGCGACGGCATCAGTGCGACACCCACCAACTGGGTAATGGACCGTATACTTAATAAACTCTGATTTCCGCCTATGGACATCCGTAAATTATGCCTGCTCTGTCTGTCTTTTCTTTCTGCCTTTAATGTATATGCACAAGCGGAAAAGAAAGACTCGACAGTACAGGACAACAAGGGTGTTCTCATTACATTGACTGACGGAATAGCAACGACTGTCCGCCATACCGGAAGAAAAAATAAGGAAAGTAGGAAAAGAATTCAATGCGATTGACACTACCTATATCTCGCCCAACCTTTACAATCTGGCTTTCATGCTGGAATCCAGCAGTTGGTACGAATACTATCGGTTAGGTAGTAAAGGAAACAACGGCGAACAAAGTTTGGGATTCTCCCCCAATGCCAGTTTCAAGCTGGGAGTCTATTTCGGATGGCGCTGGATATTTCTAGGATATTCTTTCGATGTAAAAGATATTTTCGGCGGACATAAAAACAAGGCAAAGAAAACCGAAATGGCACTGAATCTTTATAGTTCCAAATTTGGTGTGGATTTATATTACAGAAAGACAGGAAGCGATTTCAAGATACGTTCTTCCAGCGGTTTTGATCTGAATACTCCCATTAAAAATTTGAATTTCAACGGATTGCAAAGTAAAATCAAAGGACTGAACGCCTATTGGATTTTCAATTATAAAAAATTCTCTTATCCGGCAGCCTATAGCCAGTCCACCAACCAGCGTAAAAGCGCGGGTTCCCTGATGGCGGGCTTTTCTTATTCCCAGCACAACATATCTTTTGATTACGAAAAGCTTCCCGGTGAAGTGAGAGTCCAACTACATGATGCTTTACTTTTCAAGAAAGTGAAATATTCTGATTACAGCATCAACGTGGGTTATGGCTATAACTGGGTATTTGCAAAAAACTGGGTTTCCAATCTTTCACTCTTACCGGCCATTGCCTATAAAAAATCAAAAATAGACGATACACCTAATACTGACAATCATTGGATAAAGGATATCAATTTTGACCTGATAACACGTGCTGCCGTGGTCTATAACACCAACAAATATTTTATAGGAGCTTCGTTGGTGATGCATACATACGACTATCGAAAAAAGGACTTCTCCCTCACTAATACTTTCGGAACTGTCCGTATATATGCAGGATTCAACTTTTGGAAAAAGAAAGAGTTCCGTGATAAATAGGAGGAGGATGACAAAAACGGAAAGTGAAAAAAGAGAGATGAAGAATCCAATCACATCCATTTGTTCTCACAAGATCCCTCACCATGACTCAAAATGACAGAATCCGTGATTACACAACAGAATCCTGACATACCTTCATTCATTAAAGTCTATCTATTTCATCTATAGACAAGCCTGTAGCTTGAACAATAACAGCAATAGGAATATTCAAAGATTTCAAGTTACGGGCTGTAGCTATTTTTTCTTCTTGGCGACCTACCATGATACCTTCCTCACGTCCTTCTACACGACCTTCCTCTAATCCTTCTAATTTAGCGGTACTCAATACATCATTTTGTATCATCAATGCATCCAGATGCCGATCATAAGCCAGTTTATCAGCCTTATTCATATTATAATAAATAAGTTTCTGTCTCGCTTCCTCCAATCCGGGAGTCGTTGTATCCGGACGGATAGTTCCAGTCTTAAGATATTCTATCCATTCTTCCAAAGGAGTAACCGCCACTTTATTAAACTCATTCACACGAATAAGAAAATATTCAGGAAATATTTCGGCAGGCAATTTGCGGATAATAGCCCCTTGTTCTTTAGTGGTTACTTTCAAACAGTCACCAGTATGGACACCGAGGAATGTATTCTGACCATGGTAGAGGTAATCATTTCCTTGGCCAATATCAAAATAAAGAATACTGATAGAATACACTTTCTTGACATTTGCATAAATTCCACCTAAATCTATATGTTCGGTTATTGCTTTTGCCACTCCATAAAGTATTCGTTCAAGATAATATAACTCCCGCGTATTCTGCACTTCCACTAGTATTATTTCATCCTTGCTATTACGGGCTCTAATATCTACCCGGTTGAACTTATCATCCTCCCGTTGCTGGTTACCTTCGCTCTCAAGGATTTCCATGATTTGAATCTTCTCACCCAAAAGTACGGTAAGAAAACCTTCTAGGACACCAAAATTGGCTTTGTTGCGTAAAAGACGCTTGATTGCCCAATCAAACCGTATGTATTTATCTTTTCTGTTCCATAAAAAACCTCTTTTTACAAAGATAACCCTTTTGTTTGAAAACCAGGATGAAACATTAGCAAAAAATATACCGGAAAGCAATAAAGCATTCCCGGTATATCACAAGTTAATTATATTAGACTCACAATTAATTCTTAGAAACGAGCACCGACAGTCAAAAGCAACTGATGCCGTTCATTGTCCACTTTAGTTGCCGGAAGATCTATATCATCAAAAGCATAAAAGTTTGATTTATACATATCATATTTATATGCCAAATCCGCATAAATTACACTGCCACGGTATCCAAGACCAAACGTAAATGTATTCTTAGACTCCGTATTATTAAAATCAGTACGCGTGCTATATAAAGACAAGGCACTATAAGCATCTTTAGAAAAAGCAGCCGAAGAGTAATTATATCCTGCACGAATGCTAAACTCAGGTATAATCCTCGTTTCCATTCCGATACGGAAAGTATGGACACCTTTCAAATAATTCTCAACGCTGGGCTGATCTCCCAATTCATAACCATCCACATCCTTGAGCTTACTGGAAGAATAATCCTGATATTCATATTCCGCACCTACTGCCACTGCACCCGCAAAAGTAGTACCTGCGCTGATATTAAATTTCCACGGAGTGGTAAGATTATAATCATAGGTCAAATAATCATATTCCGGAGTTACCAGAAAATCACTCAATGTCTGGTTATAGGGTGCCTCACAAGCTAAAATATTAGAAGATAAAGCGGCATTATAGCTTTCTCTTAAATCATACCATGTAGGCGTGTGCACAGCAAATCCCAAACGGAAAGGGGAACTTTCTATAGGCCGTATAATAACACCCAATTTTAAATCCATACCAGTCCCTTCCAGCCTATAATAATTATCCAATGTATACCCCCCATTATCCGCACCGTTATCATCATTCAAATTTTCCGTATAAGAAGTATAACGATCATAATTCACATCATAGACCCCCAGGGTAGCTCCTAAATAGACCCTATCTTCAATATTGAATGAAACATTAAAATCATATTGACTGATACCTCCTGTTTCCTTACTAAAGAAGTTATTGTTAAAACCATTCCACCCCCATGGAGCATGAATATTCTTTTCAGAATCATTAACCCAGTCAACCACACCGGTTCTCACCCCCATTACTCCTAAAACAGGTAACTGATTCCAATATTTGGTATAAGGATTCTTCACATCCAGTATGTCATTAAACTCGCTTTCCGTCAATCCATATCGTTCCATCTCCTGAGCCAGCTGGAAGCTTTGTGACAAATTATCCAACGCCCCTCCCATAGAGAAAAGGCGATTGAAGTTTTTACTTTTATGGTAATTGAATCCGAAATTCACAAAACGCAAAGAAGTATTATTGCCTATCTTATTGCTATAAACAAATCCAATCTGGTCAAATGAAGCGCGCGTTTTGTTTTCATTCATTGACACACCACTAAAGTTACTCTTTGTCGAAGTATTATTAAAACCAAAAGAAATAGACACGTCATTACTACGAAAAATGCCGATACCCGCAGGGTTGGAGCTTATGACAGATATATCACCGCCCAAAGCTCCCATGGCACCACCCATACCAACAAATCGTGCTGTTCCATTCAAGTCATTCCCCAGCAACTTTTCCGCATCATAAGCATTTTGTGCGCTTGCCGTTGTCATTGCCAACAACGCACAAGCGGTTACTATTACTTTATTTTTCATACATCAATTCTATTAAATTCAACTGTCTAGTTTAATCTACCACTTATCTGGTACGCGATCTGCCGCCACCACTTGAACGGGAAACACCGCCACCGGAACTGCGAGAAGCACCACCGCCACTAGAAAAACTACTACGGGAAGAAGAAGTTCCACTACTACGGTAAGAGTTAGACGAACTATTACGAGAAGGACTACTGCTACGAGAGTATGAACTGCTACGAGAATTCGAAACGCCACTATTGTTACGATAAGCGCCACGACTTGCAGCCCCTGTTCTCTGATAAGCAGATCCTGCTGCATTTCCCACACTGCTCCGAGTACTGCTTGGTCTGGTATAGGAAGAACCCCTTCCTTCTGTCGGACGTGAATACGAATTACCCGGACGAACTCCTGCTGCCTGACTTGGTGAAAGAGTTTCTCCGGTACGGGTTCTGATAGCACTTCTATTAGGACGAACCGAATTTACACTGTTAGATCCCGAAACCACTCTTCCTGATGAAGAACCGTTACGTGTTGCGGTACGATAACTATTAGCACTATTACGGACATTTTGTCTGGAATTTCCTACGTATGAATTACGACTATTCCTATCATAACTATTCACGTAATTATTCCGGCTTGGGCGTGAAGAACTATAGCTATTGGTATATCTTCCGGCATGTATCCCCGGGTTACGTCTGCTTGAGCCATACCATCCATGACTACCTCCCCAGTAGCCACCACCCCAACCGTGACCGAAGTAATGCGGATAATAATGGTGATGGTGATAATGGTAGCCCCAATAGCCACCCCAGTAGCCGCCACCCCAATAACCGGGATAGTACCAACTATTGTAGTACCATGGCGAACTCCATCCCCAACTGAATCCCCAACTGGCGCCATATGGATAATTCCAACGCCAATCCCACCATAAGCGGTTCGTGTAAGTGGGAAAGACGTATGCATACAATCCGTCATCATATACATTCCAATCCCATGAAGGCAAACCGTAAACTACATCCCAATAGAGCGGACTGCTTACCGGAATGGCGTAACGGGGATTACGGAAACGGACGATACGCATCGCGTATTCATAATCGTCTTGAGAAACCCTCAAAACCATTAACCCATTCTCCTCTCTCATTCAAAGGTTTCTCCTCAATATACAAGGTATCATTCTCCATCGAGAAATTATTATCACGTGAAGTATAACGACGATTATACTCATCCACATCGCGAACCTTTCCTTTCACATCCTTCACCACCACTGTAGAACCGGGGGCTGCGTAAACAGTAGTCGTGTTCTGCTTCTGCGGAACCACCACTTTCACCTCTTGCTTAACCTCCTCTTTCTTTTCAGCTTTTTTCTTAGGGATGAAATAAAGGTCGTCATCAACGCTTTGCGCCATTGCCAAGTAAGGCAAGCACACCATCATAAGCGAAGCTAATACAATCTTTTTCATACTCGTACCTGTTTTATTTGTTATTCTATCTACTTTTTCTAGTGCAAAGATAGTCAGAGGTTTTACTTCATAACAAAGAAAATCCCTATTAGTTGGTAGGGATTCCCCTATTTCAGTAGCTGAGTTCAAAGATTTTGTTTATTTTTGCAATTGCTATGAAAAGTGGGAGGATACATATACTGCTGCTGTTTCTATTGCTCTGCATCTCTTGCCGCTATGAACAGCAAAGTTACCCGCCACTGATGGAGCGGGCAGTTCAATTAATGGAAACGCACCCGGACAGCGCGCTAGCCTGTTTGGATTCTCTCAGTATATCCACCACTAAATGGCCTGAAGAGCTTCATATATATTACTTATTGCTCACTGTCAAAGCCAAAGACAAGCTCTATATTCCGGTTACTTCCGATACTTTGATTAACCGTATAATAGTTTTTATGAAGACAAACAGGATGACCCACACCTGATGGAAGCTTATTATTATAAAGGTAGCGCCTATCGGGATATGAAAGATGCGCCACGAGCCGTTGATGCTTTCTTGCGTGCAGCCGAAATTGGGAAAAAATGTTTTAATGATACGCTGAATGGACGCATATACGGGCAGCTTGCCAGCCTTTTTGCCTTTCAAAGATTGTATCATGAAAGTATGGAAGCTACTCAACAAGCTTATAAATATAATTTAGCTTGCCATAATTATAAAGGCATGGCTTTCGGTCTGAGGGACATGGCACGCATATACGATACAAACAACCAAAAAGACAGTGCGGAAATCTATTACCGGAAAGCATACACATTGATGAAAGAAAAAGTTTCTCTGGTTAAAGCTTGCAGCATCGGCGATGAAATGGCCGGTTTTTATTACAACCAAGGGAAAACAGACTCTGCTGAAATTATAGCAAAGCAAGTACAAGTCCACCACCCCAGTTCACTTAGTTATTTAGTACTCGGCGAAGTGTATTATCAAAGGCAAATGTTCGATTCCGCATCAATTTATCTTCAAAAGGTAATTTCTGGAAACGACCTTTATCACCAACGTACTGCATATCGTCTGTTACATCTGATTACAAGGGAAAAAAAGCAATATCCGGAAGCCCATCAATACGCCTCTCTTTGCATCAATGCATTCGATTCTCTTTTTCAGATCACAAAAACCGAAGAGGTAAATAAAATCCATTCCTTATATAATTATAATCTATCTGAACAAGAAAATCAGCGGCTGCAATCGAAGACAGAACGACAGAAACTTTTACTGTTCCAGTTATTGTTTGTAGCAAGTCTCCTGATTGGTATTGTAATTTACCTGCTTCACCGTTTACGCGAACGCCGCCGCAAATATACAATCAGAGAACAACAACTACAACAGATTTTTGCAGAACAGGAAGCCCAAAGCAGCCGGCGCATTCTAGAAAACGAGCAACAGATAACCCTACTGAATGAACAACTTCAATCGGCCAAGTTGGAAAATGACACATTCAAACATTCCCTGCTGGAAGCTCAAGCAAAAGACTGGGAGCAACCAACGAACAAATACGTGCCATCCAGAACGAACAGGAAATGCGTTTACTCGCCTTCCGACATTCGGACATCTATCTTCATTTCCACCATGCCACCCAAAGTTCCGAAATAACGGAAAGGGATTGGAAACATTTAAGTGAAGCTATAAATAGCACTTTTCCTAACTTTCTGCGACAGCTGTATGCACTCTATCCTCAATTATCCGAACACGAACTACATATCTGCTATTTAATTAAGATCGAACTCAAGAGAAGCATTATCGCAGAATTACTCAACCGTTCTGTCTCTGCCATTACAAATTCTCTTTCCCGCCTCTACCAAAAAATCTATAGCGAAAAGGGAACGGCACAACAAATGGAAGGAATTATCCAAGAATTGTAACGACCCATATGGAAAAATTCATCTGCCAATGGGTAAAAATTGGTATTTTCTCAAGAATGCACAAGCATATATTACTTGTATATCAGCCTGTTATATAAAAGTATAGAAAAAGTAAAATGTATTTTTTCATTTCTTTTCTCCAATAGCTATACCTTTACTATCGTAAAAATAATACGTTGACTACAAAACTTGTGTTATAGTATAACGTAATATTGATTACAACTTTTAGAATCATACCTCCGTCTAAATTTATGATTAAACAATATATAATATGTACAAACACATTCCTTTATTACCCAACAGTATGATTACTATGAATACTTTAAAATTATTTTTATGCGTATGCCTGATGCCCGGTTTTTCACTTTACGCTCAAGTTCGCATACATGGTAAAGTAACCGACTTAGACAATCAGCCTTTAGCTTATAGCACAGTTCGGTTATTAAAAACAGACTCAGCCTTCATCTCGGGTACAACAACAGACACATTAGGATATTACCAGTTCACAAATGTACAGCCGGACAAGTATTTGTTAGCATTCAGTACAATAGGATACAAACCGCAAAATAATACCGGCAAGTGTTTCAAACCAAGATACACAACTACCTGTAATTACCTTGGAAAGTGACAATGTAATACTGAATGAAGTCGTGGTAAAAGGAAGTTCCTATGTCAGAAAGACTGATCATGTATTGGTCATTCCCGACAAGCAACAGGTGAAACATGCCGGTACAGGCTATGACCTTTTGTACAACTTGATGATTCCCAGCTTGGAAGTGAACAAACGGACAGGGAAAGTAAGCACTTTTGGTGGTGAAGTGGCACTATATATAAACGGAGAAAAAGCTGAATATGAGGAAGTGCAAAACCTACGCCCACGCGATATCAAGAATATAGAATATTATGACACCCCGACAGGAAAATATGCCGGTGATGTAGCTTCCATCAATTATATAACCAAGGAACGAACATCAGGTGGATATGTATCATTAGACGGCAAACAAACCATCGGTTATCTGATGGGTAATTATAATATAGGGACTAAACTGATGCATGGAAACAACAGCTATTCAGTGTTAGGAGGCTATATTACCCAAAAATATGACGGAGTAAAAACCTCAAAAAACGAAGAGATATTATTCCCGGAATATACCACCCATCGAAACACACAAACGACCCAAGCTGATTATCAAAACAACCAGCAATATCTACAATTGAAAGCCAACAATCGTACAGAGAAACATAATATCTCGGCACAACTTTCATTAGTCCACAATGAAACTCCCAAAAATAACAATAGCGAATTACTGGATTATTCCGGTCATCATACATACAGCATATCTTCAGCCAACCAAAAAAAAGAAGACGGACTAAGTCCCTCTGTCAAACTATATGGCAATTTCAACATAACCCCTAAACAGACACTGGAGGTAACGGCCAAAAACCGCTTATACACAAAAACGATTACACCAGAACCTATACAGAAGGAGAAGATATATCCCCTGACGGATGTTGATGAAGAATTATATGCATTCGACTTTTCTACCAGATATAATATAAAATTGGAGCACAACAATTCACTTGGAGCAAACCTGCAGCACCATCATAAAGTCACGTCTTCATCCTATACGGGTGATTACGACTCTTGGCAACATCTATGGATGGGAGAAACGATGTTCTTCTTAAACTATAACCAGCGTATAGCCAAAAAGTTCTCTATGAATTTCTTACCGGGTTTTTCATGGTTGAATTACAAACTTCATACAGATGCCCGGCAGCAGCATTGGTCACTTAGAATGAATTCCACTTTTATTTATACTATCAATAAATCACAGCAGTTAATGGCCTCTGTCGATATCGGTAACGACCAACCGGACATCAGCTATATCAACAGCATGGATCAAACAGTAGACTTTCTACAAATCAAACGTGGTAATCCCCATCTGGATAATACCAAATTATATGTTGTCGGCATCGCCTATAAAGCACAACTAAATCGACTGAATTTTCAAATTTTAGGTGTTTATCAGAAGATTCAGAATAATATATCCACCGATTACTACCTAGAGAATGACAAACTTGTCTCCAGCTTCCGGTCGGACATGGATGTGGAACATTGGAACGCAGCTTTGGATCTTTCCTATCGCTTCTCCGACAATTTACGCGCCAAGTTCAATGCCAGATACTATCATACAATCATTCCCGGAGAATACAACATTACAGACAATAGTGTGATAGCATCATTGGACATAAACTATTACTGGAAAAATCTTGCAATAAATGTATATGGAAGTACAGCGACAAGCCGTATAAACCGTTTCTCTCTTGCGATAGAAAAAAATCCCGCCATTTATGGAACTTCCATCAGTTGGAGTCACAAAGGCTGGCACGTAGAAACCGGTACAGAAAACCCGTTCACCAAGCATAACCGTTATAGGGAATATGCCAATTTTAGTATATACAACTACAGCCGGATACAGACCAGTCGAATCAATCAACGTACCGGATATATCAAAATAGCGTATACCTTTGACTTCGGCCAAAAGACCTCACGCGAAAAGAGCGATATGGATAGAAACATCAATAGTGCTATCATGAAAACAAACTGATAAAACAAATGGAAATTTACGAACAAATATACATTCAAAAATTAGAAACATCCACTGTAAAAAGATCGCTATCTGCTGATTTACAACGGACTGTACTATGAAGCCAGCGCACCCGTAGTTGAACTTCTCCTCTGTTTGTAGGAGGAAAAAAAACATGGATGAAGCTATTACCAGTTACATAAAAAAAGAAAAATCGTATTTTTCATATACAGAAATAGAAGAAATAAAATGTCCCCGACCATGCTTTGCTTTATCTAAAAAGACTATACACGGGGAGCGGAAGAACGTCCG